>Ga0182030_10000226_pt1 | contig 98982 bp, 101 predicted proteins | sample 812S3MmetaG_FD_121299 | JGI IMG/M metagenome (GOLD analysis project Ga0182030, IMG submission 121299) | Permafrost microbial communities from Stordalen Mire, Sweden - 812S3M metaG (Illumina Assembly) | ecosystem: Environmental > Terrestrial > Soil > Wetlands > Permafrost | place: Sweden...
CGTTGAGATTCACGACTCTTGGTTTCGTGGTATGAAGTTGGGATCATGCATCATGCGCAAAGACTCCAAGGTCTGTTTTTTTAATGGTCATTTTAGGTTCTAACATCGACCAACATGCGGAGCAAACGAGGTTAAGTGAGTACAGTAAAACGCGCCTGAGGCGCGTTTTACTGTACTCACTTTAGATTGGATAGGATCGATACATTACCGACCGCGACCATTCGAGCCGTGTGAACCGTATTCTCCCTGCGAGCTCGTATCCTGGTAGCTGCCCTGGCCATCATGACTCGGGATGCTGAAGATAGGTGGATAATTCCCCTGATGGGAACCGTAACCCGGAGGAGGTGGGTTGTTATCGTGACCCTGATCCCCCTGATTGCCATCGCCGTTTCCTTTCTGTGAATTCTTCGCCACGACATCGGCGAAGTCGCTATTCGTGATGGCTACTCCGTTCTTTATCGTGAGAGAGAAGTAATCACTGGTTACTTGGGTCCAGCCCTTTTGGTTTATTTCCTCCACGCTGTAGACACCGTCGGGAAGGTTCGCGAAGGAATAATTGCCGTTGGCGTCCGTGACCGTGCTCGTCATCGGCGGCAGATTCTTTGGTCCCGACCAGCCGGCGTGGTTGTAGAGGTTTATCGTCCAACCAGAGAGTCCTGGTTCCCCAGCATTCTTCACTCCGTTGTTGTTGAGGTCGTTGTAGACTTCGCCGCTGATGGAAGCGGTCGTGCTAGCAACGGGAGGCGTCGTTGTCGCCGTCGTGCTGGTTGCGAAGATAGTTGTTGGATCACCGGCGAGAGTATCATTCTCTGCTGTGACAACAGTGCCGTCTCCAAGCGTCACCGTTGCGACAACGCGTGTCGCCCCAGTGCTTTGACCGAATTGAGCTTGGCGAACATTTGTCCAGTAACCGTCTGTTGCGTACTGGAACGTACCGGACACATCAAAGGGTGAGGAGAACTGCGTTCCCGTAATGCCAGTGTTGAATTTCGGCAGTATCGCCGTATTGGTCTGCAGAAGCGTTGTTGATGCGAAGAGCTGCACCACAACCGACTGTGCGCCCGCCAATGTTCCGGTAGCGTTCGTCAGGCCGAATCCTGCGGAATACCCTTTCAAGATGCCGAGCCCCGTATCGTAGTTCACGACGCCGAAATCCTGAGCGGACAAAGCCTCGGTGCTAGAAGCAATAGGGGTTGCGTTCCCTGAGACCGTGGTCAAAGCTCCGCTGCGAGCACCTCCCTGATAGTTGTCAGACCATGTGCCGCTGATTGTTCCGTCCGGAGCAATCGTCCCCGTCACATGCAGGACGGTTTGCGGCGTCACCGCGTCTGCGGTCGCAGTGTAGTTCGCCAAGAAGTCGATGGTGCTGCTACTGACCGTGCCGCTCGTTATTACCCAGGTATAGGTGTTTGCACCGGCAGGGCTTCCGCCGTGTCCAGTGAGGTTCCCAAGCGCGTCTTGGGTCAACACCATATCGTGGTTATTGTCAGTGCCAAGATAGTGCATATCCACGACATAGGTGCCGGTCGTGTTCCAAGCCGGAGCGGCGGCGAATGCCGTTGTGGCAATGCCGAGCGGAACAACGAATGCAGCCACCGACGCTATTGCTAGAAGTATGTTTTTCATAAGAATTTTTATTAATTTATATTAAGGATGTTCTTTCCGCCCTTACACTTAAGGATAATATATGCGCCGACCTTGTTACAGATGCCGTGTTGAGTAATGAGTTCTTACAAAGGAAGAACCCTTTCCCAAGCACGCTTTATAGCGAGGTTCGAACATCCTCCAGCCAGCGGAGCAGATATTGACAGAAAATGAGCAATATGCTATTGTATTAGCAGTGACTAGGTTGGCACACAGTGTGCCTTTCAAAAAATCCGACACGGAGAATCATATATGCCCTCCAATTCGTCACCCGCGTTACATACCTTGCGCAAGCAGCAGAATGCTGAGATATCGGTACCGGACTACAGAAAATTCGGCAACACGACTCTCGACCTACTTGCTCCCCTCCTTAACGCCGATGCCGAAATGTCGGAAGAGCAGGCCGACATGGTCTTAAGTCTGATTCGTGCGCATGCAGAACACGACGAGTATCCGACCTTCAAGGAACGTATCGTCTTAGCCACGTACATCAACGTCTGCAAGAAGTAACGACACCGCCCCCCTCCCATACGGAGGTGGGCGGTTACTTTTTATACACCAGTTCGAACATCCCCAGCCAGCGGAGCCAATATTTGCTTTCCTGGGGTTTGGAAACATATATTCCCGCCGTGCGTATGTATCAGTAGCGAGTATGAGATATGCACGATTGTCAGTCGGCCTCCTCATTTTTGGCTTTTTCGGCCTCGCGCCTTTTGCTTTTGCCAGCGTGACACCCACGCTGACACTTTCGGCAACAGGTAGCGGAGACAGTGTTCAGATAAACGTAACCGGTGACCCGGACGTAAACGTTTCCCTTTCATATACGCAGCCCGGTTCCTCCACCGTGCAGCAAAAATCGCTCGGATCGACAGATACAAACGGCTATTTCTCTACCATTATCTCAAGTGGCACCTATGGGCTTACTGCCGGAACACTCGTAACGGCTGTTCTCGACGGGGCGGGCGGTCCCAGATCTAGCGCCGTCGCGTGGCCGATCAGCACTCTTGGGCTAAGTCAGAATGCAGTCGTGCTCGATGTCGGCTCGAGCGTCACGGTCACGGCGACAAATGCGAATGTGGGCACCGGCGCGCTCTACGTTTCTGGAAACTCGAATCCTTCTGTCGCCGACGAGTCCGTCGGTGGCGGCCAGGTTACCATTCAGGGTATTACCGCAGGCTCGACCACTATCACCGTCTGTGAAGACTACAATTCCACAACGTGCCCCACGCTATACGTCCTAGTTGAGGGAGCGAACGCGACCCAACTCTCTTTCAGTTTGAATAATGTGTCCGTCTCGAACGGACAGAGCCTGCCCATTACTATCACCGGAGGGAATGGTTCAGCGTATGAGATTTTCAAAAATACCAATCCAGCCGCCGTCCAAGCAAGCGTCAGCGGCTCAAGCGTAACGCTCAGTACCCAGTCGGCAGTCGGTTCATCTTCAATTATTATATGCACGAACGATATGATCTCGTGCGGCGTTGTCGTCGCGAGCGCCGGGAGTGTGAGCAGCTCGACGCTGTCCTTTAGCAGCAGTGCTCCCACTGTTGCCGTCGGCGCGAGTACGGTTATCGGCATCTATGCCCCTGCGGGTGAGCAATTCTATATTTCCTCAAACTCAAACCCTTCTGTCGTCGGAGCAAGCGTGTCCGACTCAAGCGTGACGCTCAACGGTCTTTCTGGAGGGTCTTCTTCGATTACCGTCTGTGCTTCAGCTAACAACTGCGCGTCTCTCACCGCAACAGTCCCCTCCGAGACGACGAGTGTCGGTACGACGTCATCAAACCTGCTGAGCCAGAGCAGTCTCTCACTCGTTGTCGGTCAAACCGCGAACGTGTCCTTGTCGGGCGACGGTGAATATAACGTTTCTAACAACACCGGTCCGAACATCGCCTCCGTATCAATAAACGGTTCTGCAGTAATGGTGTATGGGATAAGCCCGGGGCTCACGGATGCGACGATTTGCGAAGACACGAACATCTGCTCGGTACTCTCTATATCGGTGAACAATGCAAACCCGCAAGCGACGATTACTCCGACGCCAGTTACTACCCCAACGGTCGTACCCGCGCCAACAACGACCCCCTCTGAAACCTTTACTGAATATCTCTCTCCTGGCTCGGAGAACGCACAAGTAACTGCGCTACAAAAAGTATTGGCCGCCCAAGGATTCTTTTCGGCTTCGGCCACCGGCTACTACGGCACTGAGACCGAGAACGCGGTTATCAAGTTCCAAGCGGCACACGACATTAACCAGCTGGGCGTCGTCGGCCCCGCCACGCGAGCTGTGCTGAACCAAATCGAAGACGGAACTTCTCCAAGCACCGTCTCGACCGGTACGACAATAGACACTATGACCTTGAGCCAACTCCAGGCGGAAGTGCAATCCCTTCAAACAGAGCTTTCTCAGGTCTTGAGCCGTATCTCCGAGTTGCAATAGCCCCGCGGCGACCTCTACATTACCTACTGTCGCCAACAATCAGAAGAGCCAAGTATTGACAAGAGGGCTTGCATATTATATATAAAGAGTGGCTAGTAGCACCTAGTGACTATACGAGGAGATTGGACATGATTCTGCATAATGGGTTCCCTCTTTGGATGTTTCTCATATCAATGGCGGGCGCGGGGCCGGGCTACGTTGCCGTTCGGCGCGAGATTCGGAAGGATCCGGCCGTATGGGAATCTGCATTCATCGTCGCCATCGTCGCCCTCGCGTGCACAATCGCTCCGGTGATGCTGATGAGGCAATACTGTGCCATCCATGCGGGTGTCTGCCGGCCAAACGCTACGCCGGTCGTGTTGGGGATGGTGCTTATGGACTTGTTCGCATGGGCCGTATCGGTGGGTCTGATGGCATACGTTCACCTGCGCAGCATCCGTAAGGAGTACGGGCTCAAATATGCCAATTGAATGAGCCAGTCATCTTTGGACACTCGCTTCAAAAGCCGCAGGCAGAGAATACAAATTCTCTTGCCTGCGGCTTTTCTTTATTTGGATAATTAAAAAGGCCGCCCGAGATTCGGGCGGCCAAGAGCACTGTAGCTAAAAGAGTTCTAGCTGAAGCTTTTGTTAAAGATCATACGGATGATTCGAGCTAGTATTCTCCTATATAGAAGTAGTAATCATCGTCATCGAAGTCGTCACCCCAATCGAGCATTACTGGATCTCCGATGGTTATCGTACCGGTGGGCAGAGTGTCGCCAAGCTCGACTGGCCCGAAGGTATTGACCAGATTCTCGATCATATCTTCGTATACACCGGGGCTAACTTTCTCTCCGACGTTGTAGGCAAAGGTTCCTATCGCGGTACCAACGACGGCTGCCCTACCCAAAGGCCCGGAGGCCCAATCGGCAAGCTCGATGAGCGCATCAACTACAGACGTACCCTCGCCTCCGGCATAGAACTCTAGGAAAGCATCCGTCAGGGGCATAGTCGGCAACGGCGCGGGAGTGTACCCAGCCCCGACCATCATACGCGGTCCGATGGCAATCATGACATGCGACGCGACAACCGAACCGTCCAGCGTCGGAGCGTTAAGGCCAAGCTCTTGATAGTGAGCCTGGGATCTTTTGATTGCTCCACTCGCCAACGTGCTGCCGCTTTGGTACGAACCCACGATCTGCCAATAGCAGTCCACAGCATCCTCTCGCAGGAAGCCTGCGACCACCACTGGATCCTCGTACTGTCTCCCGAAGGAGTTAGCGAGGCGAACCGCGTTCCTACAGGCAAGTGCGGCGTAATCAACACTCTCTCCGTAATACGCCGGATTCTTGAGCTGCATTACCGCGTAGGTTCCATCATTGAGGTTCACGCCGCTTTGGGTCGCGACTTTAAGGAACGGAGTGACATCTCCCTCGGTTGAGACATAGAGGAAATGGGACATCCGAGCGAGATACCCATCAGGCAGATTTGCCAATTGCCAGGGGAAGTAAGCGTTCTCGCTGGCGATTTGGACCATATTCCCCGCGAAGTTAGCCTCGATTTCCGCGTTAATCTGGGCCGCGGTCTCGCCTTCAGAGCCGCCTAGGTTGACCCCAGGAAACGGCGAGATGGTTGGCCTTGGCAACGGAATGTTGTGGATGGGGATATCAACAGGGCCTGATGGTGGAGCCGCTTGAGCGATGCCATACAGGAAAAGAACCAACAGGCAGAACATGTTAACTGCCCACTTACTGTTACCGTTTAGCTTGTTCATCACAAACTCCCGGATCACTATCACCGCCACATCGGCGGCGAGGTCGTTCTATCACAGATCCACCAGGATGTATATAGCGGGGCACTCTCACTACTCTAATTGCATCTCGATGCGAACATCAATCAGGCGACCGAGCTGAAGGTTGACATTAATAATTTTTTGTTATATATAGAAAATAGCTCGGGCTGAAAGGCTCACTGTACTTCCAACCAACAATCTACATAAGGACTGCAATGATGAAACCGAGAACTGCACGAAAACAGTTTTCCAAGAGAGAAGATCGGCAAAGAAGGTGGCGTTCATTCAAGCGGCACACGCGACTGATTCTTCAACCGCTCGTGATAGCCGCATGTGCTGTCGGCATATGGTATGCGCTGCGGACACGTGGCCTCTATTTCTCACACGAGGATGAGACTGTTTTAACGGGCGCCATCATCACTACCTTGGCAGTGGCCTTCAGCTTAATTGCTGCGGTGGTCCTGAACACCATCTGGGAGAATTATCGCAAGATAGTTGTCTGCGTCCTGACGAAAGATGTGCGAACGTTCCTTATCTATCGAGACGAGCGTATTCCCATCGCGATGCATTTGCTCCTGAGCGCTTTTTCATGGCCACTTCTTGCGATGATTGCCTTGCTTGAATACAGGAACTTTTGGGCTGGCGTCGCATCTGTCTTCTCGGTCTGGTATAGCGTGTCGCTATATTGGATTATTGCCACCCAATTGCAAGACCCGTCGAAGAGCGCGTGGCTCGCCGAACGTATTCCTGCGAATTGGTTTACGAAAGACATCGACCAGTATTTCAAGCTCGGAGAAGAAGAATTCGAAAAAACTCAAGGATGAAATCCGCTTACACCGCCCCTCCCTTCGGAGGTGGCGGTTATTTTATTCTTTGCTGTGCAACGCGCTAAAGCATTTTAAGGCCCAGTCTTGTTAGAATGCATACAGCATATGACTCCTTTTGCTTTAGCTGGTCTTTTGGGTGGCGTGAGCGCGTTTGGTTTTGCCTTGTTCATTTATTTGGAAGGTCCCAAACGCTTGTTGGATCGTAAGTTATCCATTTATATGCTCTCGGTCTCGCTCTGGGGCTTCGGGGCGCTCGCGATAGCGCTCGCACCCACGCCCCCGCTCGCTTATCTCGCGTGGCGACTCGCGTTCGGGCTGGGAGTGGTATGGATTGCGCTTTTGTTTTACGACTTCACGCTGGCGTTTTGCGATTTGTCCCAGCCCGGCCTTCTCAAAGTTATGTATGTGTTTGGTGTCATATTTTCGGCAGCGGCAATATTCACGCCCTACTTTTTTAGCGGGGTGCGGTTCGTATTCAACCAGTTCTATTACGGCATTCCCTCGTGGCCACTGTTCGGTCTTTTTCTGGTGTGGTGGTTTGGCCTCGTCTTCTATTCGCATTACCTACTTATAAAGGCCTACCCCACCGCTACTGAACCCAAGAAGCTGCAAATCTGGTACTTCTTCATTGCGACCGCGATTGGATTCACAGCTGGTAATTTGGCCTATCTACCCTTTTTCCATATCGATCTCTATCCCTGGGGCACGTTCGGCGTCGGACTCTATGGGATTCTTATGGCGTATGCCTCTATCGAGCACAAACTGCTCGATATCAACTTGGCAGTGCAGCGAACCCTCATCTCCTCGATTATCGTCACCCTCATCGCGCTTGCGCTTCTCGCGAGCGGGTTCGGCGCGGAGTGGATGAGCACATATCTGGGCATCTCGCCGATTGTCACGGCGTTCGTTGGAAGTGCCGTGGCCTTCGTTCTCGGTAATACAGTATGGCAGCGGTCCAAGCGCTTTGAGCAGCTGCGCTATGAATTTGTCACGGTAGCGGCACATCGGCTGCGGACGCCCATCACTGAAATTCTATGGGGCCTTGATGCGCTTCAGCAAGAGAGCGCATCGCAAGAATCGAAAAACAACATCGTACAGGTACGGGCCTCGGGCAATCGACTGCTCGCGCTCATCAACCAACTCCTCGAGAGCGTCAAGACGAGCGACGAGACGCTTGTCTACACACTTAAAGCTTGCAACCTAGAAGCCTTGGCCGGAAAAGTTGTTGCTGAGCGCAGTACCCAGGCAGATCGGAAACATTTACACATTTTCCTGCGTTCGGAACTCACAGAGCCGTTTGTGCGAGCGGATGAAAAGCGTCTTAGCTATGTCATCGAGATTCTGATCGACAACGCTATTCTTTACACGCCTGATGGCGGCACGATTGAAGTCGGCATTACGAGTCATAATGTCGATTATGTGATGCTACGCGTGCGCGATACTGGAATCGGCATCGACAAGAAAGAGGCGGAACACTTGTTTAGCCGACTCTATCGGGGGAGCAATGCGCTCCGTATATATACCGAGGGCAGTGGTCTCGGTCTCTTTATGGCCAAGGAAATTATTTCGCGCCATAACGGGATGATTGGCGCGGAATCGGACGGCGAGAACAAAGGCAGTACGTTCTGGTTTATACTCCCGAAGGCTAAGGCTGCGCGATAACTTTTTTGATTTCGTTCATCACTTCGTCAAGGTCCATTTTTGCTTTTATAAAGTAGCTGACAGCGCCCAGTCTCAGACACTCTGCGGACTTCGACTCGTCGTCGAGATTTGAAAACATGATGACGGGTATGTGTTTCGTTTTTTCGTCTGCCTTTAGTCGAGTGAGAATTTCGAGGCCGGTCAATTCCGGCATAAGGAAGTCGAGCATAATGATATCCGGCATCTCTTTTTCCGCGAGAGGGACAACCGCGTTGCCTCTGCCGCTGATAAATAAGGTGGCTCCTTCTTTTGTGAACTTTTGGGATATGAGACTCACAAGGAAATCGTCGTCCTCGGCCCACAGGATTTTCTTCCCTTTAAGGGAGACCTTGGACGAGGCGCTGCTCGCCGGCGTATTGAGGTCGAGATGCGCTAATTGGCTCTGTACCTTCTCCAACACTTCTTCGGGAGTCAATTGTACTTTGACAAGGTAATCGCTAACGCCAAGCGCAAGCACTTTATTAATCTCAACCGGTTCCCCGGAATTCGAAATGATGATGACGGGAATGTCTTTGAGTGCCGGCTCCTTGGCCTTAGCTTCGAGGACTTCGTACCCATTCATTCGCGGCATCGAAATATCCAGGAGGATAAGTTCTGGCATGAAGGCTTTTATCGCTTCGAGCCCTTCAACACCGTCATGCGCCCAATGAATCTCATATCCATTTTTCTTCATCGTCTGGGAAAGCAGTTCTCCGAGGAGTTCGTCGTCTTCGATAATAAGAATCTTTGGCATAGAGTAGATTTGTTACTATTAGTATAGGCCCTCACACCCCCAAAGTGAAGTAAAAGGTTGTGCCCTTATCTTCGCCGCTCTCAAGCCAAATCTTTCCGCCATGCATCTCGATTATATTCTTTGCGATATAGAGGCCGAGCCCCGTACCATTCGGGTCTACCTTTTTCGCATTACGAGCTCGGAAGAAACGTGAGAAGATGTGCGCCTGGTCGTCGATTGGTATGCCGATGCCATTGTCGGAAATCGCGAATTGCTCCACATTCTCCACACGAGATATCTGTATGTTCACTTCCCCGCCCGGATGTGTGTATTTAATGGCATTCTCGATGAGGTTCTGGAAAACAGCTCGTGCCTTCTCTGGGTCAATCATCAACGGCTCTGGCGGAGTATTCGTGTGATTAAAATGAATGGTGATATTTGTCTTCGCCGCTATCGGAAGAACCTCGTAGAGAACGTTGTCGACGAGATCGACAACCTGCGTACTGACTTTCTGGAGCGGAAGTACGCCGCGCTCAATACGATTGGCCTGGAGCATTTCATTCACCAAGCCGACCAGGCGCTCGTTTCCTTCGTAACTTTTCATCAGAAGCACCTTCTGTTGGTCCGATATGGGGCCCGCCTCTCCTTCAATCAGCATATTCAAGGCCCATTTGAGTCCGGAGAGCGGCGTTCTCAATTGGTGCGCGGCGATTGAGAGAAATTCCGATTTTCTGTTATCAAGCTCTTGAAGTTCTTGATTCGCCTTCGTGAGCTTCTCGGTCCTGTCGCGGACTTCACGCTCGATGATTTCATTTTCTGAATGGAGCTTTTTGTTGATGTCGACAAATTCTCTGGAGCTGAGTTCGAGCGAGCGCGTGAGCAACTGTCGGTCTTCGTCGGCATGCGTATAGGTCTCGTTTACTGCTCGCAAGAGTGCGAGTAGCCCTGGCGGAACGTCTGCAGTGGGTAGAGTCCCAAGAGAGCGCATAATTTGACGTTCGAGGATGGGATGCATTTGCGGTGTATGGCGACTACTCCTCGCGGAATGTGGTGATAGTCATCGTCTGGTTGTGCAGCTCGCACTGTCTCTCCGACGCTGCGACCGGCGCGAGTTCTCCATAGGAGTAGAAACCCGCTATCGGCACGTCCTTCCCCACCACCGCCCGTACAGCCTCGACCTCTTCTTCGACACGCTCCTTCAAAACAAGCTTTCGGCCGACACAGCTGATGAGGATGGCAAGCTGCGGAGGTATTGCACCAAGCGGCTCTATACTCATTTTTCCTGCACCAGCGGCTCCATCAATAAGACGCTCGAAATTCGCCTTCATTAAGGTTGCGGGAGTGCCTTCAGGCATATCGCCAGCGAAAATCATACTCTGGTCTTCTTCGTTCACGCCAAGAATGGTGCGTACCACTTCGGCTTCCTTACCATTGTTGGTGATACGCAGACGTAGCGGGAAGAGCAGTCCCGTGCTCGGCAAACCGGTGGCGAGATTACCAAGATATTCTTTATACAGAGCGAGCGCCGGTTTGTTGTCGAGTTCGTAGAGGATGTTGTCTTTTGATTTTGTAATCATACGTTCGAGGCCAAACGGATCCCATCCGCCAAGCGACCCATACCCAACCTTGAGCGAAGTGCCATAGAAGCCGACGGCCACCACTTCGCCGTCCTTACCGCTCTCATCAAGACCAACGATGGTCTTCTTAAAATCTGCTCCATCCCCAGCTAAGCCGCCAGTCACCGACACCGCTGCCGGCAACATATCGTTAAAGCCCCGCACGAGTGCAGTACCGTTGACGTGTTGACCATTGGAGAAGACCATTACGTGTACGAGGGCTTCTTTGTTTAATTCGGTAGCAAGTTTTTTCCCGGCGTCATAACTCTCTTCGTTGGCATAGACATCGGCTCGGGCGAAGGCGAGGGTCGTCTTCTCAAAAAAGAGCGCCGTAAGCGATATGGAATTATCACGCACGCGCGTACCAAGTATCTCGCCAGCAGTGGAGCAAGAAAGAATATGCGATTGCGGATACATTTCTTTTACTTCGGCGAAACGTGCGCCCTCTTCGAGTAACTGACGCCCCCCGAAGAGCAGCACGCATTGAGGCGTTTCGGCCATTTTATCGCCCTGATTAACCCACTTCTCTTCACTTGTCCAATACTTTTGTTCGAGCTTCATTACCTCTAATGCTAGCACGGTTGAAACCTCCGAAAAGATCGTTTGTGCGTATGGGCGAAGAAGATTTATGCGAGTAGCGCAAGAATCTCCGAGGTGTTTACCGGTTTAACGAGATGGTGATATCGATTCAAAACTGGAACAAAATCTGCACTCCAACCTGCAAGAACTAGATCGTATGTCCGCGCTTATCGATGAATTTCAGAAGAATATATAGCACGCTGTAATAAGTGCCTAAGGTACGCGTCTTACCTCCGCAGTCCTCTTTATTCGAATCAAGTAATCTATTTAAGCTATGTACACAATTGCTGCTATTCTCATCGTCCTGTGGCTTCTCGGCTTGATAACGTCATACACGCTTGGCGGCTTCATCTACATTCTTTTGGCCATCGCAATCATATTGGTCCTTATTCGGATTATTCGGGGAGAAAATCCTGTGTAAGTGGTTCTTGGGTATTAAACTCTCTTTCGTAGAGAGCAGAATGTCCTCGCGCCCTATATACTGAGCGTATGGACCATTCCGACCATGATGGGATGACGACCGGGCGGCTCGAAGCTTTTTCCGACGGCGTATTTGCCATCATCATTACGATAACGGTATTTGAGCTGAAGATCCCGAGCGACACGAGCTTCGCCGCGCTTGCTTCGCTTGCCCCCTTCTTTATTGCGTATCTCATTAGCTTCCAAACCGTCGGCGCGTATTGGAATAATCACCATCATCTGCTGCGCACGACTACGCACGTGAGTACGGGAATGATGTGGGCGAATCTGAATCTCCTCTTCTGGCTCTCATTCATTCCGTTCACGACCGGTTGGCTGGGTGCGAACCATGGGGGCGCGTGGCCGACCGCGCTCTATGCGGCCGTCCTCTTTGCAAGTGCATTTTCGTATACCATCCTGCAATATGTAGTTATCCTCCACTCAGAACATCGTAATGAAATCTTCGCTGAGTTGAACAAAAGCAAAAAAGGTCTTCTTTCGCTGTTCTGTTACCTTCTTGCTATCCTGAGCGCCTTTATACATCCGGTCATTTCTGATATTGCAATCGGCATCGTTGCGCTCCTTTGGTTCATCCCCGACAGCCGCATTGCCAAATTTATTTCTTAGCGGTTTCAGTGATAAGTTACAATACAAGCTATGCAGTCTCGCCCATTGATATGGATAGGAGTGTTTGTGGGGTCGACGGTCGGAGGCTTCATCCCTGAGTTGTGGGGAGCGAGCTTTCTGTCCCTTTCGTCAGTACTACTAACCGCAGTCGGCGGATTTGTCGGCCTCTGGATTGGCTACCAAATGAGCCAGAATTTTTGAATAATTAAAGGGAGCAACGCGTATTATCTTATACCTATGGGAAGATTTCTCATTAAAATTGTTGGCTTGTTGGCGTTGGGTTTCTCTATGAGTCCTGCGCTTGCCTTTGCAGCAACAAACCCTGCGCTCGACTCCGGCAATGGCACTAACACCTCCTTTAATTGGTCCGGCTATGTGGCGACTAGCGGCAGCTACACAGGCGTTTCCGGCTCATGGACCGTCCCTTCGGTCACTCCCTCAACAAACGCTCAAGCAGACGCTACGTGGGTTGGTATCGGTGGCGTTTCTTCAAGCGACTTGATTCAAGTTGGCACGCAGGCCATCACACAAAACGGCACTGTCTCCTACGAGGCGTGGTATGAACTCTTGCCAGCAGTTTCGATACCCGTTGCCGTAACCGTGCACGCTGGCGACTCTATCACCGCCTCGCTCGAACAGATCCAGACCGGCGAATGGGATGTATCTATTCGCGATACCACAACCGGGCAGAGCTATTTGACAACCGTTTCGTACGCTTCGGCGCTCTCCTCTGCGGAATGGATTGAAGAGATGCCGAGCGATCAGAGCGGTTTTATCCCGCTCGACAGTTTCGGAAGCGTTTCCTTCACGAATGCTTCAGCCGTTGATAACGGGACGACGATGACTCCGACCCAGGCGAACGCGGTCAGCCTCACGATGCTCGCTAACACGCAACAAGCGCTCGCCGTTCCCTCTGCTCTTGGCAGCGATGGCGCAAGCTTCACGGTCTCACGCACAACAGTTACCTCAGACGTAACACCACGCGCTGTTTCTCCTGACGGCAGAGGCGGCTTCCGTCGCGGCGGTGGCGGCCTCTCGAATTATCGCCAACACCAACAAACCGTAACCGTCATTCGGCAGTCGTTTGGATTCCGCAGCAACGGATGGGTCCTACAACTGCAGCGCGGGCAATTTGCCAGGATGTTTAGGTCCTATGCTCGCTAACGCACTATAGGCGGCCTTGATAAATAGTGTTTTGTGCGCCATAATAGCGGACGGTTACTTGTATACGTGTATTGAAAGGGGGTCCCTATGGCCGCCGTTATGAAGATTGAAGTTGATGCGACCGACCTCTCGACCCGCCCGACATTTCCCGAACCGGTTCTCGAAATAAGTGCTGACGACATCCTTCCTCAGGTCGTGGCTCTGGTCCATCCAAGCCAACACACTGAGAGCTTGCCGACAGGAAGACTTGTCTATGAGCATTTGCGGAGTAATCCGCTGTTGCTCGCGAGCTGTCTAGGCCTTGCCGAAGGCCGGGCCATTGCAGATAAAGGCTTTCTAGCTTTTAATTGCCATTTTGATCATGCGGCTGTCTTATTCTGGAAGGCAGTAGACGACGAAGGTGTCCTTTGCTTCTGGGGAGAGGGTGGCAAGATAAAACAAGGTTGGCGTAATCTTGATTCTCTACTAAACGATTACGACCTCACACTCGTTTGGGCTTCGGGAGTTAGATTCATAGGTTAGGATAGTTTGCCCGCCGTGTCACCAAGACTCGGCGGGCTTTCATTTTCAATACCGATATCCCACTTCGCCGTGGGTCGCGAGATCGAGGCCCTGCTCCTCTTCGCTTGCGGTGACTCGTAGCGGCCAGATCGCTGAGATGGCTTTCAATATTATCCAGGTTGCGACGAAAGAATAGATACCGACGGCGACGACGGCAACAATTTGTACGATGAGCTGATGTGGATTCCCAAAGAGGAGCCCATTATTCCCTGCTGCGTTAATGGCCTTCTCGGCAAACACGCCGGTGAGTATCGCGCCCGTGAGGCCGCCGATACCGTGGCCGGCCCAGACGTCGAGAGAATCATCGATTCTGATGCGGCGGTTACGCACGTGGACGGCCAGATAGGTCACCGCCCCGCCCAATAGACCAATGGCAATGGAAGAGACTGGTCCGACGAATCCAGAAGCTGGCGTGATAACGACGAGCCCACAGACAGCGCCGATAGCAGCAGCCATCGCGGAGGGCTTCTTCGTCTCAGCCCAGGAGAGCGCGACCCAGACGAGCGCGGCCGCTGCGGCCGCTGTATTCGTCGCGACGAATGCGCTCGCGGCGAGCGCACCGGAAGCGAGCGCCGAGCCTGCGTTGAAGCCGAACCGGCCGAACCACAGGAGCGCCGCGCCGAGAATCACAAACGGAATATTGTTTGCACTATTGGCAGGCGTGTCGCCGTTTAGGCGTTTACCGACGAGTAGCGCCGCGGCGAGCGCGGAGAATCCTGCAGTCATATGCACGACCGTTCCTCCGGCGAAGTCGAGTGCGCCAAGTGTGTGCAACCAACCGCTTGGAGACCATACCCAGTGCGCGACCGGGTCGTACACGAGCGTTGCCCACAAAAGCGTAAAGAGGACGAGTGTCTTGAACTTGATGCGCTCCACGAACGCACCGATGATAAGCGCAGGCGTGATAATCGCGAACATCGCTTGGAATATCATATACACGAGCGCCGGAATGGTCGCAGCGTAATTTGGGTCAGGCGCGTACCCGACGCCGCGCAAGCCGAAGAAGCTTAAGTTTCCGATAATTCCGTGGAAGTCCGGCCCGAAGGCGAGGCTATAGCCGAAGAGGACCCACTGTACCGAAATAAGCGCGAGAATAATCATCGACTGCTTGATAACTGAGAGCACATTCTTCGACGATACCATTCCTCCGTAGAAGAAACCCACGGCCGGCGTCATAATCATCACGAGCGCGGAGGATGCGAGCATCCAGGCGGTGTCTCCACTATTGATAGCCGTATTCGATGCGTCTCCTGCTGAGGCGCCCGCAAAAAACGTCGCAAGATAGCCAACCGCACACCCAAGCGCAATCCACAAGACCGAATGCCACATGAATTTCTTCCCTTTTGCGAATCTAGAAATTGTTCCATAGAAGTTGGTTGGTTATTTCGTGATGATAAATAATCTCGGAGACTTTAATGCGCGTGCCGAGCGACTTGGGCGAACGGTCCGCCGCAAGCTGTTTATAATGAATGAATTTTTCTTTACTGTCTTCGCCCAAGACTCTGGTCATAAACTTACTGCTCTTACAGAGCGCGATAGCATCGTTGATGTTGTCAGGTAGAAAGCGCATCCGGTCGCGCTTGCTCTCGTCTTTTTGTAATTTCTCACCCTCAAGACCGGTCCGCATAATCGTGTAGAGCACGAGATAGGGGTTTGCGTCCGGGGCGACCGAGCGTATCTCAATACGCGCTGTTTTCTCGTTCCCGACCGGGATGCGTATCATCGACCCGCGGTCGATGGCCGAAACCTTTATCTGGTTCGGTGCTTCAAAGTGCGGGTCAAGTCGACGATAACTGTTGACGGAAGAATTGATAACGAGACAGAGCTCCGGAGCGTGATTAAGGATTTTGAGCAGGAAGTCCCAGGCGAGCTTCGAGAGGCCGTCCTGCCCCTTGGGGTCGTGGAAGATATTCTTCCCGTTCTTATTGAGTGAGAAGTTAGTGTGCATCCCTGAGCCATTAATACCCATAAACGGCTTGGGTAAGAAGGTTGCCGTCATACCCAGGTTTCGCGCCACTTGGCGACAAATGAGCTTGTAGAGCTGCACGTTATCGGCGGCGCGCACGACGTCCGCATAGGAGAAATTCATCTCGAATTGGGACGGGGCGACTTCAGGATGGTCCTTCTCATTTCTGAAGCCCATCGCCCTCTGAGCCTCCGCTGCGTGGTCGATGAAGACGCGCAACTTATCCATCGGCAGCGAATGGAAGTAGCCACCGGAGGAAATGAGTTTGAACCCTTCGTCAGAATAATTCTGCTCGCTATTGACCCCATCGACCAAGAACCCTTCAATCTCTCCAGCGGAATACGCCTCAATGCCTTGCTTCTTTTTAAGCGCGGCCGCATAAGCCTTTAGCTGACCACGGAAGTCGGAATGATAGGGAGTGCGGTCTCTGTTCAGAACGGAGGCGAAGAAAATAATCTTGCCGGGACCAAAGACATCGGCTGGAAAATATCGAATACTGCCCCAGTCGATATCGAGCCGCAGGTCAGACTCGTGTTGCGGGGTGAATCCGCGAATGGATGAGCCGTCGAAGGTTAGATTAGAAAGGGAGTCGAGAAGAAATTTCTTATCGTAATCGAGCATATGCAGGCGCCCTTCGATGTCGGTAAAGCAGAGGGTCACTGCCTTAATACCTTTTTCTCTTTTTAAATATGCCGTGTACTCTTTCTCGAGCGCGGCCGGTGAGAGTGTCTGGGATTTTTCTTTTGCTTTCAAGTTCAACTCTTCAAGCTTGTCGTAAGGAATCTGTAAGAAGTCTTTCAGCGAACTTGAGTCAATATTATTATTTGTCATATTAATATAATTCCCTAGTAACTTACTCTTAGATAGTACCTATTTATACTAAATTATGTCTATATTATTATTTGGGGATAACTTGTGTATAAATAAAAGCCCCGCGCGCAGTGCTGCGGCGGGGCTGAGACTGGCAAAGGAGACCTAGGTCTTTTTGCCACGCATGAAGCTGAATGCTATCTGCTTGAGCTTGCGGACCAGCTCGGGATTGGGGTCGAGTTTATCCCAAACGTTTTCTTCGTTGCGCTGGAATAAATTATCATCTTCGTCAATACGAAGATCGCGGCTCGTCTCATCGGAGCCCGTCCCGATATAGCTCCAGGCATAGAGCACCCGCCGGGGCTCATAGAGGCAGGCACTTTCCTTGACTCGATGACAAACCGCGGGAACCACACTGAACATACGGCCCCACCAGTGTCCAAGCTGTACCTCCAGGGGGATTCGTTCCTCCGTGCCGGTACGGCGATATTCTTGTATCTCTGAGCACCGTTGACACTGCCGTGCGGTCGCGAGCGCGAACATGTGCAGCTCGAGCTCATCTTCGGTCACATTATATGGTCTTGTGTACAGATTGAACTCCGCTTGCACCTTATAGAGTGTTGCTCCGACAAGCTCGCCCGTTGCAGGCTGCCTTAAACTATCGGCAAGCACCACCATTCCGTAAAGTATGCCTATTGCGGTGGCTATCCCAAACGCGGATCTAATTTTCTTCATTCTGAACTCCCCTATGCGACTGATATAGGACGGTATTGGGTGCGGTCGCGCGCATCCAGCCGTAACTGTTGTCTAAGGCTATTATATAACGACTCAATGGTGTTTGTCAATGCGTCTATTTGACAATATACGTGGAATATGGTATGTATTAACCAGATACCAATAAGGGGAAGTTCTTATGAGCATACTCAATGAAATACGTACTCTGTTCCGAGACTTTCTGACGCGTCAATATTCCCGCCCGGAGAAATCCTCGCCCATTCTAGTTCCCTACTCCCCTCCTGTGACCGCAATGATGGGTAGGGCGATGCCAGTCATTCTCATAGCTGATTTGCAAAACAATGGCGAAGAGCCCGTGCTGCCCGCAAGCGTTATCAAGGCCATTTCTGCCAGACAGAACAGCGCCAATGCTAATACACTGCCTAGGAAATGTACTGTACGCATCTCGGGGAGGCCGGGTCGCCTGAATCACTGCACCAAGGAAGCTTGGGTGATCGAGGAGCTCGACGAGGACGTGATTCTCGAATCTTGGCCTGGAAAATTCTTTTCCGGACACAGATTCCGTCGGAACAAATCGGACGTGCTCGAGGTCGTGAATAGTTTCTAGACCAGCCGCCCGCCAGAACTGCCCATCGGCTCTCTGGTGGGCGGTTCCTATTTTCTGTTTTTCGTTGTATGATGCGGGCTGCGGTAATTTAATTTTGGCTCTTTTGGAGGGTGTATGACTAAGACAAGGCTTGTCGACCCTTGGGTAAAACGTATGCGAGAGCGTAATGCCCTATTGAACGAGCTCAGAGAGGTGATTGTCGAGGAGCGGAAACGGACTCGTGATCCGATTCTCTTCAACACCGATCTGTGCGCTGCGTTCGTTGAGTATTTCCAGACGGTGAGGTTCGGACGTCAATTGCCGACAGGCAACGTCTGCACAGATGAACGATTTCTCCTTTGGGGTAACTACACCGAGAAAAAAGATATGTCCGTAAAGAAGGCTCTACTTCCGAGAATCCAGAGGTTCGCCCAGAAGCCAGAGGAAACTCTCGAGATGATGTCCAAACTGTTCCTGTGGGTAGCTGAATCGCTCGTGCACGATTATAACGCATCGAGTTCAGACGCTCAGCTTGTGAGCGAAGTGACAGCACTCTCTCTGCGAGATAGCCTTTAACTCACGTCCTCAATGCGAAAACATTGAGGACGGTTTTTATACAAATCGACTTACCCGAAGGTGAAAGTGTACGCCTGAAGACCAGCACCTTCGACCTTGATTTCAATTGTGTGGGGGCCCGGGGTCGCGTCGTGGATGACATTGTAGAGACGATCGGCCTGTATTACTGCCTGGGAAGTCTTAGGGTTAACGTCGGTGCCAGCGAGCGCTCCGACTGGCTTACCGTCGAGCGTAATGTCGAGCGTGACTGGAGTTGCGGCAGCTGCAACAAAGTTAATATCGTGCGCATCGTATGCATATTCAATCGTTGCAGGCCCGAGCGACTGCGCGTACTCCGGCTGAATATTCCATGAACTCCCCAGATAGAGTGTGTTTTCATTGAGGCTGTCGAGATCGGGAAGCGTAAATGTTTGATCTCCGCTCACTCCTTGTTGGCCATTCCCAAGATATTCATTCCTATTGGAACCGAAATACGTCTCCGGACTCTGTATCGCATTTAAGTCGGGGCCAGAGATGCTGACCGTTGATGTCGCGACCTGGGTATTGAGCCCAAGACGCGCTGCACGTTCGGCGAGCGCAGCTTGTATCGCCTTCTCGGTCACGTCGTAGTCCCCTTCTCCAGAATGTTCGTGGACAATGTAGCCGTCGATATCGATGAGATATTCATTCGGCCAGTATTCATTCCCATAGGCATTCCAGGTTGCATATTCATTATCGAGGACAACTGGATACTTGATGCCGAGTCGGGTCAACGCGTCGGCAACATTCTGTTCGACGTGTTCGAATGCAAATTCAGGAGTATGCACGCCAATGATGACGAGCCCTTCGTCTTTATATTTGCTATACCACGTCGTGAGATACGGGACAGTGCGCAGGCAGTTGATACAGCTGTAGGTCCAGAAGTCGATGAGTACGACATTCTTGCCCTTGTACTGCGCAAGAGAGATTGGTTGGCCGCCCGTATTTAAGTAGCCATCGATGCCCGCGAGCTCGGGCGCTTTCGGGTATATCAGGGCTTTTTGAGCCAGAGTGAGATATGTGACGCCTGACGCAGAAGTTGGCGTAGTTGTGTCGGCGGCGTTTGGAGTTGCAGAGTCTGTCGAAGTAGAAATCCCCGGGCCATTTTGAACTGCTCCGCTTGATCCGTCATGCGAGAGGAAATACTGCTCGACCTTTGTTTCGTCAAAGACGTTGTAGAGCGGCGATTCTATGGTCGCGAGCGTATTGGTGACGATAAGAATCGCAATAATAATAAAGAGTACGCCGACCGTGCGTTTCACCCAGCCGTGGCCGTCGGCGGCGAAGCTCACTTTATCCAAAAGCTTTTGCCCGACAAACGAGATGACGAGCAAGAAGGAACAGAGTCCGAGAATGTAGGCCAGAATATCTGCCGTGCCCAGAGCGAGGCTCACCGGCAGGACGGAAGCGAGTACGACGAAGTACGTCGGGCTGCAGGTGGTGAAGACCGGTCCGAGCGCTGCGCCGACGAGTACGTCACCCCAGAAGTTCTGGCGCATAAAGCCCTTTGACATCAATTGCGTCGAATCGCGATTCGCCTGCGCTGTTCCCGGAATAAGGTCCCACAGATTCGGGAAGATGAAGAATATGCCGACCAAGAAAAGAATGCCTCCCGAAAGCCAGTTCCAGAACGAAGGCGGCACCATAATAAATGCCGTCGAAACCTTTAATAAATACGTAAAGAGGAAAACCGAGACGCCAAGGGAGATGGTGACAGTGAGCGCGCGTTTGCGGCTCGTACCCCCCGCGAGCGAGCCGCCGACGATAACGGGCAGGAGTGGAAGGACGCAAGGTGAAAGCACTGTCAGAATTCCGGCAAAAAACGCGATAATTAAAAGTGTCATACTTTCAAAATAGCTGCTCTGTGCATAAATGTAAAGTCGGTTTTACACACCTATTGTGTGGTATCAATCCATGCGCGAGCAATAATCTTTGCGATGACCATACAGGCGAGCGCTCCAGCAATCCAAGGATCGATATGATGTGAGAGACCTTGCAAAAGCAGCGCGAGGGTGAGGATACCGATGCCGGTGAGATATGCAACACGGCCTGCAAGCATGCGGTGGAAGAGGTCGCGCTCGTCCCCACTCTTCTCCTTAAGAATAAACCCGGCATACACGAGGGCGAGGAGCGTTGCGACTAGGAGTAATGTCATCGCCATCGCAGAAGGCATCCAAAACATAAACGGATTCCCGACAAGGAGAAGTAAGACGACCAGGACGATTCCGGTGATGTATTCGAGGGTCATAAGATATGAAAAAGATTCTCGACGGGTGTCTTGAATATCTTAGCAAGCTTCAGAGCGAGCAGAACCGATGGAGTGTAGTTCCCCTTTTCAATCGCAATAATCGTCTGGCGCGTCACTCCTGCCCTTGCGGCAAGCTCCTCCTGCGTCAGCTCCGTAGCATATCGATGTTTTTGGATGGTGTTCGTGACTGCTTGCATACAGGTAGTAATGTATATCAGACTTTACATCCTATCTCAAGTCGAGCGGGCGGACTGCCTTCATCACGGCTTCAGGATTTCTCTTCCATTCGTCGGAGACGTCTGCGTAGAGTTCTAATTCATTGCCGTCTGGATCGAGGATGTAGATGCTGTGGGTGACGCCGTGGTCACCAGTGCCGACAATACTAACTCGCTTCTCTTTCAGCTCATGGTATGCCCTCTTTGCATCCTCGTTTGAGTCGCCAATTTTGAAGCCGATGTGATAGAGGCCGGGAGTTGGGCCTCGCTGGACCGGAGTGCCACCAACCTCGATAAGTAACAGCTCGTGATGCGTTCTGCCCGAAGAAAATAACGCCGTCCCTTCGCCGCGGTGAATCTCGTGAAAGCCGAGCGTGTCGCGATAAAAGTCGGCTGAGCGCTTTAGATTGGAAACATACAAGACAACATGTCCGAGTTCTTTAATCTGCATTGCCTGTAGTGTATAATTTTATGCATATGATTGCACACACCAGCATCGCGACTCGAGACTATAAAAAAGCGAAGAAATTTTATACAGCGGCGCTGAAACCGCTTGGCTACAAGCTCTCGGCCGATTATCCAAAGTTCAAAGCTGCAGGATTCAAAGAAGGCGGCCAGACCAGTTTCTGGATTGCACAACCGAATAAATTTGCCCCGATGCACATCGCATTTCTAGCTAAGAACAAGAAGGCTGTACAGGCCTTCTATACCGATGCCCTGAAAGCGGGAGCGACTGACAATGGCGGCCCCGGATTCCGTACCGATTACAGCCCGGACTACTACGCGGCGTTCGTTCTCGACCAGGACGGTAATAACATTGAGGCATGCTACTTTGGCGAACGCGCTCCAAAGGCGTAATTTCTAGGGAAAAGGTGCGGAGAATGATGTTACGCTATAGGGCGTAGTATTATAACAACAATGAAGGACGCGCTTGAACAAGAGGCTCATTTGAACAGGAATCGAGTCCTGACGCTTATAGCGATTGGCTGCTTTCTCGCAGGAGCACTCATTGGAAGTGCCGGAGTCATGTTGCTGCAAAATCGCCAGAACGCGTCGGGAATTACTGCCTTCCGTGAAAGTGATATCTCCAACACAACGCACTCGCAGTACACGTTCATCGACCCGCTCATCACAATAAAGGGCGTGAATAATTCAACCGCCTATAACGGCATGAAGGCGCAAGTCACCTCCTATATTGCGAGCCAGCAAGCAAATGGACTTTTCTCTGCGTCGGTCGACTTCCGCGATATTAATGTGCCGGGCGGATTCACGATAAACGGCTCGCAGATGTACACGCCCGCGAGCTTGGATAAGGTGCCGCTAATGATGGCGTACTACAAGCTCTCCGAGACAGATCCTTCCATCCTCTCTCAAGAAATTACGTATCCCGTCGGAAGCACCGACGCTGACAGTATCGAAACAATTAAATCGACCGAACAACTTATTCCCGGCACCACCTATACTATTGAACAGTTGATCGAACATATGATTCGCTATTCTGACAACAACGCAACGGATTTATTGAAGGATTATCTTAATAACACGAATAATGTCAGCGCATACACCACCGTGTTCAGCGACCTTGGTATCGATCCGAGCACAGTAAATGACTATACCGACAATATGACCGTCGTACAGTATTCGATTTTTTTGCGTGCGCTCTACAACGCGACGTATCTAAACTGGAATGATTCGGAGCATGCCCTACAACTCCTTTCCGAGACTGACTTCTCCGAGGGAATTGAGAGCGGTGTCCCAAATGACGCCTTGGTGGCGCAGAAGTTCGGCGAAGTGAAGTTAACGGACAATAGCGGCAACTTGGTCGGCAGAGAACTCAATAATTGCGGCATAATTTATTATCCAGACCACCCGTATCTCCTTTGCATAATGACGAAAGCGACCGGCGACAATATACAAGCTCTGGAGACTGAGATCGAATCGATTTCTGATATCGTCTATACCGGAATGCAAAAGCTCTATCCTAACTGAGCAGGAGTAAGAAAACTATTCCTGCGACAACGCAGTAAAGCGCAAACGGCGTGAGTGTCTTTGTTTTAAAATAATTCGTAAGAAAACGTACGGAAAGATAGGCTGCGACCGCTGCGCACAACGCTCCGAAGAGCGACTGCCCCACCAGAGTGCCTGCGGTAAATATATGCGGCACTTTAAGAACTGCAGCCGCGAGGATTATGGGCGTAGCGAGTAAGAAAGCGTAGCGCGCTGCATTCTCGCGCGAAAGACCGCTCAGTAAGCCGCCAGTCATCGTGAATCCTGTGCGGGAAAAACCCGCAATGAGAGCGAAACACTGCGCGAAGCCGATACCAACAGCTTGCGTCCAGGAGAGTTGCGCAAGAACTGCGTCATCCCGCTCCCCCACCTCCGCATTCTTGCGCAACCGTTCGGCGGCGTATAACACGAGGCCGTTTATAATAAGCACGACCGCCACAAGCTTGGGCGCTGCGAAAAGTGCCGTCAGCTTCATTTCAAGTAGCAGTCCCAGTATGCCCGCCGGAATTGTACTCACGATAATGACCCAGCCGAGCCTAGCGTAGGTATCGCCTTCTATCTTACGCTGCCACAAAGAGCGCAGTATACCGCCCACAATATGCACCCAATCCCGCCAAAAGAAAGCTAGCAGCACGAGCGCGGTGGCCAAATGTGTCAGGACGACGAAGGAGACAAACTGTGGGCTCGCCTGGTTAAGCTGCCAACCCAAGACCGCTGGGAGCAAAACGCTATGGCCGAGACTCGATATAGGGAAAAGCTCCGTAACACCCTGGAGTAATCCGAGAACGCCCGCCTGCGCATACGAAAACATTGGTAACAGTATACATAAAAGAAAACAGCCCGCGCATCGAATGCGGGGCTGTTAGAACTTTCCTTGCGATATCTCATTTCTTTTTTCTCACGAGGGAGAAGCGGTTCTTTGTCGATGCTTTCTCTTTGTTCGCGTTATCGATTTCTTCGATTATGGCCATCGTAGCGGCATGAGGATCCTCCGCGTCGATTATAGGACGGCCCACAATGTAGTAGTCGACACCCGCCCGGGCAGCTTGTGCTGGTGTCATCACACGCTCAGGATTCTGATCATCGCCAGGAATGCTTACTCCTTTAGGGCGAATCCCGGGTGTCGCGAGAATCAATCTGTGCCCGTATTTCGCCCGAAGTATCTGTATCTCTCTTGGGGCAGAGATCAATCCATCGACTTCAGCCACCGCAGCGACCTCAGCATGCATTCTGACGATCTGTTCGACTGAACGGCCCCACATCTGTTTGGTGTCGTCATTTGTGAGGCTCGTTAGCGCTGTCACCCCGAGCAGTTTTGTACCCGGCAGAAGAGCGGCCTTTAGAGCTCGCATTGCAGTAGGGCCCGAGCTGCACATGGCCGATACGAACTCCGGATTGTGTTTCCTCAGCCGAGCACCTATAGCCGAGAGTGTTTCAGGAGTGCCCGACAGCTTCAAGTCGGCAAACACTCCGAGACCGAGTTCGTTGTGAACATAATCTATGAGCTTCCAATTCCCATGGAGTACTGACTCCATCTTGGTGTAGACCACTCCGGTCCCTTCGAGTTTCTTTGCCAGGATAGGAATCTGCTCTTCCTCGACATCAAAGGCAACGATGGTGCTTTTGGCCGCTGTCAAATTCTGTTCCATTCAATATCTCCTTCCGTATATTTTAGTACGACGCGTAAAGACGCTTCCGATTCTCCTCTATATTCGGATCAACTGCTTCCGAGTCCCAACCACACAGTGGGCACTCGTCGGCTGCCCACGTTTCTTCCGGCGACTCAACGAGCGCAACGATTTCTCTGCCGTCAATTTCTTTCCGGCCAGAGCGGTTCACGAGTGTAAGTACAAAGGGCAGAATGGTCGCGCCTGCCTGGCGTGCTGCAGCTGCAGCACGGCCGACAGTACCCCCGGTCGTGATGACATCTTCACAAGGCACTACGCAACTGCCTGGAAGCCGCAGCAGTTCTTGAGGACTGAAAATCATCATCTTCTGCCCCTCTTCCTCGTTCTTCGTCGGCGAAGCCCAGAACCACTCTCCTCCGAAACAACCACCCCCTTCTTGGCTTAGCAGTTCGGCGAGCTTCGTCGCCCCCTTCGCTGGTCCGACAACCACGTACCTTTTCATTTTATCGTTCGGTGGCGGGTCCCAAGGGAACATATCGAGGAGAGCCTCGGCGACCGAATCTGCCAGTTTCGGATTCGCCATAATCGGTCCGACATCGAAAAGAGTGTCTGCGTGCCTGCCTGAAGCAAGCTTCGGGTGAGGCTGTCTTGCATCCCCACTGTGTCTCCAGACCACCCCCTTCTCCGCCTCAAACCGTTCAAGCCATATTTCTGTAGTTTCCACTAACATAGAAGTATCCCCTTTCAAGGTTCAATCCTCACGCTTTAAGCCGCGTAATGGGGCTGCCGATCCTATCGGCTCTGGCGGGAACCCTACCCGAAAAGAGGCACTAAATCAATTGCTCTCTTGTTGCCTTTGGTGCGCTATACTGCAGGCATTACCCACTAGCGAAATGTATGAGCAATAAAATCGCACTCGCAATAGTTGTAGTCGCCATTGTCGTCGGGTTCTTCCTACTACGTTCGCCGAATATATCGGGTCCGGGAACTACTTCGACCACTGCCTCAAGCACGTCGCAAAAGGCCACTTCGACGCAGCCGAGCATTACGGTCGGCGTACCCGTGAAAGTACTTCCGGTGTCCGCGGCGTTTAACTCAAATTCACTCATTTCGACGTCGAGCTACCCGACCGTGAGCGGCACGGCGAATGTCTCTCAGGTCGGCATCATCGTTAACAACGACAGAGGCGTGGGCATCGTTGGCACGGCGAATGTTCCCGTGACCGGTGGCCATTGGATCTACCACTGCTCGGTCGCGCTTGCTCCCGGCACCTATACGGTCAGCTTGTATGCGAACGGCGTCATCAAAGCGATTGCAGAGCTCGTTGTGAACAAGTCTTAGCCAAAGGGAGTTACGAAATAGCTCCGAGAATCAGATAAGAAAAGCCGATGGAAGCAACGGCAAGAATAATTCCGGCGACGAGGTCGCTTATATGGTGCTGTTTTACAAAAAGGGTCGAGCTCACGATTGCTGCTCCGCATGCCCATATAGATATTTCGTGGAGCGGAAAGACGTAAGTGAGATAATAACTGCAAACAACCGCAGTATAGGTGTGCGAGCTCGGCAATGCGTTACCTCCTGGGTCGATGCTGTACATCCACGCGACTGCTCTCTTTAGAGGACCTTGCGGGACAAATTGCGGTCGCCCCGGCGTTCCCGTCGGCATAAAGTACCAGACCAGAGCTGACACGACGCCTGCGAAAATCAGGCTCACATAGAGACGTGCCGCGATAGGGGTGAAAAAGAGTACAGCAAGCATCGAGAATGCGATATAAGGGAACACGCCTAAATACGGCAGGATGAACGCTGGGACAAAGGGGATGTGGTGAATGAACTTACCCTCTCGCATGGGCCACTTCTCGTTATTTATCGGGAAGAAAAGGAGCATACTCACGGCCGCAAGTAATGCGAGAGATAAAAGCTGTTCCGTCATAATGGGTTGTCCTTATTATACCTCCGTAAACGAGTGTGCGCAGCGCGCAACGGCCTATGTGTTAGCATCTCCTTATGACCCGCAGAATAGTAGTTCTATCGGGTATCTGCGCGACTCTCATCGTTGGTCCTCTCGTTTTCTTTGAGTACTTTCAAAAACCCCCGTGCGATACTCCGATAACATACAAAATAGGTAGCATAGACCCGCGCTTCGGCGTGGCGACAGATACTTTTAAAACTGATATCACCCAAGCAGCAGGTATATGGGATGCTTCCATCAACAAGACGCTCTTCACGTACGACCCAAACGGAGTGCTCACCGTCAACCTCGTATACGACAGTCGCCAACAAATCACACAACAGGAGCAAGTGCTCAGCAGCAACATAAATCAAACGTCGCAAACCGCCGCCTCGATTAAACAGCAATACACGGCTTTGAAGGCGCAGTACACGCAGGCTGAACAAGATTACACGACTGAACTAAGTGCCTATAATCAAGCCCAGGCGAGTTACAACGCTGAAGTCGAGCGCTGGAACAGTGTCGGCGGCGCTCCGACGGCACAGTACAACGCGCTTACTACAGAAAAGAATAGCTTAGCGATGCAGGCGAACGCGCTCGAACAGAAGCGTGAGAGCGTGAACCAGCTTGCCGACACGATAAACGCATTTATTAATAAATATAACCTACTAGTCTCGTATATAAATACTGATGCCAAAGCGATAAACAACGACGGCCTGGCAGGAACGCAGTTCGAGGAGGGAGTCTACATCTCTGACGCAAGCGGGCGGACGATTAATATTTACCAATTCGAGAGCCAAATAGACCTTATCCGCGTGCTCGCCCACGAGCTGGGGCACTCGCTCGGCCTCTGGCACAATAGCAATCCGGCCTCGATAATGAACCCAGTGAATCAGAGCACGTCGCTCACGCCGAGTGCCGATGATCTGCAAGAACTAAAAACAGTTTGTAAAATCTCGTGAGGAAATAAAAAAGGGCTTCGGCGCTGGGAGTGTCCGCCGAAGCCCTAAGGCCGATATTTGACTATCCATACAACGGCTCGACAGGGAGGGGAAGCCGTCACGACCGTCAAACAAGTCCTGGCGTAAGCAAAGGAAACCAGAACTGGGGTTACTATAACCCATAATATATTGAGGCGCAACCCTTTTGAATATTTGATTTATTTAATTATTTATGGTATTGTCAAGAGATTATGAAGAAATACGGCGAAGAACTGTCAGTAAGCGAGGTACGTATGCCGCTCGCTGATTTCCTCAAATCCTATAACAAAGGCCTCCCTACCGGCTTCCCACGCTCCTCAGTAGCTTTATTGAAGAAATACAAGAAAGCGCATCCCCTTTTCTTCAAACATGGCGATCTATGGTCGCTCGACGAACACCGGAAGAAGGTTTTGGATTGGATTCCCCAAGAGATGGAGGCTGTGCGACGGTCCGCTGAAAAATAGAAAGACCAGCCCAGAAGCTGCTACAATAGCGGGAATGAATCGGGTGTTGCTGATACGGATTGGACTCGGAGCATTGGCCGTTACCGTTGTTCTGTCGACCCTCTTATTGCTCCCTACTCTCCTTGCGAGCACGGTTCAGTATCAGCGCCAGCAAGAATTTTCTTCGATGCAGGGGCAGTTCCCAGTCACGGTCGACCCGGAGACTAAAACAATTGCCGAGAACCCGCAGGTGGATGCGTTTCTTGAGGATTCTAGCTCCCCGCTGCAGGCGGCAGCCGATAATGTCAGTAACGTATTTGGAAAAGTCTTCGCGTGGATAGCTATCGCCGTGGCCGACTCTTCGTTATATGAGGACGTCGCTTCCCCCGACGGACGCTTCGTCAACATCACGCCGGGTATGCGCAAAGAACAAGTGGCGAATGCGTTTGGGAGTGCCCTCGGATGGAATGCTGCGCAAAAAAAACAGTTTCTGACTCCCACTGCCTATTCGTCCCTACCACTCGCTGAAGGCTCATTCTCGCCGGGTATTTATATAATCGATAAAGATACAACGCCGCTTGTAGCACAAGCGTTGGTAAATCAGCGCTTCTCGCAAGACATTCTCGCTCACTACGGTACGACAACAGCTCAAGTGGTGCCCTTAAACGAGGCCCTCACCATCGCATCTCTTATCCAACGCGAGGCCGCCGGGGCCGATGATATGCGCACTATCTCGGGCATCATCTGGAATCGCCTCTTTATCGGTATGAATCTCCAGATAGACGCAACGGTCCAATATGCGAAGGCGAATACTGCAGCAGCCACTAGTTGGTGGCCTGAGGTCTTACCTTCCAATCTTTCAATCAAGTCGCCCTATAATACCTACCTGCATCCTGGGTTGCCGCCGACGCCTATCGCGAACCCATCAGTCGCCTCGGTGCTTGCGGCGCTCAATCCAGTACAGACATCCTGTCTTTTCTATTTCCACGATGCAGCAGGAGGTTTCCACTGTTCTGACACCTACGCAGAACACGTCGCGCTTTTGAAGAAATACTACGGCCAAGGAAAATAAAGCTATTGACAGAGAAGAGTGAGTCTGCTATTGTTGGCTCATCAACCAGCGCTGGATCCAGAGAAGTGGGATCGAGCTTCTAACTTCGGCTACTGATTTGATACATTAGAAATCCAATATATCTATCGTTAGCTATGCAAAACGGCACAGTAATCAAGAAGAACGAGAAGGGCTTCGGCTTCATCAAAGTCGATGGCGCTGCAGACGGCGCAAAGGATCTTTTCTTCCACTCTAACGAGCTCAAGAACATTTCGTTCGAAGAGCTCCAGGAGGGAGACAAGGTTTCCTTCGAGATCGGCGAGAGCCCAAAGGGCCCGAACGCTCTTAACGTCAGCAAGATCTAAGCAATTAGATTGAGCAAACAGAATGCCGCGCGTAAGCGCGGCATTCTGTTTGCGTTATACTGGCTGAATATGGAAGTGCTGCCACCAAATAAAGGAAAGAATTTGGATATCGTCGTCGATGGCGTCCGCTATCTGCGCCTCCCTATTAAAACGCGACTTATACGGGTCGGGGATAATCTCATTGAGCTTTTGAGGGAATACGCGGCGACGCACCTATTACCGGGTGATATGCTTTTTATCAGCGAGAAGGTGGTCTGCGTAACGCAGGGCCGCATTATCCGCAGTGACGCCGTAGCTACTTCATGGCTCGCACGTTTCCTCGCTAAGCGGGTACGGAATCACGTCGGTACGCCGCAATTCCGCGGAATGGGTCACGGCAGTGCTCCGGCGATGCAGCTACTTATCGAAGAAGCCGGATACCCGCGCACTCTCTTCGCTGCTGCGGTGTCAGCGGTGACTCGCCCGCTCGGCATCAAGGGCGCGTTTTATTATCTGGCCGGTAAGCAAGCCAAGTCGATCGACTGTCCGATGTCGTGGACAATTGAAGAATTTAAAGACTATGCCAAGAAGGCGCCGCTCAAGCCGAACTCGGTCGCGCGCGAAGTCCGCGACATCTTTAAAGTCGAAACCGTCATTGTCGACGCAAATTATCGCGGAGCATTCTCTCTTGGAAAATCGAACTCGGCGATTCGTGAGAAATTCATTCAAAAACTCCTCGTTGATAACCCCGCTGGCCAAGACAGCGAGATGACCCCATTCTTCATCGTACGCAAAGCGATCACGTCCGAGGGTCCGATTTTGGCCACTCGATAAGCTTTCCTGCTTTCATTTCCATAACGTCGGCCTTGCGCACAGACCGCCAATTCCCTTTCCGCACAAGAAAGTAATGCTGCCGTTCGCTAAGAGCGTCCGCGATACTCCACAAATCTTTTTCAGAAGTAAGCCAATCGGTCCCGAAGCCGCGCATATCGAGCGGCTTACTGTAGCACTCGAGTACCTTCTCGCCGGTCGAGTTAAGGAACCATTCGTGAAAATAAGAGACCGCAAGCTCGCGTGGTGTGCGATATATCGGATCGCGGAAGCGGAGCGTTGCGTGGTTCGTCTTGCTTATCGCGCCCCAAAGGCCGCCTCGCTTGTAGAGCGCGACGACGTGATCATCATCGCCTTATTGAGCTTCGCTGAGAGATTCATAATGAGCGGCGGCTCGCCCGCGGTCCAGAGCGCAGCAGCCGCAAGGAACGCACCCTCTATGCAGTGCGCTTTCTTCTCCTCTAAAACGCGGCGCGGCGACATCTGTGTGTCGCCGCGTTTTTCCCAATTCATCGGAAGCGTATCCAAAAAATCTTGAATCTTGATTGGCGCTGAGAGCTTCGCCAGTAGCTTATATTCTTTTGGGGTGAGCCCGGATTCTTCACGGGTAAGGCGCTTCATCCTCACCAGAATACCTTATTATTTTTGTGCGATGGAACTCTCGGTACCATTTACCAATGCCGCGAGCTCGTCTTGGGTCTTGGGCAGATTGTTCGGATTGCTAATATCGATATGTCCCACGACACGGATAGAGGAATCTCCACAAACTCCGAGTATGGTGCCCGCGTTTTTGGTCGAGCCGTCGGCCATAAGATAATTCGATTTCGTACTAAAAAGTATATCGACGCGGTCGGTGTAACGCACGTTCATTGTGTCGGCGATAACGCGGTAGCCGACAATCGGCGCGACGATACTGAAGCCACAAGAGTTGCTCGCCTGCGACGGGCCAAGAATCTCGATGATGGTGCCGAAAGGCAGTTCATCGGCGAGGTCCTGAGAGCGGGCCGCGACAACTTCAGGGTTAGAATAGGCGCCTGAAGCGGTAATGAGGGGCTGGCTGTCGGTCTGGCCGGGTACGGCATTATACGCAGTAAGGGTGACTGAGTAATTGGAGATGTCCGGGGTGCTTGGCGCATTCGCATACGCTGGTACGGCGCTGAGCGCCGCTCCGGACAAAAGCAAAAAGGCCATAAGGCCTCCTATAGCAGTCATAATTAGTTGTGTACCAAACAGTAAGCAACTGGCTTGGTGTCTAGAATACTAGCACATTGACAAACTATTGTCAATAGGTCTAATCAGGCCCCTTTTGGGTGTAGATTCTATGAAATCGGGACGATTGCTCCTATGACGACGCCCATAATAATCGCCGCACCGCCTAGGAGAGCCATCCGCGCACCCCGCCAGAGCATCGGCAGGCGGGATACACGGGCGCTCACCATCCCAACGATGAAAAGCGCGATAACAGAGAGGACGACGGACGTGATGAGAGCCCATGAATCAGCGAAGAGAGTGTATGGGAGGAGCGGAATCAAGGCCGCAACGACAAAAGAGACGAACATCACGGCTCCGGCGAGCAGCGAACTGCGACCACCGACGCCAGCCTTACTCTCGTACTCCTCGGCCGATTCTTCGGAGAGAAAGTTCCCCACCGCCATCGAGAATGCCTCTACAAAGGCGTAGACGATGCCCGTAAGCGCCACTGTCTTGTGCGGAGCACCGGCGACGTCGATACCAGCAAGCAGTCCGACTGTAGAAACGAGGCTGTCAATAATGCCGAAGATGATAGTCCGTAGGTAAAGCGCGTTGGTCTGCATAGGTGAAATGGTAACACGTATAAAGAAACCGGCCGCATAGAAATGCGGCCGGTGCGTCACTTGGGTGCAAACAGTTTCTCGAGATCAATCGGTGTCCGTTGCGCATAATCCTCGTAGAGCAGGACGCTTGGATAGAGGTGGTTATAGAGAGTATTGCCGTCGGGCCCGAAGAGGACGACAGAGATCTCTCCGTTCTTCTTGCGAAATTGATCAAGTGTCCCTCCCCGCTGATGCCGCCGCAAAAAAGAGAGCGCCCCATAGAACCCGAGACCGAAGGATGGGCCGAGCGGATACGGCAATGCCGGCCATGAGAGGTAGCTGAGGAGGAATGACTCATAGCGCGGCCCGTATTCGATCCGTTCGCCAAACAGGCTCCGCCAGTCGAACAAGATATCGAGCTCGATGCTTGCGCGAGTCCGAGCACCGGGAACTTCTTGTTTAGGACCACACATCACTGGCACAACAGTCGTGCTGAGTCCTTTCGCCTGCACATGCTTCTCATTGCCAATCGACGTACCCATCGTCCCTGCGGGAACAAAAAGGAATGAGGGCTCCTCCCCGAACGCACGAATTGCCTGGTCGAAGAGCTGCGGTGCGAGGTAATCGCGCTGACATATCCAGTTCCAATCTCCTCCATACTGATCGGGATTGCAGTAGCCCGGCTGCGTGCCGAGACGACGGGCTTTTTGAACGGTCGTTTCCGACAAATCATAATGCTTCTCGACCTTTACCAAGTTACCGATTCGCTTCATCTCGTTAATCTTGGTAGGAGGCGTATCAGCCTTTACGATTGCCAGAAACGGAATACCGAGGCTTTGGCAGGTGCGCGCCATGCTTTGGCCTGTGTTCGCACTTGTTGCCTCGACTACTTGAGTCGGTCGCCCGGTTGCTGGATCTTTTCGGTGTATACGATCGGTTCGAATACAGTGATATATGCCCGCCCTTCCTATGATGGACTTACTGTGCCTGATGATTTCCTCGTGCTCGGAATCGCTCCCGGGTACACCAGCCGCTCGAAACACAATCCCGCTATAAGCAAATGGATTTAATTCCGGAGACAACGGCTGCGAAAGCTGCACCAAATGCATCTTTGCAGGGTCAGTCTCGGCCCAATAAGGGTCGTCAAGTAATTCTTGATCAATTTGCATGACTAATCACCTCAAATAACAGAGTTTCTGACAGCACAGTACTCCTATTTATTCTGGACGCCAACCCTTCTTAATCTCGGTAATCTTGTTTTTATCGTCCATAAACACGACGGTCGGGCTCATTTTCGCAGCGTCTTTCGCCTCTACCCAGGCCTCGCCGAGGATGATGACCTTATCGCCCTTTTGGAAAAGACGTGCAGGCGGCCCATTCATGATAACTTCGCCCTCCCCTTTCTTTCCCTTGAGAATGTAGGTGCGCCAGAGGACGGCGTTGGAAACATTCGTTATCTGCACCATCTGTCCCGCCACGAGTCCGGCCGCATCGAGAAGAGCTTCGTCGATGGTTATGGAACCGACATAATTCAAATCCGCGTCCGTGACAGTCGCTCGATGAAGCTTCGCGATGCATACATTTACCAACATACGGCGAGCATACCATGCACGATTAAGACGTCCAAGATGTTACTCTGAGAGTAGCTGTCGTCTATGGATGTAATCCTTTTGATAAATATACTCGCAGTGCTCTTTTCCTTCTTTGTTGCGGGAGCGCTGCTTGGCGCCGTTTTCTCCAAGCCGATAAGAAATAAACTCGTCGAGATTCTCCACCTACAAAAGGTTCAACGCTTCTTACTTAAAAAGTCTCCGCATAATCCCATTCTCAAGCCGGGCACAAATCCATGGACTGCCGAGGCGGTACTGAATCCGGCGGCGGCCGTCCTCGCCGGCCGAACTCATCTTATTTATCGCGCTATCGGGATGGACGGCGTCTCGCGGCTCGGCTATGCAAGCAGCCCAGACGGTATCGTCTTTGATAAGCGTCTGCCCTATCCGGCGTTTGTCGCGCAGAAGCCGCGGAGTTTGCCCGGTCATGCGAAACGTTATTCTCCAGTGCTCTATCCTTCCGGCGGCAGCTGGGGCGGCTGCGAAGATCCGCGTATGGTCTGCATCGAAGGGCGCGTATACGTGACCTTTAATATGTTCGACGGCTGGGACTACATCCGGACGGCTGCCATCTCAATTGCAGAAGAAGATTTTTTATCAGGGCAATTCTGGGAATGGGACGGTCCGCATGTACTATCGCCGCCGCAACAGATTCAGAAGAACTGGGTTCTCTTTCCAGAAAAGATTAACGGAAAGTATGCGATTCTCCACAGCATCGCGCCGACGGTAGAAATCGCGTATCGCAACTCGATTGAGGACATCGGCACCGAGGAACCGTTCATCCAGAGCTGGGTCGGTGCGCGCGACCATCTCCCACCTCGCGAAGGCGTCTGGGATACCTATGTCCGGGGAGCCGGGCCGCCGCCGGTAAAGACCGATCGCGGGTGGTTACTCCTGTACCATGCCATTTCGAAAGAGGACCCTGGCCGCTACAAGCTCGGCGCAATGCTGCTCGACCTTACTGACCCGACGAAAATTTTGCATCGTTCCATCGCGCCCATGCTCTCACCAGATGAAGGCTATGAGAATAATGGTAAGCCCGGCATCGTGTATGCCTGTGGCGCGTGCGTACGCGAGGGGACGCTCTTCGTCTACTACGGCGGCGCAGACAAGGTTGTGTGTGTGGCTACGACGCCTTTGGATATATTTGTTGATACACTGATTAAGGGCGACCCGCCGATAGTGATGTCGACGATTCCCGCACAAACTTTTTAATATATGTTTGTCATCCGCCGAGAACCGCATAATCCGATACTCGCTCCGCAGCGCGATAGGCCATGGGAAGCGCTCGCAACTTTTAATCCTTCGGCTGTTCGTACTGCCGAGGGAGTGCGAATCTATTATCGAGCGCTCGGGAACCCGGACGCACTTCAGACACCGACCGCGGGGCTCTCGACTGTCGGCACGGCCTTTGCCGAAGACGGTGTCCATTTTCATTCTCGACAACAAGTGCTGATACCGCAGGAGCCATGGGATATTTTTGGCTGCGAAGACCCCCGCGTGACCTTTTTTGAAGGCCGCTGGTACTGCTTCTATACCGCGCTCGGGGGCTACCCGTTTGGCCCCGGTAATATCAAGGTGGGCCTCGCTATCGGCGATTCGCCGGAAGTGTTTACCGAACGCCATCTCATAACACCTTTTAATGCAAAAGCCGCGACACTCTTCCCCGAGCGTATCAACGGCGACATTGTGATGCTGCTCACCGCGCACACGGATTGGGCTGCGGAGAACCCACATCCAACCATCGCTTTGGCGCGTGCAAAAAAGATGGAAGATTTCTTCGACCCACATTATTGGGACGAGTGGCACAAAGACTTGTCTTCGCATGCTCTCCCCAATATGCGCCGACATGACGAAGATCATGTGGAAGTAGGTGCGTCGCCGCTACTCACCCCGCACGGCTGGCTCATCGTTTACGCTTACATTCAAAATTATTACGACGAGCACTCGCGACTCTTTTCGATCGAAGCGGCGATTCTCGACCGCGAAAATCCGCAAAAACTCGTCTCACGCACTGAATCTATTTTGGTGCCTCAAGAATTTTATGAGCAATATGGCTTCGTGCCGAATATCGTCTTCCCGACAAGCGTTACGCTCGGCGACAACGGTCAACTCGATATTTGGTATGGCGCAGCCGACACCGTCTGCGCCAAGGCGAGCGTGAAGATGCACGACTTGGTACGCGCACTTGACCCCGAGCGGCCTGCACGCACCTTTACGCGCGCCTCGCAAAACCCGATTCTTATTCCGCGCGGAGACGGATTCGAGAGCCGCGACGTCTTCAATGCTGCTGCAATTGACCTCAATGGCTCGGTGTACATCCTCTATCGCGCGATGGACAACGCGAACACTTCTACGATAGGACTCGCGATTTCTGAAGATGGCACAACCATTAAAGAGCGTCTTGGTGTGCCAGTGTATGTGCCGCGCGCCGATTTTGAGATGAAGCGCGGCAGTCCGACCGGCAATTCCGGCTGTGAAGACCCGCGCATCGTGCGAATCGGCGATACGCTCTTTATGACCTACACGGCATACGACGGCGTCCGCTCGCCTATCGGTGCGGTCTCCTCAATTAGCGTCGACGACTTCCTCGCGCGTAAATGGGACAAGTGGACTATGCCGTTCCTGCTCACGCCCGATAACGTAGACGACAAGGACCTGGCTCTTCTGCCGGAGAAAATAAAAGACAATTATCTTCTTTATCATCGTATCGGTGGTCGCATTTGTGCTGATTTATTACCTGACCTTATGTCAGGTAAGCGAGTGAGCAGATGTATCGAAATTATGGGGCCGCGCAAAGGAATGTGGGACGGAGAAAAAGTCGGTAGCGCCGCACCACCGATACGGGTCGGTAATAACTGGCTGATGATTTATCACGGCGTCTCACGGCACGCGACGTATCGCCTCGGGGCGGCGCTGCTGGGTTCTGACGGCACCACCCTTCTCGCCCGCACTGCCGATCCGATATTTGAACCGGTTCAGAAGTATGAAAAAGAGGGAGAGATTCCAAATGTTGTCTTCGCCTGCGGCGCGGCCGTACGCGGTGATGTTCTCTTCCTCTACTACGGCGGCGCTGACCGCGTCATCGGCGTCGCGACTGCGTCGCTAGCGCACATCGTCGATGCACTGACATGAAGCTCATCATTTTTGACCTCGACGGAACCCTCGCAGAGAGCAAGCAACCGCTTACTGCTGAGATGGCGGGTCTTTTCAGTAAGCTGCTAGAGAAACTACCCGTGGGTATTATTTCCGGTGGCGCTTTATCGCAATTTTTGAAACAAGTAGTCGCCCGCCTCCCCGTGGAAGCAAACCTCTCTCATCTCTATCTGCTCCCCACGTCTGGCGCGGCACTCTATGAATTCCGCGGTGACGATTGGAAAAAGGTGTATGAGGAGCGGCTGTCGGAAAAAGATAAAGATGTTATCGAGACGGCGATACGAGAAGCCGTTGAAGAGACTGGGGTCATAAAATTTTCTGATCAGATGTGGGGCGAACGCCTCGAATATCGCGGTGGCCAAGTGAGCTTTTCGGCACTGGGGCAACAGGCGCCTGTCGCGCTCAAGAAAGATTGGGACCCTGATAAGTCCAAGCGCCGAGCGCTTCAGGCTGCTATCCAAAAACTACTCCCAAAGTGCTTCACTGCGGCGATGGGCGGTATGACGACTATCGATGTAACGAAAGCCGGCGTCGATAAAGCGTATGGCATTCATAAGCTCTGCGAACGACTTAAGATAAGCGAGCCAGACGCACTGTATATCGGCGACGAGCTTGGTGCCGGCGGCAACGATGAAGCGGTCTATAAAACCACTGTGGAAACAAAGAGCGTTGCGGACCCTGTCAAAACGATGCTCCTTATCGAAGAGATTATTGCCGCATAAGACGCACGAGTCGAATGGTCTCGAATGAGTAACGGCCACCAAGACTATGGAAAATCGGCGAAAGTTTGTCGCCGCTCGTCGTTGCTATAGCCTCATGCACTTCGTCGACCACATCGAGTGGGACAAGGTGCGCGAAATCCGTACGAGTCAGCTTCCCTATTTCCTGCAATTCCTCCAAATGCTTCACGATAGTCGAGGCCACAAGCCCACGCGCTTTTACAGCATCTTTCAAGGATTTCGAATCACGGACAGTTTGTAACGTCTCTGCCAAGCGGCCCGGCAATCCGCCACTGCCAACAATCTTTTTACTATCCCCTGCATTTTCCTCCCACGCGCCATCCATAGCTTTTACAAATTTCTTTTGCATCGAAATTTTTTCCGCTTCGGGTATCTCCGCAAATGCGTCGCGCGTGGCGCCTGACGCCGCGCGGAAATCTCTGTCCTTCTCTAAAATCTCCGGATGTACTTCGAGCGCACGCGCATTCAGCCCCGTGAGATACACGCCAGAGAGCCGTCGCACTCGCGAAAGTGCAACATATCCCTGTCCGTATTCAAACGCCCGCGAGAGGTCCATCACAGCCGCATCCATACTCATCCCCTGGCTCTTATGCACCGTCATCGCGTAGGCGAGTCGAAGCGGTATCTGCGAGATGCTCGCACGCACCTTCCCTTGTTCCTCAACCTGCCACTCCATCGGCTCGGCCGCTATGGTGAGGCCGTCTTTCGTCTCGACAATCGGTTGGCCGCCCGCGTCGAAGCCGGTCACGACGCCGAGTGTGCCATTAACGAACCTTCCCTGCGGAGAATTCTTCGTGAACATCACCGCTGCGCCTTCTTTCAGCTCTAAAAGTGCGGGCGAGAGACATCCGCGCATAAGCCCTTCTACCACTGAGTCTTTTCCGCGCGAAGTCATATGAAACTTCTTTGCCGGAGTAGGAAGTTTCGCGAGTTCGTCGGCGTTGATGCGGTCGACATCCGCGTTATGGGAAAAAAGTCTCGGTGCGCCGAGGGGAAGCTCCTCCGATTTCACATTGCGTGTCATTAATCGCTCGTGATGCAACTCCTCGACCTGGCCGGAACGTATTGCGCCAAGCACGCTCAAGAATTCGTCATCGTCTTGTCGATATTGCTCGGTGAGATAACAAGTAAAGGGATGCAGATCGCGCCAAACGGGTGAAGTGTACGCAAATGCCGCTGCCTTACCGCGAGAGATTGGCGGCAGTTGGAAGAAGTCGCCAACGAGAATGACCGTGAGCCCGCCAAATGGCTTATCGACCCTGCGCACCTCGCGGCACACGGCGTCTGCCATCTCGAAGGTCGCGGCCGAGAGCATCGAAATTTCTTCAATAATGAGGACTTTCGCCTTTTGCAAACGTCGCGCGACGTGTTCCTTACTCGCGATACGGTCGACATCCGCTCTCGAGAGCGATTCGCTCACACCAATGCCGCTCCAGGAGTGCAGTGTCATTCCGCCAACGTGCGTCGCGGCGATACCGGTCGCAGCTGTAATCGATGGCTCGATGCCGGAGCCGTGTAGCCAGCGTATGAACTCGTTAATGGTATGCGTCTTGCCGCTCCCCGGCTCGCCGGTAAGAAATACGTTCCCACCGGTCTTCAATATTGTGAGTGCTTCGCCCTGAGTCATCCGCGCATTCTATCAGATGGCTATTGGAACGCTCATTACTGCGACGCGATGGTAAAGATGAAGCGGTAATCGCTTGGCTTTATAGTTTGTTTTGAAGATTTTGCCGGGGTGACCGAAGTGAGCGTCACAGCTTCGCCGCTCACAGTCTCTGGCTGGCCGAGGGTAAACGTCGTCGTCGAGGAATTAAGGAGGGCCTGGACGCGCACAGTACCAGCTTGGATACACAACGCGCCCGCGAAGCAGCGATTATCTTGCATAGGGCCCGTGAGGCTCACGACATTCCCGTTCACTATCATCTTGTCGCCGATGGAGAGCGTTGTAGTCGCGACATTGCTCGGAGCGGCTGCGGTTGGACAAGGCGCAAATGAACAGTTCGGCCCGGTGCGCCCGACGGCGGAGCCGTCGGGGCAGATTTTTGCTTCCGTGGTACACGCTTGGGAGCCGCCTGACGAAGTACTGCGTAAATCGAGTATCCCGACTACAACAAATACCAAAATTATCGCAGCGGCGATGAGTAAATATTTCTTCATTCCGTAAGTATAGCGCCAAATGACTTCCCCACGACGCCGCCGATAATTGAGCCGATGATAGTACCCGCGACAAATTCAGAGAACCAGTGGATATTTGTAGAAACGCCGATGCCGATATAGAGCGCGACGAGCAAAGCTCCATACCTAATAAACGGATGATTCTTAAAAATAATAAAAAGCGTCACGGCTACCGAGAACGCGACGGTCGTATGCGAAGAAGGCCAGCCCCAGAACAATCCCTCGCGCAGGATACCGAAGTTAAATTGTCGGCTTATGTCGACGGCAAGCGGATTTAGAGAATCAAACGGCGGCGGAACCCTACCGGTAAATACTTTATAAAAAGAAGAGATGAGTAGCCCGAGAAGCGCTGCCTGCATAGTTGCATAGCCGAGAATCTTCGCGCGAACATTCTTGCGATACTTCCCTATCAAGAAGAAAATTATCGGTAAGAATATCGGCAATAGGCCTCCGATAATCGCCGCTGGGAAGAGCCAATCTTGGAGCAGGGCGTCGCGTGTATGCGTGAACCAGTACCAATCAAAGCCGGACGTCACGATAACATAGGTCAGTGCGACCGCGAATAGCTGCCACGCAATATTTTTCCAGCTGTAGCAGCGGCGGATAAGGAGTATGAAATGCTTCATCGTCGTATCATACCTCGCTGTACAAAAGAAATCCCCGCGCTTGTGGCGCGAGGATAATGGCGAGCAACGCAACGAACACGAAGTTATTGAGCGAGCGACCGTACCATCAATGCCTGGTATTCATAATTCCAGACGCCATCCCAGATGGTGGTGGAAATACGGCGCCAAGACGCAATAGCCGGAGTGACAGAGAGGCCGAAGAAACGTCGCCGAGACGGAGTTTCCGGACTACCGGACAAGATGGGAACGAGGAGGTCTCCACCGGACATCGCGACCGATCCGAGGCCGACAATCCGCTGCTTGAGCTGCTCTTCTGGGAACAGTGCTCCGAAGGCAAGCATATGCTCAAGTCTGGCTGGCTCCCATCGCCCGTCGTCTAGACGCCTAGTGTATCTCACCGCTCCTCGTGAAGAAAATCCTGCGAGCGGAAAGTATCTCGCCTCGAAGTTGATGGCGCCCCCCTCATCGAGGTTGGGCCATTTGGAGAAAGGTTCCAGATACACGCCGTCGTAGTTGCCGGCCGCAATCAGCTCTGCTCGCGACGTACCGTAATCATCCGTGAATCGAAACGAGCCTGGAATGAAATCAATTGGATCCCACCTGGCGAACGGGGGAACGACTTCCTCTTCCTCCGCGCCCAGGTCCCTGAATGCATCAAGCGTCAGGACAATTCCCATATGCTTCTCCCGTAAGGTGCTGCTGTCTACCCGTCAGTATGCAGCGAGATGGTCCACTTGTCAATAGTTGTTGTGGGTATAGCCCTACCAGACAAATGGAATGACCGTCTTGACCGTCTTTTTATAGAGCGCGTATTGGGGGAACTGTTGAGACATCAGTCGCTCCTCGGTCTCTATGCGCATAAGAAATGCTACGAAAGCGACGAAGACACCGAGATAGGCGATGAGCGTGCCCAGGGTGAGCGCAGTGCCGAGCATCGCGAAGAAGAAGCCTGTGTAGATAGGGTGACGCACGAGACGATAGGGCCCGCGCTGTACGAGCTCGTGCTTCTCCTTCAGTGTCGCGACGGCTCCCGACCAATTACTCCCCAGCACCACGCGCGCGGCGATGGCAAATAAAATCCCGAGAATACAAAACGCATCGCCAAGGATTCCGAACGCAGCAGTAGTTGGCGTGATAAGAAAATTAGCGGGATATGAGTCGTTGATGCCGAAGAGAAGCGAGAAACCCAGTGCGATGAGGAAGGTCGTCCAGATATATCTGCCCATCTCCGGACGTCTGACCGTTTTTTTGATAGAGATGTACCCCATAAGCCAGACGATGAAGAGCACAGGCCACGCCCAGAACGTAATTTGGGTATAGATAGAAACCACGGCAGCAGTATAGCAGACCCTGCGCGCGAGCCTATTGAGCCGCTGGAGTCTGCGGTTGGCTGTGCAACTTCTTTAAACTGACGATGAGATACCAGACGATAGCGCCCTGCGCGAGGATTATAACAATCCTCACAGGATTCGTCTGCCCGCTCGCGAACGACAAGAGCAGATTAATAACAAGAAGAACGAACTTCGTCCAGAAAACACCGTTGACCGTACCTACGCTCATCGTGCTCACCTGCACGCCCACATACGCAACCGCGAGACCGAAAATAATCGCAAGCACCGAGAGGATGCCGGTCGGGCTCCCTATCGGATACACGCTTAGCGTCAATAAAGAAGAGAGGCTCAATACACCCACCACGACTGACCAGCCCTTAATCAGACCCGTTGTGTTCTGCGGCATATTTCTTAATTACTTGTAATTACTATAAGTATAGCAAAGGTAAATAAAAAAGCGGGCGCCAAAAGCGCGCCCGCGTAGGTCTCGAACTGCGTCAGCTTCTATCAATCAATGCAAGATCGTTTCCTCAGAATCCTCTACCTCGATCAAGAAGCAGTCGTCACTGTGAACAATCGTGCCGTTCTCGAGACTAAATTCCTGAGTCCCCTCATCTTTCTTTATACCCAGATAAACGCCACAGAACGATGTAGCCCCGAAAGCCCAAAGTAAGACTTTCACTTTTGAACCGACCTTTGGCTCTTCGCTTTCCCCAAGCATATGCATCTGACACCTCCGTAGAGGTACCCTCAGCCGTTCCAATACCCCGTCGCCCGCCAACGCCGACGACACCTTAACTCTATACTTCTCTTTTTGTCATAAAACAGTTATCCACCGGTGCTCCTCCCGTGTGAATAGATTTTGTATACAAATAAAAAAGGGCACTTGGGGAGCAAGTGCCCTTTTTCTTTGTGGATAGCCTTTGGTAGCTGTTCCCTCCTTTTTGTTGCGTGAACATAAGGCGCGTCGGTGGGCTGCTAACCCTGTCTAAATATGGCGGCCCCTTTCAATCCCGTCTACTCAGGACCATATAGCCGATTTTCAGCACCTTAACCAATCTAATAAACGACTATACATTATTCTAAAAAACGTCGACTCGGTCCGAACTATTTGACAATTAATTATATTAATATATGGTATGATCTGGTCCAAACGCGTGGAGGAGTTCTATGAGCCCGTATCAAAAAGTCTTGAAGCAGTTGAAGGAGCGGAAGTCTATTGTCAGAGTTGAGCGTGCCGATGCTTCCGATGTTGTCGGAGAAGTCGAGAACGCCGACCTCATGGATGGATGTTCGATTAAAGTTTTCGGCGGCCACGATATCGAGAGGTATGTGTATGTCGCCTATCGCGATATTCGCGGCATCGGCTGCACTGACTGGAACTTCGTTTAGACTGTTTAGAGATATAGTATGGAAATTAGTTCTTTGGCAACGAAGCAAGGAGTACGACGTGGAAAACACGAACGTTGAAATGGAGAGTCCGAGGTGGTGCGAGAGCCCCTTCTTACTTCTCTATATTCTAGTTGATTCCCTCCTAGGGAAAGGGCAAAAAATTAAGACCTCCGTCCTAGAACGGGAGATAGATACCAGGCTCCTCCCTCTAAGCATGCTCGTGGGCGACGGCACGAATCCCGGTATGGGAGACCTCATACCCTACAGTGCTTGTATGATTACGGTCGCGACAACGCACGGCGACTTAACGTTCGAGGTGCCACGCGAACTCTTTAATCAATTAAAGTCGGGAGATGACGTCTTTGTTTCCTATCGAATCGGTCGGTGGTCAAGGGAAGCTCGAGGAGGAAAGATTGTTGCTCGTTAACCGCCTAGAAGAGCCCGGAGGAGTTTGTCTCCTCGCTCCTCCGGGCGGTTTTTATATTCCCTATCGGCCTCTATCTACCAAATGCCTGGACCATCCCCCTCGAGATACCACTTACCGTCGATAAGCACGAGCCTGATTGTTTGTCCGTTAGCTAGTTTGCAGTCGCCGTAGGTGTCTGTCTTATCTATGAGCTGTACACAGCCGCGGAAAGCATAATATCGTTCGAACGTAGTATGCGCCTGACGGGTTGTATACACTTGATACGCGACGAGAGAGCCCCCAGCAATAAGCATCAGGAAAATAATTCCCCAAAATATTTTGTTTCTGAACATATGTATCTAATGAAACGACGATAAGGCGCTGAAAGTTTCTGCGCCAACCTTATTCCGCGTAATCTCGCTCGACATCCCTGTGACTGATAGTGAGATACGCGACAAAACAAACTATAAAAACGAGGAGAACGAGGCTAACAGGACCGGTGCCCCAGCCGAGGCCGCCGCGCGCAGAAGGAACACCCATCCAGTCAGCAAAGGATGCACCAAGCGGCCGCGTAAGGATATACGCGACCCAAAATGCGAACACGGCGTTAGCTGATTGGTGCGTATGTTCCGCAGACAATATGCTCTTAACAGCATAATGCGACGCGGCGACAACTGCTATCAGGACAGCGAACATTATCCCAGAAGCAAAGTAACCCAAGCCGAGCGTCGTGGCTGTCATATCTCCTGCCGCGGTACCGAGCGCAAAGGTCGCCATCACGGTCGACCAGTAGAATATCTCGCGGCGCCTCGTATAGATGCTGTGCACGGATAACGTTTTCTCAAACCGATACCACAGAAAAAAGATACCGAGGAGTGCAAAAAAGAAAAATGTGGTCGATACGAGATACGGGATACCCAAACCAACGTGTAGCGCGTCGGCTGCCATAGTACCGAACACAGCTATCATGACAACGGTTAGCCAATAAATCCAAGGTACATATTTTTGCGCTCGGAATTGAAGAACCAGCGCAACGATAAAACCAAAAAATCCTAGTGCAACCCCAACCACCGGGTTGAGATGTGTAACCAGGAAGTCTGACGTGGTCTCACCCATTCCGGTGGTGAGGATTTTTATTAACCAAAAATATGCAGTTATTTCTGGAACTTTTGTGAGAGGATGCCGCATATTGCGTATACATACTAAACCTCCTTTGGGTGTCGAAAGTTGCGGACTGGGCGAGGAAGGTTCGGAAATGTGATTACATCTCGGCTTCGGGTTCTTCTGATTCGATTTGCTTACTGATTTGGACCGCAACTTCTTCTGCAGTGTCGACTTGCATACTTGGCCTACCGGCTGACGAGACATACTTCTCGCCACGAGAATTCTGACCGAACTCGGTCGCGGTCATCTTCGGGTGGAAAACGCTGACGATAATCTTGTCCTTCTCGAGTTCTTGGCGAGCGGTGAGCGAGATAGCGTTCAGAGCGTATTTCGTCGACGCGTACGCAGTGAGCCGTGGGAAATAATTTTTCGAAACCCGCGAGCTGATGTTGAGAATCATACCTCCTCCCTGCTCGCGCATAATCGGGATGACTTCTTGCATCGCGCGGACGACAGAGAATACATTCAGGTCCATGATGGACTTGTAATTCTCTATATTTATCTTCTCAACGGCGACAGCCATCCCCTGCCCCGCGTTGTTGATAAGTACGTCGATTCGGCCGTATTTCTCTTTCACTTTTTTGATAAGCGCCGTAATATCTTCGGGCTTGCGCATATCGGTCACTACGGCAAACGAATTCGGGATTTCTTTTTCTAATTTCTTTAAAACATCGGCTGAGCGGGCAGCGAGCACGACGGTCGCGCCCTCACTCGCGAGTTGCTTCGCAGCAGCTAAGCCGATTCCTGCTGAGGCGCCAGTGGATAATGATAATTGAGTTTTTAATTTTCATATCAATAAGTTTAGTGGGTAGGTGTGCAGTATATAGTACGGTTTGCTAAGTGATTTATTACAAAATCGGTTATACTACAAGCATATGGACACCACCGATTTGAAAAAAGCGCTACAAGGCGCGATGCGGGGCGAAGTGTCGGACGATGCGGCGGTGCTCGCGACCAACAGTAAAGACACGTCGCTCTTCCAGCGGATGCCGCAACTCGTTGTATATCCGGAAGATGCAAATGATGTGAGTGCTGCGGTTAAGGAAATACGTCGCGCCCGCGAAGCGGGCGCGGATATAGCACTCGCTGGGCGCTCAGCCGGGACCGATATGTCGGGCGGCCCGCTTACCACCGGCGTCGTTGTCTCATTTACTCAACATATGAATAAGGTGCTTGAAATCGGCGATGACTATGCGGTTACCGAGCCTGGCGTCTTCTATCGAGATTTTGAAAAAGCGACGCTTGATAAAGGATTAATTCTCCCTTCCTACCCCGCTAGCCGCGAACTGGCCGCGATGGGAGGTATCGTTTCCAATAATTCCGGCGGCGAGCGCACGCTTGCCTATGGCAAGACTGAAAAATATGTCGAAGAGGTTGATGTCGTGCTCTCTGACGGCTCACAACTGACGTTTAAGGCTTTGACTCCCGCAGAACTTGAAGAGAAGAAAAAGCTCCAGACGCTCGAAGGCGCTATTTATCGCGAAATGGATACGCTCCTCACCGAGAACGCAGCGCTCGTCGAGCAACACCGTCCGAAAGTGTCGAAGAACTCTGCGGGCTACGCGCTCTGGAGCATTCGCGACCAGGCATCTGGAACCTTCAACCTCGCGAAGCTCATCTGCGGCTCCCAAGGGACGCTCGCGCTCTGGACAAAAGCGAAATTGAAACTCGTGAAGCCTAAGGAGCATCGCGCGATGCTCGTCATCTTCCTCGCGACCCTCGACAACCTTCCGGAGATTGTAAAGCGCGTACTCACCCAACATCCCGAATCATTTGAATCATTTGACGATCAGACCTTCACCCTCGCAGTGAAGTTCCTTCCTGACATGCTCTCGCAGATGGGACTCGTCAAAGCGGCCAAGCTCGGAATTGATTTCCTCCCAGAGGTCGCGATGCTCGCCACCGGCGGCCTGCCCAAGCTCCTTTTGATGGCAGAGTTCGCCGAGGACACTATTGAAGAGGCCGCCCGGAAGGCACTCGCCGCGCAAACGCTGCTCGCCGATCTCAATTTGCGAACGAAGATAGAGAAAAATGAGAAAGAGTCGGAAAAATATTGGATTGTCCGCCGCGAAAGTTTCAATCTGTTGCGGAAAAATGTGCACGGACTTCACACGGCGCCCTTCATCGATGACTTCGTCGTGCCGCCCGCGTGCTACCCAGAATTTTTACCCAAATTAAATGCGCTTCTCGACGAATATAAATCGCACTTCATTTACACGATCGCAGGCCACATCGGCGATGGCAACTTCCATATCATCCCGCTCATGGACCTGACTAAGGAGAATAATCGACAGGTTATTCTCGACCTCGCGCCTAAGGTGTACGACCTTGTCGTTAAAGAAGGTGGCACGACGACCGGCGAACACAACGACGGTATCATACGCACACCGTACCTCCCGATGCTATTTGGGCCCGAAATGATTGCGCTCTTTGCGAGAACGAAGAAAACCTTCGACCCGCTCACAATATTGAATCCCGGGAAGAAGGTGGGCGGTACCTTTGCCGACATCAAGCGGGATATGGTGCACGAATCGAACTAGAACAAAAGGTCTCTGCGTGGCGTAGTACGAATTACAGGCATAATATCCTTTACTTACCTAACTTTTTCGCATGCCCCCTAAGACCTCGACTATTTCCTCCGCTCGACACACGTTGTGGGCCTATATTACGGCCCACAAGGTCATTTCAGTCATAGTTGCTATCGCCGTCGTTTACGGCGGTTATTATGCGTACAGCGCCCTTACGGCAGCTCCTAAGGTGACAAAATACATCACGACAAACGTAGCGACTGGCACCATCGTGGCCTCAATCACGGAAACGGGCCAGGTCTCCGCAAGTTCCAATATTACCGTCGAGTCGCAATCTTCTGGCGAGGTGCTCTCGATCCCCGTCGCTGCAGGAGAGCATGTTGACGCAGGACAGGCAATTGCCTATATCGACCCGACGACTGCCCAGCAAGCTCTCACAAGCGCGCAGGAGGCACTCCAGGAAGCGCAGATATCACTCGCAACCGCGGAACAAAATGTCACCCAAACGCGCGCGAGCGGCTATAGCGATGTCTCCGCTGCTTTCCTTAATCTACCGGCTGTGATGACGGGGCTCGATACCCTTCTTCACGGTTTCACCGTCCCGGGACACCTGACTCAAACCAACGAAGATGCATATGCGAATATGACGGAATTATACGACCCGAGCACTCCGGAATCTGAATCACTAGCCCAAGATGCATATACGAAGGCCTACGCCTCATATACGCAGGCAATAGCCGACTTCAAAGCGACGCCGCGCACCGCCGACGACACGACAATGGCCGCACTCATTAATGAATCGTACGGTGCGGTCAGTGACCTCTCTGATGCGCTGCGCGCCTACACTAATTTCCTTAATACTGTAAACACGGACTTCCAGAACCAGAACGCCACTCCCCCTACGACGCTTGCAAGTAACATCAGCACCCTGATGGGCTACACGACGACGACGAACGGCTATCTCACCTCGCTCTCAAACGATGTCGCGAATCTGGCGAGCAATAGTCAGCAGGCAGCAGGCACCGACCCGCTTGCGATTCAATCAAGCAAGCTCTCTCTGCAAGAAAAGCAGGATGCGCTCGTACAAGCGCAGCAAGCGCTCGCCGACACCGTCGTTCGTGCGCCCTTCAGCGGCATAGTCGGAGCGCTGAGCATACAGCAGTACCAGACTATCGGGAGCGGCACCGCAGTGGCAACACTCGTAAGTGATAATCAAAATGTCGACATCTCAGTCAATGAAGTTGACGCGGCGAAGCTACAGGTTGGGCAGAAGGCCACGATTACCTTCGATGCGTTGCCGAAAGTTTCTATCGCCGGCACGGTCTCGTCGGTAAATTCAATTGGGACTGTTTCTTCAGGCGTTGTCTCCTATGACGCGGTGGTCACCTTCGATACGCCGAACGATAGTGTGAAGCCGGGAATGAGCGCGACGGCCGACATTATCACAGGAACCGAGACCGGCCTAATCGTCCCACAGAGCGCCGTTAAGACGACGAACGGCCAGAGCTATGTGCAGACTTTCAATCCGCCGCTGGCAGGCAGCAATACGAGCGCGGGAGCCGCCTCTCCTACCCCTCCGATGCGAACCGTCGTCACTACTGGACTCGCTGACAATACCAACATCATTATTGAGAGCGGGTTATCCGCAGGCGCACAAGTCGTAACACAGACCACGACCGCTTCAAGCGCGACCACGGCTTCGACCGCCGCACAGAGCACCTCCATATTTGGCGGCGCGGCGCGCACAGGCGGATTCGGAGGAGGCGCAGCGGTACGCATCGGCGGCTAAGATGATTGAGTTTAAGCACATTACCAAAACATATAACGCGGATACGCCCGAAGCGTACACCGCGCTCCGCGATATTTCCTTCTCTATTGCTGAAGGCGAGTTCGTCGCGATTATGGGCCCTTCCGGTAGCGGCAAGTCGACGTTGATGCACATACTCGGCTGCCTCGACACGCCGACCTCCGGCACCTACGAGCTCGACGGGAAAGACGTGTCGACGATGACCGATGATGAACTCGCCGAAATTCGCAAAGACAAAATTGGCTTCGTGTTCCAATCATTCAATCTACTTCCCCGCACCACTGTGCTAAGAAATGCGACGTTGCCGCTCGTGTACGCTGGCATCGAGCCTGCAGAGCGCGAACGTCGCGCCACTGACGCGCTGAAAGCGGCCGGCCTTACCGAAACGCATTTTAATCATCTCTCCAATCAGCTTTCGGGTGGACAAATTCAGCGCGTCGCCATCGCGCGTGCATTGGTCAACGACCCGTCGCTCATCCTCGCGGATGAGCCGACTGGCAACCTCGACAGCCGCACGAGCATCGTCGTCCTTGGCACGTTCCAGGAGCTTAATCGTAAACACGGTCGCACCATTGTCCTCATCACGCACGAGCCGGACATCGCCGAGCATGCCGACCGCATCATCCGTGTTCGCGATGGCAACATCGTGTCTGATGAAAAAAACAAGTCTCCGCGGGATGCTACACTCGAAACGAAGCTCTACGACCAGCAAGTCCCCGTATGAGAAGCCGAGACCTTTTTGAAGAGACATACGCCGCGCTCTCTGCTAACAAAGCGCGTTCGGGCCTTACCGTACTCGGCATCGTCATCGGCATCGCCTCCGTCATCGCGCTCAGCGCTATCGGCCAAGGATCGCAGAGCTCTATTCAAGCTTCTATTGAGTCCATCGGCTCGAATCTTATCGAGGTGATGCCAGGAGCCGCGAAGACAATCGGCTTCGGCGTTTCAGGCGGGCGCGGCACTGCCCGCTCGCTCACCGTCGCGGACGAAGATGCAATTGAAACGCAGGTCAGCAATGTGTCCGCCGTCTCCGGCGAATTCTCGAGCCGCTTCCAAGTCGCCGCGGCAGGGGCGAACACCAACACGACCGTCGACGGCGTCGATGCGGCCTACGCAAGCATTCGTAATATCACAATGGACCAGGGCTCTTTCATCACCGACGATCAGTCGACGAATCTCGACAAGGTTGCGGTCATTGGGCCAACGGTCGTTACCGACCTTTTCGGAGCCACCGCAGTCGCAAGCGACGCGATTGGACAGAATATCCGCATCAATAACATCCAATTCACTATCGTCGGCGTCACGCAGACGAAAGGCGCTTCCGGCATCGGTAACACGGATACCACTATCTTCGTCCCGATCGGAACCGCGCTCCAATATTTCGCCGGTAACGGCAACGCCTATCTCTCGACGATTGATATCGAGGCGTCGACGCAATCCGCAATGACCCAAGTGCAAAACGACGTCACTTCCCTCCTGCTTACCCGGCACAGTATCTCTGACCCGACCAAAGCGGACTTCAGCATCCTTAACCAGACCGACCTCGTCTCGGCTGCTTCGAGCGTCACCGGGACGCTGACCACGCTTCTGACCGCCGTCGCAGGCATTTCGCTTATCGTCGGCGGCATCGGCATTATGAATATGATGCTCACGACCGTTACCGAGCGTATGCGCGAGATTGGGCTCCGCAAGGCAATTGGCGCGACGCGCAAAGACATTAACAATCAATTCCTTTCTGAGGCGATTGCCCTCACGTTTATCGGCGGTATCATCGGCGTTGCGCTTGGTTGGAGCATTTCCTTCATCGTCACCGTGACCGGATTGGTCACGGCGCAGGTGACGCTCTCTTCAGTCTTGCTCGCCTTCGGCGTCTCGGCGATTATCGGTATCGTCTTCGGCTGGTACCCAGCGCGACGCGCGTCACTCCTTAATCCTATCGACGCTCTGCGCTATGAATAAAACATTCTGTCGGGGCGTAGTACAAGCATAACCACCAAATACAATATGAATACGAAAACCATCAGCATCGCGGTCGTGGCGCTCATTATTGGCGGAGCCATAGGGTATTTCGCTCATCCTGCTTCCGCACAGACAGGAGCCTTCGCACGAGGCGCTGCAGGCACCTTCACCCGCGGCACGGGCGCTGCAGGCACCACTGGCGCAGCAGGAGGCGGATTCTTGACCGGTACCGTCGCAGCGACGGGTTCCGACAGCATCACGCTCAATACACGCGACGGGAGCTCACACGTCGTACTGGTTACTCCGTCGACGACCGTCTCTAAGACCGTAGCCAGCACACTCACTGATGTCTCTGTTGGAGCAAACGTTATGGTCATAGGCACTACTAACAGTGATGGCTCAGTCTCGGCTACGATGATTGAACTTCGCCCCGCGACCGCCGCTTCTACTTCACAGACCACCCCCGCGCAGTAATTGAAAACTCCTCGTGGCCCTGTTAGAGTTGAGTAATGAAACGCGCATTCGCCATCATCATCGTTGTTATCCTGGCACTGGGAATGATTGGACTTTTCTTCCCCGCTCTCACCTCGCTTACGCGATAAGGTTTTAGTTATCCCCAGAGAGTTGCCGCTTTCCGGGATTTCTGGCATACTACTGCTACTCGCAGAGTATTCGAGCTTCGGCCGTCTGGCCATAAGTAATCAGTTTCGGCGAGATTAATCAGTAGATTCAATACATGGATAATCAGCAAGCAGGAGGAGTACAAGGGAATAAGCTCTACGTGGGCGGAATCCCGTATCGCTCGACAGAAGATGATCTGAAGAAGGCCTTTGGTGAGGCCGGCTCGGTCGTATCTGCGAGCATTATCAGCGATCGTATGACCGGCCGCTCACGCGGATTCGGCTTCGTCGAGATGGCTTCCGAAGCGGAGGCTCAAGCGGCGATTGATCGTTGGGATGGTAAGGAGATGGACGGCCGCACGCTCTCCGTTTCTTTCGCTCGCCCGCAGGGTGAACGCCCTCCGCGCCGCGAAGGCGGTTTCGGTGGTGGTGACCGCGGCGGTTACGGTGGTGGCCAAGGAGGCTACGGTCGCGGCGGATACTAATCCTCTCGCCAAACTAACAAAAACGCCCTATACGGGGCGTTTTTGTTTTGTCTGTGGTAACTTTCAGCTAATGAATAAAGACGAGCAATGGCTCCTCGATGAAAAGTATGGCGGGAAGAAAACTCCGTCCTGTGAAGACGATATGCAGCGTCTCGGTTCTGGTGAGCCGCTGGCCTACGTCATCGGCTACCAGCCGTTCCTTGGCCTGAAGATTTATCTTGACTCGAAGCCACTCATCCCCCGCCCAGAGACGGAATGGTGGACCGAGGGACTGCTGCGCGATATGAGCAAATGGTCTGGCCTGCCTGGCGCAACCAGGACAGGAGATCCGAGGACCTTTGCGAAAAATGCGCAGCAGTTGCGTTTCTTAGATTTGTGCGCAGGCTCGGGTACCATCGGCTGCGCGGTTCTAAAGAATGTTCCCGACGGACGCGTTTATTTCGGCGAGATTGATTCAGCGCATAAGGCAACTATCTTGAAGAACATTCGTGAAAATAATTTAGACGACTCGCGCGCCGAGGTTCGCATCGGCGACCTCTTCGAGCCCTTTGGCGATATGACATTCGACGCCATCGCCGCGAACCCTCCCTATATTCCTGACAATCGGGAACTCGACAAGAATGTTCACGACTTCGAGCCGTCTCTCGCGCTTTTTGCCGGAGAAGACGGCCTCGATGTCATTCGTCGCATTTCACAGGAGTTACCCAAGCATCTCGCCAAAGGCGGCGTTGCCTGGATAGAGTGCGACAGCGCGCACGCGGCAGCCGCGTGCGCGCTGTTTGCCGAACAAGGTCTCAAAGCCGACATACGCACTGACCAATACGATGCCCCGCGTATCATCGTCGTAGAACATCCTGAGCCGGAAGTGGCGAACGACCGCTCTCTGCTATAATCGGCTGATGGACGAGCCGCTTTCTACTGAACCGTACAAGGGCGTTCGAGACTTTTATCCGAATGATTGGAACCGTCTGCAATCGATTTTTTCGCGTATCCGGAGCACGCTCGTCGCGTGGGGGTACGAAGAATACAACGCTTCGCCCTTGGAACGCGCTGAGATCTATGAGGCGAAGACTTCTGAAGAAATCGTCAGCGAACAGACCTATACTTTCACCGACCGCGGCGATAGACGCGTGACGTTACGCCCTGAGATGACGCCGACCTTGGCGCGTATGGTTGCCGCTAAGCGCCGCGAGCTCCCACTCCCACTGCGCTGGTTCTCCATCGGCAACCGCTTCCGCTATGAGCGGCCGCAGAAGGGCCGCCTGCGCGAGTTCTACCAAGCAGACATCGATCTTGTTGGTCTCCCAGAAGGAGAAGCTGACGTCGAGATAATCTGTATCGCTTCCGCAATTCTTAAAAGCTTTGGCGCGAAGGATGAGGACTTTGTTATTAAGATAAATAGTCGTAAATTGTTCGATGTCTTGGCAGCAATTAATACGTTCGAGAACCCCCAGCAACATCCCGAGGTCTACCGGAAACTTCTTCGGCTTTTGGACAAGAAGGATAAAATGCCAGGAAAAGATTTCGCCAACGGACTCGAGGAGCTTGGTTTCCCTCCTGACCTCTTCTCCCCTAAATTTTTCTCAGACCAGGTGAGGGTCCAGGCTGGTATCGATAAACTTCTAAAGGATTTGTCTTCTGCGGGAATTACCAATGTGGCGTGGGACCCGAGCGTTGCTCGTGGCTTCGATTACTACACAGGAATGATATTCGAAGTATTTGATACGAACCCATCGAACCCTCGCTCCCTCTTCGGTGGTGGGCGTTATGACGGTCTCGTGGCGGTCTATGGTGGTGACGCTATCCCGGCCGTCGGCTTCGCCCTTGGTGACGTCACGCTCTCTGATTTTCTTGAGGCTCACAAGTTGGTCGTACCCTTAATTGACGACAAACCGCACCTTTATCTTGGTACGCCTACGCTCCAAGATGTTCCGGCAGCGCAAGCTTTTGCCGATACTCTTCGCAAAAGCGGCCTGCGTGTGTTCGTGAATCTCATGGGTGGTGAGTCTGGTGACCAGAAAAAGGAGGCTGAGAAGCGAGGTATTCCATATTTCGTAAAGTATGACTCGGAAGAAATAAAGAAAGGAAATGTAGAACTCAGAACGCTCTCTACTCGTACGGACCTCACTCTTCCTGTCTCCGAACTCCCTACTCGAATCCTTAGCGGGAAGTAATATGCGCGCGATTACCTTTGATATTGAATCAATTTCCGACTCGCTCGTGCGTGGCCGCGTCGACGTGAATGAACAGGAGCTGACGGTGGTTGGCATCCACGATTCCGACACGAACGAATATTCCTCATATCTCAAGAACGAGCTGCACAAGCTCTGGCCAATCCTTGAGCGCGCAGATATGCTCATCGGATTCAATTCCGACACGTTCGACATCCCGCTCCTGAATCGCTACTACCCGGGCGACCTCACCCGCATCCGCTCGCTCGACCTCCTCGCTGAGGTATACAAGACGCTCGGCCGTCGCATTCGCCTCCAGTCGCTCGCCGAGGCGACGCTCGGCAGAGGCAAGTCAGGCGACGGGCTAAAAGCCGGTGAGTGGTGGAAGGAAGGTAAGTTCGATAAGGTCCGTGAATATTGCATCGAAGACGTTCGCCTCACGCGCGAGCTTTACGATTACGCCCTAAAGAACGGCATTCTTAAATTTAAAGATCTGCGCGACATCCGCGACATAAAACTCGATACTTCCTCTTGGCTTATTAAGGCCGACACGGCTCCGACGATGACTCACGCGCTTCCGCTCTAAAAATCCAGCAGTTTGACATATTTATCTGTATAGGTATAATGCTGCCCAGTACAACTGTTCCTGGAGAACTTTAATGAACAGCATAACGATTGATGCAACCACCATGTTCCTGGCCTGCATCTTCCTAGGAGGCGTATGGGGTTTCAGAACGGCCCACAACATCAAGGTTTCGCGCATTTCGTCCGGTATTACCTGGGTCATCTTTCTGGTGTGGTTCTACTATGGAGCCCTTGCGTCGGAACCAAGTTTCCTAAGCCATTCGGTTCACCCGCACAAGATCGGGGAGTACTTCTACGTGACGCTAATCGGAGGAGGGTTAGTGGTGATTGTTGCTTACTTCATGGCGTGGGCCATGTTCGACCTGCTCCAATGGCTTTCGGGACTGTATTCAGCGAAGTTCCCGCATCGCCGAAATTCCCACTGATTCGCATTCCGCTGACAAACGCGTAGGAGAGACCTCAAATCTCCTGCGCGTTTTTATTTTTGGTGTTACGCTGACTCTATGAAATCCTCCTACGCGATTCCTGCTGCCATCATCATCGGCGGGATTATCGTCGCGGGGGCGGTATACGTGTCGGTCCCGCACATTGCTCCGACGAAGGCACAAAACGCCGCGCTCGTGCGGCCCGTCAGCTCCTCTGACCACATTTTTGGTAATCCAGCGGCGCCCATCGTCATCATCGAATACTGCGATTTTGAATCCGCCTACTGCGCGAACTTCCACCAGACGCTGCAGCAGGTTATCGCGAACGAAGGCGTGGACGGCCAGGTCGCCTGGGTCTTCAGAGAATTCCCCCTTACCGAAATTCATCCAAATGCTCTTGCGCTTGCGCGCGCGGCCGAATGCGCCGGGACAGTCGGCGGGTCTGACACAACCGCTAACAATGATGCCTTCTGGAACTTCGCTAATGCCCTTTTCGCTAACGAACCCGTTGACCCTTCCCTCCTCGGCACGGAAGCATCCGCTGCCGGGCTCTCGGGCACAACGTTCGCCAACTGTTATGCAACTGCCTCATCGACGCTCGATGTAAGGATTATGGCCGACCGCCAGAACGCGCTCGACATGGGCGCCACTGGTACACCCTTTTCTGTCATATTAGTGAACGGAAAAAATCCGGTCGTGATGGACGGTGCCTATTCTTACGGCGCGGTAAAACAGATTATCGACCAAGATCTTGCAGAAATGAACTAAGCCTCGATTTGACTCATTGGGTACGAATAGATACTGTTGCTATCAGGTAATCGAACGGGAGTATGTCGCATGCAGTCCTTGCCCTGGGTTATAGGTATTGCGGGCGTAATTTCGATTTTATTGGCTGCGGTCTATCTAAGCTGGCGCGATGAAAAAGCTTTTCAAGCTCTCGTCGCAGACAATGAAGCTTTTGACCAGTACATGAAATGGATTTTCTCGCATCCGGGTATGCCGATCGGAAGATACAAGAACGGACAAAAGCTGCTACTTGCACGAATAAATGCACGAAAGAAATTTCTCGAACGCAATCCGTGGTACAAGGAAGACGGTACAATCCAGTACCTACGAAGTAAGTTAAACGAGCAGTGATGCTGCGCCGCCTGCAACGGAAGCCGTTGGAGGCGGTTTCCTTTTATTCATCTACGAGCCCGAGGCGGTACACATCGAAAGAGTTGTCGCCCTCGAACATATCGGAAGGATTGGGTAGATAGAGACGCTCACGTGCAATCTCTGCACTAGCGTCCTTCAAGAGGCGATGGAAAAGCTTGAAATCTTCTTTGGCGGCAGCGAAGTCTATGACGTAGCGTTTCATCTGCGGCGAGCCGTCGGCGTTCTTGGTCTTCTTGCACTCATACACGACAAAGCGCCGCACCGGCTTCCCGAACATCTCTCGCACGGTGTAGTAATTAAATATCGCCTGAATGATGAAGAGCGACTTGGTCGCGCCGCCCTTGCTGAAGGAGGCGACGAACTTGTGGTCAACTATATCGACCGCGCCCTTCTCAACCGGCGAGGCGACAACGAGGTCTGACACCGCCTTGATGGGTAGCGGGAGCCCCTCCACGCTGACGACGCCGCGCACCTCGACACCAAGCACTTTATGCTTTGGCGGGCGCTCCAGATAATAAGAAATCGCACGGGTATACTCCTGCTCCATCGCCTTACGCTTCTCCTTCTTAGCCCGAATTTTTTTCTTCTTACCGAAATCTATTTCAAAATCAGCAATGTTGCGCATATATTCAAGCCCAAGCGCTATGGCGACATCTTTGGGCGCGCCGCTATAGAAATGCTCGAGCGCCTTGTGCCCTGCGCTCCCGACGATAGACGCAGGCGCGCGCGGCGTGTCGTATATCTCTTCGACGTAGCGCTTGTACCAGGCGAGCGGATTGCGCAAGAAGGCCATCAAGCTGGAGTGGCTCCAGTGCTTAATCGGGAACTTGGTTTTCTTCCTGCGGCGGGCCATATCGGCAAGTCTAGCAAAAAAGAACCCCGCTTGCGGCGGGGATCAAAACCAAACATCCTTCGGTTACTCAGGCTTGAACACGGACCGGTCCGGTGGCTTGTCCATGAGCGTGGATCTGTTGACTGTGTTGAGGAAACTGAATCACCTGATGATCCTCATCGAGACGATGAAGTAGCATCGTATTGCGATCAAGCGTCCCCACAACTACCTCAAAATTGTATTTGAGTAGCTCGGGAACTGTAGTTTCGATGACTTCTCGGCTGATGCGGGCCATCTCAATCGCCTTCTCGCGAGCAACCGCCGCGTCAACACCGTGATTGCGATACGGAGCCGAGACCAAAAGTACCGCACCTTCTTCAACCGGAATCCTGCCTTTTTCAAAGTTATCCAGTACAATACTGGCCGCAACCGCCACTTCCCTTGGCCAGTCGACAGAAAACGGTCCGACGATGAGCGCCTTGTTGATGAGATGCAGCCAGTCGAAACCCCGGCCCACCGCAACGATTTGCTCATGGTGGTCGAGTGTGGCGACTGGCCGGTTCGCAGCAACCACTTTGCGAACGTGGCGCTGGTTCCCGATAGCAAAAGGCATCAAGTCGTTAAAGATCCCGTTGCGCATCTCCGGATAGAGTTCTCGCATCTTTACCTTAAGCTGTTCCGGAGACAGATTAACCGCCTCCGCCATATCGAGCACCGTACCAGGAACATCTCCGTGGAAGACGAACGCTTCCTTGTCGGTTTCGATACCCATATGGATCGGGTGCACAACCTCGTGCCGTGGTCCGTAGACCCTGTCGCAATCACGCTTGAGCCCGGCTGTGTAGGCACGGGCTGCATCAGTGTCATAGCCAAAGCCCTTACAACCTCGCTGTTTGTCACCCGCCGAATAGTGATAAGTGACGAACACCATGCCGCCGGGCGAATGTTCTTCAATCATCGCGCGCTCAGCATACTCGTAGAAATTGCGCACGAAGTGCGCATAACTCGGGCTGCCGATAACGAACTTCCCACCCATGTTACGAAAGGGTGAGATTATACCCATTGGTATCTCGCCGTCAGTCATAGCCGGGACGTTTACACGCCCATCCATGCACTTTTTAACCTTCACCTTTGTCGGGTGAAGGGCCTGGTAGAGATTTCTCTTTGCCACCTCGTCGGGGGAAAGAAAGAAATCGCTCTGTTCGCGATTGTGGTTGAGTAAGAAGTTATTGACTGAATTCATATACATCTGCGGATTCCCCTGCCTAATAGAACAATCTCCGGAAATCCTAACTCCGAAACCGTTCGAATGCAAATAAATATCCACCCCTCTTCAATCGCAGGTGCCTTCGATTAAATCTAATAGCTCTTCAGGTGGCGCGCCTTGTCGTGGGTGCGGATCTTCTCCAATGCCTTTGCCTCGATTTGGCGGATACGCTCGCGCGTGACGCCGAATTCCCTGCCCACCTCTTCAAGCGTGTGGTAGATGCCGTCCATGAGCCCGTGGCGCATCTCGAGAATCTTGCGTTCCTTCGGCGACAGGTCGTCGAGAATCGCTCGCACCTGCTCGGAGAGAATGCGCTCTGAAGATTCCTGTACCGGCGAAGGAATCTTGTCATCAGGGATGAAATCGCCGAGCGTCGACTTCTCCTCATCATCAGAACCGACGGGGTTCTCAAGTGAGAGCGTGTCCTGATTAATCTTCTCTATCTGGTAGATTTTCTCCGGCTCGACGCCCATCTCTACGGCGATTTCTTCCGCCTGCGGGTCGCGACCGAGCGCCTGGGAGAGGCGGCGCGAGACCTGCTTATATTTAGCGATGGTCTCAACCATATGCACTGGAATGCGAATCGTGCGCGACTGGTCGGCGAGCGCGCGGGTAATCGCCTGGCGAATCCACCAAGTCGCATAGGTTGAAAACTTATATCCCTTCTTCCAGTCGAACTTATCCACGGCACGGAAAAGCCCCAAATTCCCTTCCTGAATCAGGTCGAGGAGTGTGAGGTCCGGCGAGCGCCCGACGTATTTCTTCGCGATGGAGACGACGAGGCGGAGGTTGCTTCGCGCGAGGATATTGCGGGCTTCTGCATCGCCCTTCTCGATGCGCTTCGCCAGCTCGCGCTCCTCAGCGGCGGTCAGGAGCGGATACTGGCCGATTTCGCGCAGGTAAATCTGAATTGAGTCATAGCCGGTGGAGTGGCGGTCCTTAATATTGCGCGTGGCGAGGTATTCGTCAGCGGCGTCTTCGAGCATACCGCCCTCGAGCACGTCGACGCCCGCGATGGCGAAGCGCTCGTAGAGCGACTCGAGGAAGTTGACGTCGTCTTCGACGTGCGGGAATGATTTGAGGATTTCGCTGTAGGTGACGTAGCCTCGCTCCTTACCCTTCTCAATCAGCGCTTCGGCTGAGAGAACCTTATGCGAGAGCGCTTTCGCCTTCGCGTTGCGCACCGCAGAACGCAGGACGGTCTTCTTAGTGAGCTTCTTCTTTTTAGCGGGCACGCGCTTCGCGACTCGCTTTTTTGCGGCCTTCTTCATCACTTTCTTTTTTTTAATAGATTTTTTTGTCTGTTTTGTCTGTTTTGCCATATTGTTGTTCGAAAATAGTTATGCACCAAACGCGGAAAGGCGTGCGGAGAGCTTGGCACATACTGCCTGCGCACGCGTAACATCAGCCGTATCGCCTGAGGCTTCGGCTCTTCTTAAATCGGTCACTGCTCCTTGGTACGCCTCGCGGATAACCGCTTCTTCAAAGGCGCGGAGAAGCTCATCTGCTGCCTGCTCGGTCGGCTCCTCTCCAAATGTTTGCTCGGCTGTAAATAGAGCCGGCTCTGAGGAGACCTCCGAAGGCAGCTGGCCCGCTTCGGTAATTCGAGAATACTCTGACTCGACTCGCTTCGCAAGGGGCGTCCCGGGATACGCGTGAATAACTGCGAGGAGCTGTTCGCTACGAATTTCTCGTGGCGAACGTAATGAAGCCGTACGCGGCGGCTCCTTATTACTAATACTCGCTACGGGCTCCGGATGTTTCGCCACGCGCCTGAGAGACTCCCATATCGTCTCAGGAGATACACCAAGAGCAAGAGCTGTGGCCTGTACTGCACGGTCAGTCTCTATGGGGTTTCTCATACTGAGAATAATTGGCAAAACCATTTCCTTTACATCTCTATCGAACCGTTGCTGATTAGGCTCGGTCTTCTTAAGTACCTCGAGAAAGAATTGTTCCACCGATTTGCGAGCGTTAATATACTCAGCAAATTTTTTCTCATCCTCACTAATCACATCTGCGGGATCTTTCCCTTGAGGTAATCCTGCCGCTTTTACGCTTAGTTCCGCGTTGAGGGCGAGCTTAACAGATCGATCAGATGCTTTCAGTCCGGCCCGGTCCGCATCAAGAACAAGTAAAAGATTCTCGCTAAAGCGTTTCATCAGCGAGAGGTGCTTATCAGAGAGCGCAGTACCGGAGAGCGCGACGGCATTTTCGAATCCTGCCTGATGTGCGAGAATAGCGTCTACCTGCCCCTCGACGAGCATAGTGAAATTGCGTGTGCGTATCGCGTCCTTGGCAACGTCCATTCCGAAAAGGACCTCTGATTTGTGGTAGAGCTCGGTCTCGGGAGAGTTCAGATACTTTGCGACGTCATCCGCAGCCAGGGCGCGGCCCGTGAAGGCTACGACGCGCCCCGCACTGTCTTTAATTGGGAACATCAGCCGATTACGGAAGCGGTCGTAGTATGTGCCCTGTTTCCCGTCTGCCTCTTTGATAAGTCCTGCCGAGAGTAATTCCTCAATCGTGAAGCCTTCAGCCGTCAGAGCCTCAAGAAGCGCACGCCAAGCGTCCGGCGCGAAGCCCAGGCGCCACGCTTGCATTGTCTCCTTCTTGAAGCCGCGTGTTTTCGCGTATGCCTCTGCGGGACTATCGGGGAATTGACTGGCGTACCACTCGCTCGCGCGGCTCATCAGTGAGCGCAGCCTGTCTTTTTTTGATACATCTTCGTGAGTCTCTCCTCGGGAATATTCAATAGTGACACCCGCTTTCTCAGCGAGCATCTTGAGTGCGCCTTTGAAATCTACTCCTTCAATCTTCTCGATGAAGGAGAAGCCGTCGCCGCCAAGCCCGCAGCCGAAACAATGCCAGGTCCCGCGCTCGGGACTGACATGGAAAGACGGCGTCTTCTCTTTGTGGAACGGGCAAAGGCCCTGAAGCGACCTCCCTGCCCGCTTCAGCTTCACATACGGAGCGACAATCTCTGCGATGGAGAGACGGTCCTTGATTTCGGCGACCGTATCCCGAGCCATAGTAGTTTAGAGCGACAGGGTCTGTCGCGGGCCGAAGCTCGTGTTACGCGTCGGGGCTGAAGGAGCCGGGCGCTCTGACTGAAGCTTGGTGATATGCGCGTGCTTCTTGCTTCCTGCAAAGCCGGTGCCGGAAGGAATGAGGCGACCGAGGATGACGTTCTCCTTGAGGCCACGGAGACGATCAACCGAGCCGCGAAGCGCGGCGTTGATGAGAATCTTGGTCGTCTGCTCGAAGGATGCGGCCGAGAGGAACGAGCGGCGAGAGAGTGCGCTCTCCTTGATGCCAAGTACCGTCTCATTCGCCTTCGGGGGAAGCTTCCCTGCATCTTCCATCTCCTTAACCGCCTTCGCAAATTCCCAATCTTCGACAACGTCGCCGACCGAGTATTCAGTATCGCCGGCATCGGTAATCTTCACGCGGGAGAACATCTGCTTCACAACGACTTCAAGGTGCTTGCGAGAAACTGGCGCGCCCTGGAGCTCGTAAATCTTCGACGCCTCAGTGATGATGTACTCCTGCACCGCAGCGCGTCCAGCGTATTCGAAGAGATCATCGAGGTCAGCGGAACCGTCAGTAAGAATCTGACCTTTCGATACAGTGTCACCGGCCTTAACGAGCGGCACGCGTGGATACGGAGCGAGGTATTCGTAGGCGGAACCGTCCTTCTTCCCCTGTCCGGCTTGCGGCGCAACAACGAGAACTTTCTCGCGACCCTCCTCCTTTATCTCTGAGACGATGCCGTCAGACTTGGAGATGACGGCAGGATTCTTCGGTGAGCGCTTCTCGAACACTTCCTCGACGCGCGGTAGACCGCTCGTGATGTCTCCGCCGACCGACGCGACGCCTCCCGCGTGGAAGGTACGCATGGTCAGCTGGGTGCCCGGCTCCCCGATGGCTTGTGCCGCAACGGTGCCGACGGCCTCGCCGAGATCAACCATTTCCTGAGTCGTGAGGTCCATACCGTAACAGGTCTGGCAGATGCCGTAGCGCGTTTCGCAGGACATCGGCGAGCGCGCAACGACTGACTGGACATCTGACGCATCGATAGCGGCAGCGTCTTCCGCAGAAAGGTATTGCCCTTTCTTGGCGACTGTAATGCCAGCGCTGTCTACTGCAGCTTCTGCAAGCACGCGACCCTTCAAAGCTTCGGCATAATTAATCTGGATGCCCGAGGCGCTGATACGGTTAATCTTTACTCCCCGCTTTGTGCCGCAATCCTTCTCGGTGACGATGGAGTCCTGAGCGACGTCAAAGAGGCGACGAGTGAGGTACCCGGCCTTTGCGGTGCCGAGTGCGGTGTCGGTAAGACCTTTGCGCGCGCCGTGGGTTGACATAAAGTATTCGACAGGATTAAGACCTTCAATCATTGAGGAAATAATCGGCACTTCAATGGTCACGCCGGCGGTATTCTGGATAAGACCTTTCATACCGCCCATTTGCGTCACCTGGCCCATAGAACCGCGAGCGCCAGACTTCACCATGTCGGAGACCGAACCCATCGGGTCGAGTGTTCCGGCAACGGCCTTCTCGATTTCACCCTTCGCGCCCTGCCAGATTTCAATCGACATACGGCGCTTCTCCTCTTCGGAGAGCAAGCCGTCGTCATAATCCTTCTGGATAACAGCGACTTTCTTCGCCGCCTCAGCGACGATTTCAGGCTTCTCCTTCGGCACGGAGACTTCGCCAATCGCCCACGTGATACCCGAGCGAGTTGAGTAATCGAATCCGAAACGCTTCACCTTGTTCACAATGCCCGGAACGGCGTCGAGCCCGTAGCGGACGATGCAGTCGTTCATAATGCGACCCAACACTTTCTTCGTGATGGTCTCATTCACGAACGGATAGTCAGCCGGAAGAACGGTATTGAAGAGCAGACGTCCAACGGTCGTCTCGAAGGTCGAGCCAGCAAATGCTGCATACTTCTCCTTGCCCTCTACGGGAAGGACGTTAATCTTCGCGCGCAGGTCGATTGCCTGATACTCGGATGCGAGAATCGCGGCGTTCGGCGAAGCGAAATATTCCCCTTCGCCCTTCAATTTCTCTACAACCTTGGTGAGCCAGTACACGCCGAGCACGATTTCCATCGGCTTGCCGATGAGCACGGTCACGTCTCCCGAGCCTGGCTTCAGGATGTTCTTGTTGGCACTCATTATATTGGCTGCCTCCCACTGCGCCTCTTCAGAGAGCGGCACGTGGACGGCCATTTGGTCGCCGTCGAAGTCTGCGTTGAAGGCGCTACAAACGAGCGGGTGAAGCTGGATAGCGTCTCCCTCAATGAGCCGTGGACGGAACGCCTGGATACCCTGGCGATGCAGCGTCGGTGCACGGTTAAGGAGCACGTACTTGCCAGCAATCGCCTCTTCAAGAATTTCCCAGACTTCAGCGACGCCGTCTTCTATCAAGCGTCCTGCACCACGGATATTGAAGGCGAGTTCGCGTTCAAGGAGTCCGGCGATAACAAACGGGCGGAAAAGCTCAAGCGCCATGTGCTTCGGCAAACCGCACTCATCGAGCTCGAGGTCCGGGCCGACGACGATGACCGAACGACCGGAGTAGTCGACGCGCTTACCGAGCAGGTTCTGGCGGAAATAACCCTGCTTACCCTTCAGATAGTCAGCAAGTGACTTCAGAGGGCGTCGCTGCGCGAGCGTCATTGCGCCTGCTGCTGCGCCGCTCTTGCGGATGGAATTATCCAAGAGCGCGTCAACGGCCTCCTGAAGAATGCGCTTCTCGTTGCGGAGAATGACCTCCGGCGCGTGAATGTCGATAAGTTTCTTCAAACGATTGTTACGGTTGATGACGCGGCGATAGAGGTCGTTCACGTCAGAGGTCGCGTGGCGGCCGCCTTCAAGGGCGACCATCGGACGAAGCGCTGGCGGGATGACCGGGATGCGCGTAAGGAAGAGCCATTCCGGGCGAATGTTCGAAGCGATGAGGCCAGCGATGAGCGAAAGGCGCTTCGCAAGCTTCTCGCGCTCAGCAGCGCCTGCCTGCGCGTAGCGAGCAGCTAGAGTCTTCTCGAGCTCTTTGAGATCGAGTTTGGTGAAAATGTCGTAAATGGCTTCAGCGCCGATACGTGCCTCAAAGAGGCCTCCGTACCTTACGGAGAAGCGGTGGTACTCGAGTTCATCGAGCACTTTACCGACAACGACGCCGTCAATCTCGGCCTTGGTAATCGTCATCTTCTCCTTAAGAGCATCGCGCTCTTTGTCGGAGCCGAGCGACTTGTACTTCGACTTATATTCGCTCTCGAGTTCGTTCAAGAGACGCTTCTTCTCCTCCTCCGCGACTTTGGAAACAATGTAGCCCGCGAAGTAGACAACCTTCTCGATGTCGGTTGCAGACGCGCCGAGCAAGAGTGCCATGCGTGATGGCACGGAGCGGAGGAACCAGATATGGGCGACCGGGGTGCAGAGCTCGATGTGGCCCATGCGTTCGCGGCGAACTATGGAGCGCGTGATTTCGACGCCGCACTTGTCGCAGACAATGCCTTTGTAGCGTATGCCTTTGTATTTGCCGCAGTAACACTCGTAATCCTTTTCAGGACCGAATATTTTTTCATCGAAGAGGCCATGCTTCTCGCTCCGCTGGGTGCGGTAGTTAATGGTCTCCGGCTTCGTCACTTCGCCGCTCGACCACTGGAGGATACGCTCCGGTGAAGCAAGCGTCAGACGCAAACCGTTCCAGGTATCGCGCGGAAGAAATTTTCGTGGTGTGAATGCCATATAGAGTGGAATTAGTTAATAAAATTATGCGTCCGGTTCTGGCGGCAAATTCAGGGGCTCGACATCAAGCGCGAGACCGCGAATCTGATTCGTAAGCACGGCAAAGGAGGCCGGCGTGCCGGTGTGGCTGATCGGTTCGCCCTTCACGATCGCATCGAAGGCAGCTGAGCGGCCCTGAATGTCGTCTGACTTAATAGTGAGCATCTCGCGGAGCGTGTATGCGGCGCCGTAGCCGAGCAGCGCCCAGACTTCCATCTCTCCAAAGCGCTGGCCGCCGTTCTGTGCCTTTCCGCCGAGCGGTTGCTGTGTGATGAGCGAGTATGGTCCGATGGAGCGCATGTGGATTTTGTCCTCCACCATGTGGTGCAGCTTGAGGATATACATGTATCCGACAGCGATATCCTGAGCGAACGTCTCGCCGGTGTGACCATCATAGAGCTTCATCTTTCCGCTTCGAGAGAAGCCGGCGGTTTCAAGCTCGTTCAAGATTTCGTCTGCGGTCGCTCCGGCAAATGGCGGAACGATTGCCTGGTAGCCGAGCGTATGCGCGGCGAGGCCGAGATGCATCTCCAAAATCTGCCCCAGGTTCATACGAGACGGCACGCCGAGTGGGGTGAGGATAAGGTCAACCGGATTACCGTCCTTGTCATACGGCATGTCCTCTACCGGAAGCACGCGGGAGATGACGCCCTTGTTGCCGTGGCGGCCGGCGAGTTTGTCTCCGACGGAGACGTTACGTACCTGCGCGACGGTGACGACAATCTTCTTGATGATTCCGCTTTCAAGTTGGTCACCCTTTTCGCGTGAGAAGACGCGGACGCCGATAACGCGACCCTTCTTCCCGCCTTCCATACGGAGCGAGGTGTCCTTCACGTCCTTTGCCTTATCGCCGAAGATGGAACGGAGCAAGCGCTCTTCCGGAGTAAGCTGTGTCTCGCCCTTCGGAGTCACCTTACCGACGAGGATGTCGCCCGGGCGCACTTCTGCACCAATGCGGATGACGCCCTCTTCGTCGAGATTCTTAAGGCGCAATTCGCCGACGTTCGGGATGTCGTGCGTGGTCGTCTCGTTACCGAGCTTCGTATCGCGAACAACACAATCAAAGTCTTCGATGTGCACGGTAGTGAACTTCGCCTCTTCGACGAGGCGCTCTGAAATGATGATGGCGTCTTCGTAGTTCGCGCCGTTCCAGCTCATAAACGCAACGCGGACATTCTGTCCAAGCGCGAGCTGGCCCTGGTCGGTCGAGGAGTTGTCGGCGAGCACATCGCCCTTCTTGACCTTGTCGCCGAGCACGACGGACGGCCTCTGCATAAATGCGGAGTTCTGGTTGGTCTGGGTGAGGCCTTGGAGGTGGTACTCCTTCTTCTTCCCCTCCTTATTAGTGACGACGATGCGGCGCGCATCAACGTGGGTGACTTCTCCGGATTCCTCAGTGAGGACGAGGCGCCCTGTAGAACGAGCGGCGTGTGTCTCAATCCCGGTAGCGACGAGCGGAGCCTCGGGGATGAGAACCGGAGTCGCCTGCTTCTGCATGTTAGAACCCATCAATGCGCGGTTGGCGTCGTCGTGGTCGACGAACGGAATCATCGAGGTCGCGATGGAGAACATCTGGTAGGTCGATGCATCCATCAGTGTGACCTGCTCGCGCGAGACGATAATCGGGTCGCCCTTGTAGCGCGCCTCGACGGAGGCGGAGGTGATGCGGCCGTTTTCGTCGAGCTTGGTCGCGCCGTGTGCGATGGTCTCAAGCTCTTCATCGAGCGCGTTGAGGTAGACAATCTCCTCACCCACTTTACCATTCTTCACCTTCACGTACGGTGTCTCTATAACGCCGAAGTTATTGGTCCGCGCGTGAGTCGCGAGGCGGAGGATGAGGCCGATGTTCTGGCCTTCTGGTGTATGTATCGGGCAAAGGCGTCCGTAGTGTGAAGGGTGCACGTCGCGCACCTCGAAGCCGGCACGTTCGCGCGTGAGGCCGCCGGGGCCGAGCGCGGAGAGAGTGCGCATATTCTCAAGCTCAGAGAGAATGTTCTGCTGGTCCATAAACTGCGAGAGCTGGTTGGCGGTGAAGAATTCATGGACAGAGGCGTGGAACGGGCGTGGATTCACGAGCGCCATCGGGAGCGTCGTCTCGCTCTCAATCGTAGACATGCGGTCCTGGATATTGCGCTTCATGCGGCTCATACCGACGCGCATACGCGATTGGAGTAGTTCTCCGACGAAACGCACGCGGCGGAAGCCGAGGTGGTCGATGTCGTCAGGGCGAGCGGAGAGGTCGGAGTTGAGCTTTGTGATTTCAGAAATGATGCGAACGAAGTCGGCGAGGCCGAGCGTGTGCTTCTCGAGTGCCTTCTCGGTCGTCGGGAGGCCGAAACGTGCGTTCAAACGGTGGCGGCCGACCTTACCGAGGTCGTAGCGCTCTGCGGAGAAGAGCGACTGAACGAAGTTCTTTGCGTTTTCGGGCGTAGCGAGGTCGCCGTCGCGCATGCGGCGATGAATCTCTATATATGCCTCCTCGACTGACTTCGCTTCGTCGTGCGCGAGCGTCGCCTTCAGAGCAGCTAGGGCGAGCGGATCCTTGGCAAAATGCTTAGCGAGAGCCTCGCCCAAGCCGCCGCCGAAGACGGTGAGGAGCTGGGTAATCGGGAACTTACGCTTGCGGTCTATCTTAACGAAAATGGCACCGTCGGCCTCCGAGTCAATCTCTATCCACACGCCGCGAAGCGGAATAATCTTGGCTCCGAAGAACTGCTTGCCGCGGATGAGCTCCGAGACGAAGAACGCGCCGAAAGAACGGGCGAGCTGGGGGACAATCGCGCGCTCTACGCCCGAAACGATGAACGAGCCGTGCGGCGTCATCATCGGCATATCAGCGAGGAAAATCTCCTGCGACTTCTCTGAGCCGAAGGTCTTATTAATGAGCTTCACGGTCGCCTTGACCGGTGCTTCGTAGGTGCGCATATTCTCACGCGCAAATGCCTCATCATATTTAGGCTCGCCTACTTCAAAGCTCTCAAACTTAAGCTCGAATTTCTTTCCGGAGTAATCCGTAATCGGTGAGAACTCCTTGAAGAGCTCTTTGAGGCCATCCTTCAAAAGCCAGTCGAAGGAGGCGCGCTGGTGGCCGACCAGGTCGGGGAAAGGGACCGAGGGGGCTCGGTATGCACCAAAGGTCTTCTGGACGATTTTTTTGATCATGTGAGAGTTTTGTGAATTTAATAATTTGTATTCCCCGAACAAATATAGAACAAAATATCTGAGCTACACGAACTATATAAATGCGAACGCACGGAAATAAATCCGCTTTCGCTTTGCGTTTGTTCTGCTTCCCGTATTTTTTTTAATCTCCCCGCCCTCCATCACTCACTCGTATCTTATATCCCTACTCTATCAGCCTCCGCATTTCCGCGCAAGGGACCTTGGGGATAAAACGAAGCGGACCGACGGGGTCCGCTTTATGTTTCTAGCTCGTTCTTATTTTTTCTTAACCTTCTTCGCAGCATTGCGTGGCAGTTGGCATTGCGGTAAAGCCGCTTCGGCTAAAAAAGCATACATCGCTTCCCCTGAAGGGAGAACGGCACTCCACTGACTCATCGGGGTCCCGTCTAGTAGCGGCTCATCGTTATCTTTGATCCAGCCGCGCCGTCGAAGATCCGCTTCCGCCACACTCCAACTACGGTAAGGCCCGAAAGGAATCCAACGACGGCCTGATTGAGGTTTGAGTTGAATGAGACATGGCTTGTTCTTTATCCTCTTCGGTTTGTTTTTAACCACCTAACTATCCTCCTTCTCCATTTGGAGAAAACTAAAACTCAGAGTATATACTACCTATCTTTACGCCACTTGTCAATGTTCGCGTGATGGCCGGTCTGGAGAACTTTGGGAACGCGGTAGGTCTTACCTTTGTATGAAATGGATTCAGGACGGGTGTAGACCGCGCTTGAGGCGATGCGGCGCTCCTCCACAGAAGTGTTCTTGCCGAGGACGCCCGGGATGCGACGTGTGACAGCGTCGACTATCGCCAGCGCCGGCACTTCCCCTCCGGTATAGACTGCTTCACCGACGGCGAATTCTTTTACGGGGGCGAGTGTTTTTAATATTTTCTTCGCGCGTTCGTCGATGCCTTCGTAACGACCGCAGACGAGCACGACAGCGTCATACTTCGCGAGCGCGTCGGCGTCTTTATTGGTAAATTGCTTCCCGCGTGGGGAGAACCAGACGATTACTCTTTTACCTTTCTTCCCCTTCAAAGCTTTCTCTGCGGCCTTAACTATTGGAGTAGCCATCATCACCATCCCCGGGCCACCACCATAGGGCTTCTCGTCCACCTTCCTATAGCTGCCCGGCTTGCCCGCGACGAAGTCGCGGGGGTTCTGATACTGTATTGAAATCTTTTTCTCCTTCCGCGCGCGCCCGATAATCGACGCGCTCAGATACGCGTCGCACGCTTCTTCAAAAAGGGTAATTAAATGGAATTTCATATTATTTTTTGCCTAGCGCCTCAGACTTGATGAGCTTCACAATTTCGGGGAACGTCGGGGTCGAGAAGTGCCCACGATTTTTAAGGACAGTAATTGATTCTTTCGGCAGAAGATTTTGATATTTCCTCGCGTGCCTCGCCGAGATGATTGGATCGTCTGTCGAGAAGAACAGGTGCAGATAATCCGTGTTCTTAGCGAGGAGTGACAGATTCTGTTTTAATTCAAATCCGCCGACAAGACTTTCGCCCTCGCCGAGATCTCGGCTATCAAAGGGCGGAGCGACGAGATACACTCCGTGCGCCTTATACTTCAACTTATTCTCCGAGAGATACTTGGCGAGGAAGATCCCGCCGAGCGAGTGGCCGACGAGTACCGGACGGCCTTGGATAATCGCGAGGTGTCGCTCGAACCAAATCTTCCAGTCGCGATAGTTGGCGTTTTCTGAAAGAGGCATCCGTGGGCGAATCACTTCAAACCGCGGCCCGATACTCTTTTCAAGATACGCATCGCGCCAGCGGCGGCTCTTTTCGAGAGAGATTGGTCGACGCTTCAGGTACGAGACGTAGGTCCTATCATCCTTGAAGGTCATCCCTCCGTGAATCAAGAGTAGCGGGATATTTCGCTTCATGAGGGCTAGAGCTCCTCGACGACCTGATCTACAGTCTTCGCGGCCGGCTCGATAGAAACGTCGCGCTTGCCGCCGACTGGTTCGTTAATCTTGAGGTTGACTCGAGCGTTGCCTTTCATCCCGACTACGCGGAGTAGGATGCGGAGAGCCTCTGCGGTCTTGCCGCTCTTGCCGATAATCTTACCCATATCCTCCGGGTGGACCGTGAGGGTGAGTAGGACTCCCATCTGGTCTATGGTTCGCGTCGTTTCTACTGATTCGGGATGGTCAGCGAGCGCCTTAACTGCGTATTCGAGGAATGCTTGGTCTGGTTCCATAGGGATATATACGCCGCTCGGGCGTTTTTATTCAGGTTAAGCGGGAGTCTCTTCTTTCGGAGCTTCTGTGGGGGGCGTTTCTACTGGAGCTGGTTCTGCTTCTGCGGCGACTTCTGCTTCCGTCGGGGCTTCTACGACTGGCTCGGGAGCCGCCTCAGGCACGGCCTCTGCGGGAGCTGCAGCGGCAGCGGCCTTAGCTTCAGCGGCGGCCTTTGCGGCTGCTGCTTCGGCGGCTATCTGCTCCTCATTTTTCTGCGGAGTCTTCTTGCCAAGCACGTTTACCTTCTTACCCTCGATAATCTTCTTATTGATAAGGAGATTATGGATGGAACCGGTCGGCTGGGCGCCCTTCTTAATCCAATCCTTTACGTGCTCTTCATTCAGCGTGAGGGCCTTGCTGCGAGGGTTGTAGGTACCGAGAAGCTCGACGACATTACCCGCCTTTGCCGCGCGCTCTTTCTCGATAACGACAATGCGAAATGCCGGATCATTGGTCCGGCCGATGCGCTGAAATCGAATCATCAACATAGGGGCGACTATAGCAGAAGAGGCCGTATATTGCTAGAGTGGGAGAAATGGCGGAGGAGAAAGTATACGAGGGCCCGATAACGATGACCCGTAAGGGCATCGGCTTTTTCTCCATAGACCCTGATAAAGAAGATTTGCTGATTCCGACTGAGTGGGCCGCTCACGCGCTGGCGGGAGACATCGTCAAGGTCGCTCCCGCAGGCCTTTACCGAGACCCGATGGGCAGAATGCCCGCGCGCGAGTCCGGCAAGGTGGTGGAGATAGTCTCACGCGCACGCGAGACCTTCGTCGGGGCGCTGGTCGAGGACGGCGATAAGACGCTGCTTACGCCTGACTATAAGAAGATGTATGTACCGATTGAGGTACGCGACAGAGGAGGCGCGGAGCTCGGCTATAAAGTCTTAGTGCGGATGAAAGGCTGGGACAAAGACGCTCCGCACCCTTTTGGCGTCGTCGAAGAGATTATCGGTAAGGCCGGAGTACACGAGACGGAGATGCGTGCGCTCGCCTTGGGACAAGGTTTCTCAAGCGACTTCCCTCCTGGTGTCGTTGCACACGCGGAATACCTGGAAAAGAATGGCCGCACGATGCTCGCCGAGGAGGCAAAGAATCCTGTCAGAAGGGATTTCCGAGACGTTCCTACCTGCACCATCGACCCTTTTGATGCAAAAGATTTTGACGATGCGCTTTCGGTCCGCACGCTGCCGGACGGGAACATCGAAGTGGGCGTACACATCGCGGACGTCTCTTTTTTCGTAAAACCAGGGACCGAGCTCGACAAGGAGGCGGTCGCGCGCGCGACGAGCGTCTACCTCGTCGACCGCACGATTCCGATGTTGCCGGAAGTGCTTTCTAATAATCTCTGCTCGCTCGTACAGAATGAAGACCGTCTTGCGGTCTCAGCCGTCTTCAATCTCGACAAAGACGCGAATATCATTGGTACCTGGTTCGGAGAGACCGTCATTCACTCGGCACGCCGTTACACCTACGAAGACGCGCAAACGACTCTCGATTCTAGCTCCGGAGATCTTCACGCCGAACTCGTAACGCTCTATGAACTCTCAAAAAAGATTCGCGCGCGCCGTGCTGCAAATGGAGCTATCGAATTCGATACTGCCGAGGTGAAGGTCGAGCTCAACGCCGAGGGCAAGCCGATTGCCGTCCGGCTGAAAGAGCGCAAAGCGACGAATCTCCTCATCGAAGACTTTATGCTTCTCGCGAACGAGGCGGTGGCGAAGCATCTCTCAGAGCTCACGAAGAAAGGTGGCGTGAATGCGGCTTCGCTCTATCGTATTCACGACTCGCCCGACTCCGACCGCATCGACAACCTTACTAATCTCCTGCGCATTATGGGCTACCACTTAGAAACATCTGGTAGCGGGCAGGTGAGCGGCGCGCAACTGAATAAACTGCTCGAGTCGGTAAAAGGTAAGCCAGAAGAATATCTAGTGAAGATGGCAACGCTCCGCTCAATGAGCAAGGCCATCTACTCAACTCGCAACATCGGCCACTTCGGCCTCGCCTTCGAGTTTTATACGCACTTCACTTCCCCCATTAGGCGCTACCCTGACCTCGTCATCCACCGGCTCATCAAGGCACACGCGGGCGGCGAACCGATTACCGATAAAGAGATGGAAGGTTTCGATAAGCTTGCACTCCACTGCTCCGAACGCGAGGTCGCGGCCTCCGATGCCGAGCGTGACTCGGTGAAGATGAAGCAGGTGGAATTCCTCTCCGGCAGAATCGGCGAGACCTTTGAAGCCGTTATTTCAGGCGTGACCGACCGCGGTCTCTACGTTGAGCTCGCCGAAACGCACGCGGACGGGATGATTAATATTCGCTCCGTAGGCGATGATTATTTTGAATATGAAGAGAAGCAGTATCGCCTGGTTGGCCGCCGCACCAAGAAATCATTCCGTCTCGGCGATCCGATTAAGGTGAAACTCGTCGCCGCTCGCATTCCCGAGAAAGAATTGGACTTCGTACCGGCATAAAACAAAAGACCAGGAAGCTGGTCTTTTTAATAAGAAAATCTGACAGGTTCTTCTTTCAGCAGATGTTTGGCACCGTTAATGAGCAGATTATCTCCAAGTTTCCCCATATCCTCTAAGGGTGGGTGAAAAAGCTCCTGGTTCAGTGAATGAATCCTCTCGCCGCAACGAATGTGCCTCAATGCGTGCTTGTAGCAGGAATGCTCTACGTCCTCCGTACCCCTGGCAAAGAACTGGTTATAATTTCGTGCCAAAATGACATTCTTACCGACCCATGCAAAGAGCATTGCAATGCCGAACGCGTCGCACCAGTATTCTTCTTTTTCATCAATAGGCAACGAATTGGTGATTCGATTGCGCCTAAAGAATTCAATCTTCTTCCATAATTGCCAATGGGCTAATTCGTGGCTGACAAGAAAGGTGCGAACGATTGATTCCGACTGTTCAGGAATGATGATTTCATTACGGGGATAGACTATTAACGCTTGCAGTGGATCTGAAATGCTGGCCCGCAGTGATACCTGCAGATCCCGACAAATCATTTCAATGGCAGCCGGGTCATGTCTGTACCTGCCCGATATCTCTTGATAGAACCCAAAGAGAACCGAGAATGCATGTTCTTCCATTTCCCACCTCCTCAATTGGTTTATTCCGAACGGAGCTTAGCACTACTGTTTTGCACTCGCAAATTAAATTTTATATAAAAATACACGCACCCTTGGGGCGCGTGCGTTCGATTCGAAGATTCCCAACAGACTAATTATTTTAAGCGTTGCGCGAGGCGTTCTACCAACCCCCGCCTCCTGCGAAGAGGCCGAGCTCCTCTGGCTTCTTGCCCGTCAACGAGATGAAAACCACTTTCATCTCGTGCGGAAGGGAGAGAAGCGCAACTCTCCTCTGGGTAAGACCGTCTCGGACGAAGGCCTTGATCTGTCCTGGCGGATTCCCGGCGGGGAATCGGCAGAAAACATACTCCCGATCGCCGTGCTCACAGACCTTCTCCGGGTCACATGGTTGACTCGTTACCATTCGATATCTCCTCTTTTATTTTCTGCACAATTCGCAGAAACTGTTGCGAAGTTAATCACTACCGAGCTTATTTCGCAACTGCAACAGCTTCTTCGAATTTGACGGAGAGGAGTTTACTAATACCATCGCTGCCCATTGTGACGCCATAGAGTATGCCTGCGCGAGTCATCGTCTCGCGATTGTGAGTGATGACGATGATCTGCGACTTCTTCGCCAAGTTTTCTATCATATCGCCATAGCGACGACTGTTCGCCTCATCGAGCGCGGCGTCGGTCTCGTCCAGTATCAAAAATGGTGGCGGGTTCACCTGGCTCATCGCGAAGATGAGCGCGATGGAAGTGAGTGCTCTCTCACCGCCGGAGAGCTGCATCAAAGAACGCACTTTCTTCTTCGGGAGATTCACGCTGATTTCTATTCCCGGGTGCTCTTCTTTCTTCGGCTCGTCGTTCGAATCCTCTTCTGATTCGACACCGTCTTCTTCTGCGTCCTCCGGTTCTTCGAGTGTGAGACGCGCGCTCCCGCCGCCGAACATCAGCGCGAAATACTCGCCAAACGACGCATTGACCTTGGTGAGCCCGTCGGAGAAATGTTTGGAGAGCTCGGTGTTTAAGTCATTAATAAGCTCGCCAAGCCCTGACGCCGACTTCGCGAGGTCATCGAGTTCCTTGGCAAGGAATGCTTCGCGCTCTGAGACTTCTTTATGCTCGTGACGAATCTCTTCGCCAGTGCCACCCGCTTCTTCGAGACGAATCTTGGTGCGCTCGAGCGTGCGCTTGCGCTCTTCTTGTGCGTGTCGCAACTCCTGAGGCATCGCAGAAAGCGCGGCGTATGAAATGGCGTCACCTCCCGCGAGCGCCACGACCTCTCTCTTGTCTTGTGTGAGCGCCTCTGTCGCAGATGCGAGCTCGTGCTCTCTCGCGGCGCAGTTGGCGAGTACGCCCTCTTCGCGAGCTTTTGACTGCGCGATGTCGAGGATGCGGCGCCGGTCTTCGTGTCCGGCCTCTTCAAGCGCGAGCATCGCTTCGCGAGCGCGAGCGCGAGTGGATTCGGCCTTCTCGAGGTCTGCCGATACTGTCGTATATTTCTCGGTGAGCGTAGTGCGTTCGCTCTCAAGGTTAAGTGCGGACTCTTCTTCGTCCGAGAATCGGTCGGAACGCGCTGCGCCGTGTCGTTCGAAAAAAACTTTAATCGCTGATTGAATCGCCGCGAGTGCGGCGCGAAGACTAGTGACTTCACCTCCGGCTGAAACAACCTGCTTTTCGACTTCGTTGCGGAGCGCCTCGAGCTCTTCGCGCGGCACCTTCGCATACGGTTCCTGTGCGACCGCGGTCGCGCGCCGCTTCACCTCAGCGAGTGCCCCCTCGACGCGGCCGATATCGCGCGAGAGCGAAGCGCGTGAGGCGGAAAGCATCGTGACCTCCTGCTCCGCCTTACGCAATATTTCTGTGCGCTTGACCGTCTCGCTGCCGGCGGCTTTGGGATCGGCGATTCGAGCGAGCTCCTCGTTGACCTTGGCAAGCTTCTCGGACGCTTCTTTCTTCTCTTTGGCTATCGCCGTCTTCTCGTGTGTAAGGTATGCGTCTTCAGTGGCGAAGTAGGTCTGCGCGAGCCCGACAAGCTGCTTCCGCAATTCATCAGCTCGCTCCAGCTTCTTGACCTGATTCTCCAAGAAGCGCAGATGCGGCGCCAACTCCCTCCGCAGAGAATTCACCTGAGCGATATTCTCCTGCGTCTTTTCGAGCTTCTTCTCGGCCTCCTGTTTTTTGAATTCAAACATCTTGAGCCCGAGTGCATCCTCGAGCATTGCGCGACGGTCGCGCGCGCTTGCTAAGAGTATCCGGTCGGCCTCGCCCTGAGAAATGATGTGGTGACCAGTCTCGCCTATGTTCGCATTCGCCAAGAGCTCAGCGACATCGCGCAGGCGGACCTTTGAGCCATTGATTGCGTACTCGCTCGTGCCATCGCGGAAGACCGTGCGCTCGATACTTACTTCATCAAAATCGATCTTGAAAGATCGGCGAGCATTATCAAAAATGATGGCGACCGATGCTCGGTTCGCCCGCGGGACTGAATGTGAGCCATTAAAGATGAGGTCTTCTGCCCGCTTGCCGCGCATACTCTTCATCGACTGTTCACCAAGGGCGAAGCGGAATGCTTCGGCGACGTTACTCTTTCCGGAGCCGTTCGGCCCTACAATTGCCGTAGTCGCGTTTGAAAAGTCCAAGATCGTTTTCTTGGCAAAGGACTTAAACCCGACTATTTCAAGCCGCTTCAGCATTATCTCTGTATTGTATCAAATGAAATGAGGACTTTAGGTCCAGCCTGTTGCCGATAGTGCCTGTTCAGCGGCAGCTTGTTCTGCTTCTTGTTTCGACTGTCCTTCTCCGCGAGCGATTTCTTCTTTGCCGATAAACACGCCAACGGTGAAGAGCTTGGCGTGGTCGGGGCCTTCTTCAGAGACTGTCTCGTAGCGCGGCGTTGTTCCTTTCTTCTCCTGTGCGAGCTCTTGGAATCGGCTCTTGGCGTCTTGGTATGAGCGCTTAGCGATGACGTCGTCGATTTTCCCAAAAAGATTCTTCGCGATAAACGCTTCAGCGGCGATATAGCCATGGTCGAGATATATCGCGCCAATGATTGCCTCGAATGCATCAGCGAGGATGACCTCTCGTGCGCGGCCCTTGTCCTTGGCCTCACCTTTTGAGAGTAGAAGATATTTATTTACGTCGAGAGCTGCCCCGAGTGCGGCGAGAGAGACCGTGTTCACCAGCGCGGCGCGATAGCTCGTAAGCTCGCCCTCGTCCTTCGTCGGGAATTTATGGATGAGGAAGTCGGTCGTCGCGAGCTCCAGCACGGCATCGCCGAGGAATTCGAGCCGTTCGTTGTTCTTACCGACATATTCGCGATGTTCATTTAAATAGGAGCGGTGCGTAAAAGCCTCGACGAGGAGGTCGGGGGTCTTAAACGTAATTCCAATTTTTTTAGCAAATGAAGAGAAATCAGGCATGCTTGGCGGCACTACGATTCTTCTCAGAGCCCGCCTGGTCGAGGAGCTTCTGGACGGCCATAGTGACGATGGGGAGCATATCATCGTAAAAGTTGAGGTCAATGATGTCCTGGAGGCGGAACCACTTCGTATCGTCGAGGCCGCCCTTACCTTCCTGTAGATGTAGCGGCTCGAAGTTCGCGTGCGCGAGGAAGTAGGTCACATGCTTTCTGTATTTGCCGTGCTCCGGGTGCGAAGCGACGTATTCATTCTCGCCGATTTTTTCTTCAATCTTTATATCAATGCCGATTTCGGCTTTTATTTTCCGGACCGTACCCGCTTCAACCGACTCGGTCTTGGTCTCGGGAGTGTCGGCTATCTTACCCTTGGAGAGCGTCCAGTGACCGAAGACATCGTGTACCAGCGCGAGATAATATTGGCCATCATGTTTTGCGTAAACGACCGCGCCGCCGAGCTTCTGCAGCGGGAGATCTTCATAGCGGACCTTAGTGTTTTTCTTCCCCTGTTCGTCCTTGCCGGGCTCGCCGAGCTCTTTGTATACCGCGCCGAGAACGCCGTTGACGAATCTACCACTTGAGTCGCCGCCGAAGGTCTTGGCAAGCTCGATTGCTTCATTAATAGCGACCTTGGCGGGAACCTGTGCGCGATCGGCAAAGAGGAGCTCGTAGAGACCGAGACGCAGGATATTGCGGTCGATAGGCGCAATGCGCTCGAGTGGCCATTCGGGCGCCGCCTTCTCGATAACAAGATCTATATCAGGCTTCTTCGCGATGACGCCGGAGAGCAAACTGTTCATGAACGACTGGTCGACATCTTCACCGCCGAATTCGGCGACGTTACGAGAGAGAATTCCTTGAGCCTCCTTCTCGGACACACGCGTCGTATCCCACTCAAAAAGAGTTTGGAGAACGATTGAGCGTGCTAAATGTCGGTTCGCCATGAAAAGAGCTTATGAACTGAGTATAGCAAAGAACGCGGCTCCGCAACGGGGCCGCGTTCTCAACTGTTCTTATCTTTATGCTCCCCCGCCGAAGCCGCTACGCGCCTTCGGTCGCCCACCTGTCGCTATCTTACCGAAAATTCCTTTCAGTCCTTTTGCATCGGCATTCGCGTGGACCTCCTTCGCGTGTTCGTGCGTGTGCGCTGGAGTTGGCTCGGTTGAAGGGCCTTTGACCTTCGTGGGGCGAATGCCTTTCACCTTCGGAGTGAAGACCTGCTTGCCGCGATACATCCCGGTTGCCTCGTCGACGTGGTGCGGGAGACGAAGATTGCCGTTCTCGACATCCTTGAGAATATTCATCGACTTCAACGCGTGATGCGACCGGCGATTGCCGGTGTGTCCGCGGGTATGGCGCATTCGAATTGACATAGGAGGAACCTTATCATAAAGGTTGTAAAAATACAAAGCGCGTCCTCCGTGGAGGGCGCGCTTAGATAAAGGACAAGTATCTTTGATATTTTTATTGAACGAGATTCAGATTCGTCTCTTGGTACTGAGCGACTGTCGCCCGACTGTGCCGACATTCGGCTTACTGCCGTCACACTCTGCGGCCTGTTTAGGGGTAACCATTACGACTGTGCCATGACCGTTACCACAGCCAAGCTTACCGTCTTCGACTCTGCCGGTACATCCGGGACATTTAATGCAGCACTCGAAAGGACCGTTCTTCAGCTTCCTGCGATGTGCTGCTTCGGCAAGGTCGGGCTTACGCCCACTGAAAATCTTCTTAACCTCTGTCTTACCGGAGCGCTTCGGCTCCGGCTCTTTCCTGACTGCCTGCGTTAACACTAGAATCCCCTTTCCTGTCAATGTTTCGTCTGTACCCCGTAAGAGGCTCGCCCTGTGCCCTGTCCGGAAACTGGACACAAGCTAATACTGTAGTCCTATTTTTCACTGACGTCAAGGTGGATGAATGAGCGGCGATGAAGCGCGCAGAGGCCATGCTTCTTCAACATTTCATAGTGCGCGGCGGTGCCATAGCCCTTATGTTTCTCGAAGCCATATAAAGGATGCTGCGCAGATAGCTCGGTCATCAATCGGTCGCGCATGACTTTTGCTGCGATAGAGGCGAGCGAGATAATCGGGACGAGGTCATCGCCGTTGATGATGGTTTCTTGGGCATATTCTGGCGGAGCCTTGAGCGAACCGTCGAGCTGTATCTTCACCAGCGCAGCGTCTGGCGCGAGCGCATTCACGCCGTGAGCGAGCGCTCGGCGCACTGCAGTGGCGATTCCCTCTCGGTCAATCGTCTCGGCACTCTCAAATTCGACCACAAAGCGCACATCGCCCAGGACGACGCGCGCTACCAGCATTTCAAAAATCTTCTCCCGTTTCTTCTCCGATATCTTTTTTGAATCTTTTACTCCCGGGAACTCTTTCGTCACATTAAATCCCTCTGGCACGGCGACTACCCCGACTGCGACCGGCCCCGCCAAAGGCCCGCGACCGGCCTCATCTACACCCAGAGTGAATCTCATTGAGAAAGTATATACTGGTCGTATGGCTTCGAAGTTTATCCATCTCCACACGCATTCGCACTACAGCTTCTTGCGAGCCTTGCCAAAGGTCGATGAGCTGGTTGAAAAAGCGAAGAAGGAGGGTATGGACACGCTCGCGCTCACCGACGCCGGCAATATGCACGGCACCATCGAGTTCTATAAAAAGGCGGTCGAGGAGGGTATTAAACCGATTCTTGGCGTCGACGCCTATCTCGCGCCACGCTCAAGACACGAGAAGGACCCAAACATCGATGCAAAACATTCATACATCGTCCTTTTGGCAGAAAATAATGAGGGATATAAAAATCTACTCGCGCTTGTCACAAAATCGTGGACTGAAGGATTCCTTGAGCGCCCGCGAATCGATAAGGAGCTGTTGCGCGCGCATAGCAAGGGCATTATCGCCATCATCCCCTCCTTCTCCGGAGATGTCGCGCAACTCTTGCGGGTAGGCGACAGCAATGGAGCGGCAGCTGCACTCGCAGAATTTAAAAATATCTTGGGCGCAGAAAATGTATATCTAGAGATAACGCATCACCCGAAAGTTGCCGGGCACGAGGCATTGATGCAAAAGATAATTACGCTTGCGAAGCAGAGTGGCACGCCGCTCGTCGCCCAGCACGACGTCTATTACTTGGAGCCAGACGACCGAGGAGCGACCGAGACGATGCGTCGCATCCAGCACGGCGGCCAAGGCAGGAACGAAGACGAGGACTTCTCTTTCATTAGCGAAAAGAAAGCACTTGAGCTTTTCAAAGACACTCCGGAAGCGATAGAGAATTCTCGGAAGATTGCCGACCGATGCAATGTGTCATTCGAGCTTGGGAAGTGGACCTTCCCTGCCGTACCGGTCTCAAAAGGCTTTAAGAATCACGACGAAGAATTGCGCGCAAAAGCATATGCCGGCATACCGATGCGCGGGCTTAAGGAAGAACCAGAAGTGACCGATCGCATTGAATATGAGCTGAAAATCATTATCGACAAGGGCTTCGCTGTCTATTATCTAATCGTTGCCGACCTGCTCGCCTTCGCGCGAAGCCAAGGCATCCTCACCACGACCCGCGGCTCCGCGGCCGGAAGTTTGGTTGCCTACCTCACCGGCATCACGAACGTCAACCCGCTCTTCTACAAACTTCCCTTCGAACGTTTCCTCAACCCCGAGCGACCGAAGGCGCCGGATATCGACATGGACATGGCCGACAACCGCCGTGATGAAATGATTGCCTACACAAAGCAGAAATACGGCGAAGACCACGTCGCACAGATTGGTACCTTCGGCACGATGATGGCGCGCGCAGCGGTGCGCGACGTCGCACGGGCGCTCGGCCACTCCTACAACACCGGGGACCGCATCGCGAAGCTTATTCCCATCGGTTCTCAAGGATTCCCGATGACCATTGACCACGCGCTCGAGCTCGAGCCGGATTTGAAAGCGCTCTATGACGAAGATGACGATGCACGCGAGGTGATTGATTTAGCGAAGCGTATCGAGGGCTGCGTCCGGCACGTCGGCGTGCACGCGGCGGGCGTCGTCGTCGCTCCCACCCCGCTCGTAGAGTGGTCACCGATTCAGCCCGATCCTAAAGGCACCGGCAAGCTCATCACGCAATACGATATGTACTCGATTACAGACGAGTACGGCGGCGTTGGCCTCCTCAAATTCGACTTCCTCGGCATTAGGAACTTGGCCGTCCTCGCCGACTCGGTCGCCCGAGTGAAGGAAACACGCGGCATATTTATCGATATTGAGAACGTTCGCGTCGACGACGAAAAGACTTTCGCGATGCTCGCACGCGGTGAGACTGAAGGCACGTTCCAGCTGAACGGTTCCGGTATGACTCGCTGGCTCAAAGAGCTGCGGCCGACGAGCATTCACGACATTAACGCGATGGTCGCGCTCTATCGCCCGGGCCCTATGGAAACCATCCCGAGCTATATCGAACGCAAGCACAATCCGAAGCTCGTGCACTATCTCGACCCCAGGATGAAGGAGTATCTTGAATTCAGTAACGGCATCCTCGTCTACCAAGACGACGTACTCCTCACAGCAATTAAGCTCGGCGGGTATTCCTGGCTCGAAGCGGACGCGCTGCGCAAGGCGATGGGCAAGAAGATTCCGAAGGTTATGCAAGCGGAAAAAGAAAAATTGATAAAGGGGTTTATGAGCTATGGGAAACTTTCTAAAGACCTTTCTGAGAAACTGTGGGAGCTCATCGAGCCCTTCGCCGCCTACGGTTTCAATAAGGCGCACGCGGCGAGCTATGGCAAGGTCGCCTACCAAACCGCGTATATGAAGGCGAATTATCCGGTCGAATATCTCGCCGCGCTTCTGACCGCCGATTCGGGGGACACCGACCAGATATCGATTTACGTCGCCGAGGCCAAGCGGATGGGGGTCAAGGTGCTCCCGCCAGACGTGAACGAGAGCGGCACCGACTTTACCGTCGTCGGCGAGAATAAAGAAGCTATTCGCTTCGGCCTTTCATCCATCAAGAACTTCGGCGACGGCATTTCAGAGGCGATTATCGCTGAGCGTAAGGCAAACGGCCCGTTCAAGACTCTTTCTGACTTCCTCTCGCGCGTCGGGTCGAAGAATCTTAACCGTAAGTCGCTCGAATCGCTGATTAAGTGCGGCGCACTCGACTCATTCGCCGAACGCGGTGCGCTGCTCGCAGACGTCGAAGACCTGCTCGCCTTCCACCGCGAGGCGACCGCGAGCGCGCCACAAGATTCTCTCTTTGGTGCGTTTACCGCCCTACCGGAAATTTCCCTCAAAAAGAGCGCGCCGACTTCGCTTATTGATAAGCTAAATTGGGAAAAAGAGCTGCTCGGCATCTACGTCAGCGGCCACCCGCTCGATGCGCACACAAGCGTCACTAAGAAAGCAGCGCTCACTATCGCGAAGATTAAGGAGGAAAAGCAGCAAGGCCGGCTAGTCATCCTGCCGGTGCTCGTAACCGTCGTGCGCTCTATCCTCACAAAAGGCGGCGAGAAGATGCTGTTCCTCACCGTCGAAGATATGACCGACTCTATTGAAGCGGTCGTCTTTCCTAGGCTTCTTAAGGAGCACGCGAGTGCGATAGTCTCGGGCGCCTGCTTTCTCGCCAAGGCGAAGGTGTCGATTCGAAACGGCGAAGTCACGCTCGCAAGTGAAGAATTAAAGGTGCTCTAAGTTGTGATATATTCTCCAGATATGGATGCCCCCGCTGAAAAAGACCACCGTACGATTGGGAAAGAGTTGGATTTATTTACCTTCTCGGAGCTGGTCGGCCCTGGCCTACCGCTCTGGACGCCTAAGGGCACTGTCGTCCGGCAAGAGTTAGACAAATTTATCTGGGAGATGCGCTCTGCCAAGGGATACGAGCGCGTTACCATACCCCATATCACCAAGAAGGATTTGTACGAGAAAAGCGGGCATTGGCAAAAGTTTGCGGACGAGCTTTTCAGAATCACTTCGCGCGAGGGTCGCGAGTACGCGCTTAAGCCGATGAACTGTCCCCACCACACGCAAATATTCGACCGCAAGCCTCATTCCTACCGCGAGATGCCGCAACGCTACGCTGAGACCACAATGGTCTATCGCGATGAGCAATCAGGCGAACTCGGCGGTCTCACTCGCGTGCTCTCCATTACTCAGGACGATGCTCACGTCTTTTGCCGCAGCGGGCAAGTGCAAGAGGAATTCCTAAAGATTTGGGACATTGTTGATACGTTCTATAAGACATTCGGATTCACCTTGCGCGTACGCCTTTCCTTCCGCGACCCTGCAACACCTGAAAAATATCTTGGTACGCCGGAGATTTGGAATAAAGCCGAAGCGGAGCTGCGGGCAATCGCCGAGGAACGTGGCGCAGACGCGTTTGACGGACCAGGCGAAGCTGCTCTCTATGGCCCCAAGCTCGACTTCATGGCTAAAAATACGGCAGGGCGAGAATGGCAAGTCGCGACTATCCAACTCGATATGAATATTCCTGAGCGCTTTAACCTCACTTGCATCAATGAGCAGGGCGAGAAGGAACGGATTGTGATGATTCACGCGGCAATCGCCGGTTCGCTCGAACGCTGCATTGCCGTGTTGCTCGAGCACTATGAAGGTGTGCTTCCCCTCTGGCTCTCTCCAGTGCAGGTCAAAGTGCTTTCCGTTTCGGAGAAGAACGCCGGCTATGCGAGGGAGGTGTACGAGGAGCTGAAGTCAGCCGGCATTCGCGCTGAGCTTGATGACTCGAATGAATCGCTCGGTAAGAAAATACGGAATGCTAAGACCGAGAAGGCCTGGTCGACCATTGTCGTGGGCGAGAAAGAAGCGGAAACGAAGACGATTAGCGCGGAAAATAACCGCAACGGAGATAAGATGGTCGCTCCGCTTGCCGACTTCATCGAGAAGCTAAAAGCGCGCATCGCTAAGCGCACGAACGATTAGCGCAAATAAAAAGCCCGCGATACTCGCGGGCTTTTTATTTGTAAAATTCGTTAGTTAAGCTCCGAGGACTGCGAGCGCGCGAGTGAGCGCGATCTTGGCGCCGGTGACGTTCGTGGTGTAGCTCGAGTCAATCGCGGTAGTGAGTGAAGCAACGAGCTTCTCAAGCGTCGGCGTGTCAAGGCGAGCGACGAGGCGAGCCGTGTCAGCGTCGCTCTGGGTGCCGTCGATGCGAGCGCGATACGCATCATCGAGCAGAACCGCGATGTCAGAGACGAGCTTCTCCGAAGAGCCGCCGCCACGAATCTGTTGGCGAAGCCCGGCGAAGACTGCGGTGCGATCCCCTTCAACAAGGGCCGCAACAAGACCGCGAATGTGTGCTGGTGCAGAAGCGATAGGTGCAGCCTCAGGCATAGGGTCGTTCATAATTGGTTCAATATTCTCATAAATCGGCTCAACATTTTCATAGACGGGCTCGATGTTCTGTTCAGCCTTCGGCGTGTACTCGATTTTTTTCGGTTCGACAACTGGAGCGGAGATCGAGTGGCTGCGTGCGAGGCCCTTAACGATGTCGTCGATGGAGAGGCTGCCGTTGTTAGCGAAAGACTTGAATCCTTCGTAGCTCGAATAACCACGTGGGCGCTCATAAGGACCCATCTTCGCTGCGGGAGCAGGTGCTACTGGTTCAGCGACTGCCGCGTCGATATGTTGTGACATACCGGCGTATGCAGGTATCTGAGATTGAGCGTTGAGCGCCTCCTTCACGCGCGAGCCGAAGCGTCGGAGCGAGCGGTTCATGAACGGCGCTGCGCCGAAAAGCACGAGATACGCGAGCGCAAGTGCCCAAGCAATCAGCGCTGCCCAGTAGAGCAGGGTGCCAAAGGTGCCGAGATCAAGGCCCGTGTACGGAATCTGTGAAAGGTAGAGGTAGGTAAGTGGCTGATTGCCGACGTGTGGGAGCGAACTCAGGACAACGTTCGGAGTAGACGGACCACCGCCACCGCCTCCACCGCCGCAGTCACCACTACAGCCACCGCCGGTGGTTGGAGGAGTGACGGTCACGGTCGTCTGACAGAGCATTGTACCAAGCGGACCAGTGACGAGACCAGTGTAGGTCGTAGTTGTGGTTGCCACAACGCTCGTTGAGCCGGCAGCAACCGGAGTGACGTCGCCGACACCATTATCGATAGTAAAGTCCGTCGCATCTGAGGTCGTCCACGAGAGTGTCGAGGAGTCGCCAGGATTAACCGATGACGGGCTTGCCGAGAGCGTACAGGCGAGTTCCGGCGGCGTTCCCCCACCTCCCGGCGGAGTGACAGTGACCGTCGTCGTGCAGGTGACCGTGCCCCCAGCGCCGGTGGCAGTACCCGTGTAGGTAGTGGTGTTAGCTGGAGTAACGCTAGTCGAACCGGAGTCGACAGGTGTTACCGAGCCGACGCTATTATCGATAGACAATGTTGTTGCGTTGGTGGTCGTCCACGAGAGCGTCGAGGAGTCGCCGGTATTGATAGATGATGCATTCGCAGAAAGAGTGCAGGTCGGGCCGTTCGGTGGTGGTGGAGGAGGAGCCTGAGTGACCGTAACAGTCGTTGTACAAGTTACGGTGCCACCTGGACCCGTTGCGGTGCCGGTATAGGTGGTTGTATTCGCCGGTGAGACGCTTTTCGAACCAGAGGCGACGGGAGTTACTGAGCCGACACTCTTGTCGATAGTAAAGGATGTAGCATTCTGAGTGGTCCACGAGAGCGTCGAGGAAGAACCGGTCTGGATTGAGCTCGGCGAGGCCGAGAGCGTGCAGCAAGGCACAGGAGGAGGTGGTGGCGGGGGTGGCGTGACCGTGATATTCGTAGTGCAGGTGACAGGACCTTCAGGCGATGAGCCCGAGCCGGTATAGGTAGTATTAGCGGTCGGAGAAATCTTGACTGAACCGCCGGCGACCGGCGTGACGTTCCCGATACCATTGTCGATTGAAAGCGCCGTGAGAGAGACTGAACTCCAGGTGAGCGTAGCCGAGGAACCGCTCTGGATTGTGGTCGGAGAGACCGAGAGCGTGCAGTGCCAAGCGAGCGCCGTTGACGGCACGACGGTGCCAGCAGCGAGAAGCATGGCGAAGCCAAAGACCGTTTTCATAACGGTGAAAGATCCGACCGAAGCCGGAGCAGATTGTATATTGGAAGTAATGGTTGTGTTTTTCATAATGTTGACTAGCTGGAAATCGGTTCGCTCTCAATGAAGTTCGCGGTCACCACGAAACGGTCTGTCTTTGTGGCAAACGAGTCGCAGGTAGAGAGGGTGAGTACCTTACCGTTCACCGTGAGCGGGATAGCTGCGTCGTTCGCACTCTCCTTCGCGACGCTCTGCACCGCATAGGTGTAGGCCGTCGTGGCAGAATATACCGTTATAGTGTCTCCCACTGCAAGTTTCTGAATGCCATCGAAGGTCTTATACGCCTGATTCTTCACTATCGGCAGGTAACTTGAGTGGCCGAAAATGACGACATTGCCATCCTCGCCGAGCTCCGCTGATGTCGGATAGCGCACCGCACCTTTCAGGAGCAGCGCATCCAGAGCATCGACGTCAGTCGTGTCTGGGTCTGCAACCGTTACTGAAAGATTGATTGCCGGTATCACGACCGCCGTCGGCAGTTCAGGAACACTCACTGCGGCAGTCGTGCTTGCGACCTCTGACTGATCCGCGCTGACCGTGACACTTGGAGTGACTGGCGCGGGCGCATCAGGAAGAAAGTCGAGCTGCGCCAGAATGGCGACGCTTGCGACAAATGCAACAGCAAAAAGTACCAGGAAGCTCCACTTCCTTGCATAGGCTTTTTGCGCGGCTCGGATGAGCCGCACGGTGGCTTGTATAATCCCCTTCATATGTTCTCACTAATCAATACACTATAGCCTCAGATTTGTCAAGCCCCATCCTTAAAACGGGCCTTTCGCCCCAGCCGCGAATCCTGAGAGGTACTTGACAGTAAAAGTGCCATATGGTATGTATGACTTGTCCTACGGATATAAATATGAATACACAAATACAAGTAAGTCCAGCCCGCCACCCGGCCGTTACCAGCCTTGCGATAGTCGGCTTTGTCGCTATCGTCATCGCTGGCCTCTGGCTCGCGGTTTATTCGACCCGTTTCGTCCCGGGAGTAGTCAATCGTATCGGCTCCGCAGCCGTCTACATCGGTTCGGTCTTTACTCCGGCTCCAAACTCCAATAACCTTTCGGTAGTTCCTACCCCGACCGCTTCGACGACCATCTCCTTCGGCACGGCACCAGCCACCTCGACAACTCAAACGTCGACTACGAAGCCGAAACCGACTTCAACAGGCAACGGAGAGAAGACTAGTACCGTCATTAAAGTAGGCACTACTACCCCGGCTACCCTCACGGGCCTCGGGGACCTAGCGGTCAACGTTGATACCACGGGATATATGACGACTAACACGACCGACTCCTTCGTCGCGAGCACGACTGTCCCTCACGGCGACAACGCCGCTGTGCGCTTCACGATAAAGAATGTCGGTACTAATTGGAGCGGCACGTGGACCTTCAGCGCAAGCATCCCGACCTATCCGGCCTATACCTACACATCGCAGCCTCAGCAATCGCTTGCTCCGGGTGACAGCATTGACTACACGCTCGGCTTCAACCAGGCTAATGTAGGCTCGAATAAAATCATTACAATCAGCATCAATCCGGGTGTCTCTGATTCTAACGCGGCGAACAACACCACTTCAGCAGCGGTCACGGTTCAGTAATATATAAAGAAAACACCCTCGGCGCTAAAGCGCCGAGGGTGTTTTCTTACCCTTACACGTCCAGGTTCGCGAGCTTTGCGTTCGACTGGATAAACGACTTGCGAGAAGCGACGTCGCTGCCCATAAGAATGTCGAAGATGCGGTCGGCAGCTTCAGCGTCTTCGATGTGCACACGCTTCAAGACGCGACGGGCCGGATCCATTGTCGTCTCCCAGAGCTCGCTCGGGTTCATCTCTCCGAGACCTTTATAGCGCTGGATGTTGACCTTGGCCGGCTTCTTCTTCGTTCCCACTGCTTCTTCAAGGGCATTCTCCTCGGAGGTCTCGCCTTCAGGAGCTGCCTCGTCAGAAGTGTCTATCTCTGCCACTTCGCTTGGCGCAACGCCGAGCTCTTTTAATACGGATTCTTTTTCTTTATCTGAATATGCATAGGCAATCGCCTTCCCTTTTGAAATCTTATACAGCGGCGGTTGGGCGATGTAGACAAAGCCGCCTTCGATAATCGGCTTAAAATGGCGATATAGAAGCGTGAGCAAAAGCGTTCGGATGTGAGCGCCGTCGACGTCAGCATCGGTCGCGATGATTATCTTATGGTAGCGCAGCTTCGAAAGATCGAAGACGTCGCCGATGGCGGTACCCATCGCGATGACGAGCGCGCGAATTTCGACCGAGGCGAGCATGCGATCGATACGCGCTCGCTCAACGTTGAGAATCTTCCCGCGAAGCGGAAGGATTGCCTGCGTGCGGCGGTCCCTGCCCTGCTTGGATGATCCGCCGGCAGAATCTCCCTCGACGATGAAAAGCTCTCCCTCTTCTGCGCTCTTGGTCTGACAGTCGGCAAGCTTACCCGGGAGCGTCATGCCCTCGAGCGCACCCTTGCGCAGTACTGAATCTTTTGCGGCCTTTGCGGCCTTACGGGCCTTCAGAGCGAGCAAGACCTTATTGATTATGGAGCGCGCGTCGTCCGGGTTCTCTTCGAGAAACGCTGCCAGCGCTTCGCCGAAGACGGTGGCGACTGCGCTTTGCGCCTCCACCGAGCCGAGCTTGCTCTTGGTCTGGCCTTCAAATTGGATCTCAGGAAGCTTGACCGAGACGACGGCAGTGATGCCTTCGAGCACGTCGTCGCCGGTAAAGTTCTCATCCTTTTCTTTCAAAATATTCGCGTTTCTGCCGTAAGTGTTGAGTGAACGCGTCAGAGCCGTCTTGAAGCCGGTGATGTGCGTGCCGCCCTCGCTGTTGAAGGTGTTGTTCGCGAATGCGGTGATTCTTGAAGTAATGTCGTCGACATATTGAAACGCTACCTCGACATGCACCCCCGTCTCCTCGCGATCGACGTAGAAAATATTCTTATGTACCGGCGTCTGATGGTTGTTATAAAAAGCAACGAGCGATTTCAGGCCACCCTCGAAGTAAAAAGTGGTTGATGGAACGCCGAGAGAATACTGACGGAGGAAGAGCTTGTCAGTCTCGAATGCCTCCTTCGCCTCGCGTGCATCAAAAACTCCGATGCGTGTGCCCTTCACCAGGTACGCCTGCTGGCGCAGATGGGCAACAATCTTATCCCAGTTCCACTCGATTCCCTCTTTGAAGATAGTCGCATCCGGCTTGAAGAGAACGATGGTGCCATGTTCTTTGGTCGTACCGATCTTTTTTACCTTGGCGAGCGGCTTGCCGATTTCATATTCCTGCATATGCATCCCGCCGTCCTGGTGCACGACGACCTTAGTGTGGACTGAGAGGGCGTTGACCACCGAAGCACCGACGCCGTGAAGGCCGCCTGAGACTTTATAGCCAGAATCTTCGCCGCCGAATTTACCTCCAGCGTGAAGCGTTGTCATAATCGTCTCGAGCGCAGAGACCTTGGTCTTGGGGTGGATGCCGACCGGGACGCCGCGACCGTTGTCGGCGACGCGGACATAGCCGTCGGGCAGGAGAGCGACTTCTATATCGCTTGCGTGGCCGCCCATCGCCTCATCGCGCGAGTTGTCGAAGATTTCCCAAACGAGGTGGTGCAAGCCGTCGGGACCGGTCGTCCCGATGTACATTCCCGGGCGCTTTCGCACCGGCTCGAGACCTTCGAGCACGGTAATGGACGAAGCGTCATAGGCCTTTTTTTTAGGCTCTTTTTCGGGTGCTTTTGCCATATGTTTCTTACTTATATTCTATCACAAAATGGCTTATTTCGTGCTACCCTGGAGCGATTATGGACATCAAGATAGACCGTACTGATGAAATGCGGCTTAGGAAGGAACTTGAGGCGCGCGGCGGCCCTGAGGGGGCGCGGATGCTGCGCTACCTCGCAATGCCGGACCTCTCGCGGACGCCGGGCTCCCCGCTCTACGAAATCGCCGAACGGGTGAAAAAGATTCCGACCTTCAAAGATTTCGATACCATCGAAATTCCCGAGATCGTGCCGACCAATATCCTCTTCGACCTCTTCGACTTCCCTCCCGAGCATCCGGCCCGGAGCAAGAGCGACACCTACTTCGTCGATGATATGCATCCGCTACGAACCCACGACACAGTCTTCTGGTACTACTACCTCAATACCCCCGAGGTGAAGGAGCGCATCGCGCGTAGCGATTCGATGGGCGCGCTCTGCCAAGGTAAGGTCTACCGCAAAGATGAAATCGACAGTCGTCATATGAACATCTTCCACCAGTTCGGCGGCTGGTACATCGCGCCGAAGTCCGAGCCGCTCGTGCCTGAAGACTTGAAGCGCGTCTTGGGCGAGATTGTCCATGCCGTCTTTGGCCCCGAGCAGAAGTTCCGCATCAATGACGACAATTTCCCCTATACCAATCCCTCCTTCGAGGTGGAGGTGAATGTTGCGGGCACGGCTGCTGAAGGTCCCGCCAAGGGGCAATGGCTCGAGATACTCGGGAGCGGTATGCCGAAAGAGTCGGTACTGAAGAAGATGGGTCTCGAGGGTTATCACGGTTGGGCCTTCGGCTTCGGCATCGAACGGCTTGCCATCATTTCTATGGAGTTACCGGACATCCGGCTTTTGTGGTCAGAGGACGAACGCATCAAGAAGCAGCTCGTTCTCGGCAACCCGTATAAAGAAGTCTCGAAATATCCTCCGGTCGTCCGCGACATCTCCTTTATCGTAAAGAATGATTTTGTTCCGAATGATTACTTCGATCTCGTGCGCGACGTGGGCGGCGACCTCGTCGAAGACGTGACACTTCTCGATACATATGAAAATGAGGTGAAGCTGGGCGCAGGCAACACCAGCTACGCCTATCGCATCACCTACCGCAGCATCGAACGCACCCTGACGAACGAAGAGGTCAACGCGCTCCATACAAAGCTCGAGAAAGCGACTGCGGAAAATTTCTCGGCAAAAATCCGCTAAAGTGCTATACTAGCGTCGTTATGAGTCCAGATGTGCTGGCGTATCCATTCCTATTTATAGCGATATTCTTTGAGTCGTTCGTCCTCGTGACGCTCCTCTCGAAGCCCGCGCGCGCTGCGCGTACCCGCACTCCCCGACTGACCGAGACCCCTTCGGTAGCGGTTATCGTCCCCTGCTGGAACGAATCAGCGACCGTTGCCGCGACGTGCGAGTCGGCCCTCGCGCTCGACTACCCCAAAGACAAGCTCGAAGTCATCCTCGTCGACGACGGCTCGACTGATGCGACGCCGGAGGCGATGGCGCGCTTCGCTACGCACCCGCAGGTGCGGATTATCCGCAAAGAGAACGGCGGGAAGCACACTGCGCTCAACGCCGGCATCGCGCTCACGAAAGCGGAGTTCGTCGGCTGCCTCGACGCGGACTCGTTTGTGGAACCAGGTGCGCTACGCGAGATTATCTCTTGCTTCACCGACCCAAAGATTATTGCCGTGACCGCCTCGATGTCGGTGAATAAGCCAAAAAATATACTCCAGCATATGCAGAACGCGGAATATTCTTTCGGCATCACGCTCCGCCACACCTTCGCCTCGCTAAACGGCCTCTACGTCACACCGGGGCCTTTTTCGTTTTATCGACGCGAGGCTATAGAGAAGCTGGGCGGTTTCCGTTACGGCTACCAGACCGAGGATATGGAAATGGCGCTGCGCATCCAGAAGGCGGGGTATGGAATCGAGAATGCACCCCACGCGCGCGTTTACACCAACGCGCCCGCGACCATACGCGCTCTGTTAAAGCAGCGCACGCGCTGGATAAGTGGCTTCCTCCGCAACATTCTCGGCGAATATCGAGGCCTCGTCGGCAGTCGCCGCCACGGCGCGCTCGGGATGCTGGTGCTGCCGATAGCGCTGCTCGCGATCGTGAGCAGCATCGTTCTCTTTTTGCTTACCATCTTCCTCACTGCGCATAATGTATTCAACGCCCTCTCCGTCCGCTCAGGCATTCCTTTTTCGTATGCGTTTCTGCCGCACCATCTGCTCTCCTTTGACTGGTTCTACCTTCCGCTCACTCCTTACATCGTCCTTGCTGCGTTTGTGCTAACTGTCTCTGCATCGCTCATCCTCGTCGGCAAGCGCATTTCTAAAACGCCTGGGAATATCGCGTTCGGGCTCGTTTCGTATATGTTCTTGTATGGTTTCATCGTTCCGTTGTGGCTCATACGCGCGACAATTGACGTCGCGTTCGGTAAGCGCCGCGACTGGCGCTACTAATTACTTTCATATATGTCGCTCGTTACTCGAAATATGCTTATAGCGCTTTTGATCACCGTCGTGCTCGCCGGCACCATCGCGTATGCGGTGGATTATTTAAATCGCGCGCGGGTCACCGAGCTTTCCAACATCGAAGACCAGCTCTCTATCGATACCCTCTCACTCGATACGCAGTTCTCCCTGCTTGAGGCCGCTCCCTGCGACACTGCCGCCTCCTCGACGACGCTCACGAGCGAGCTCAACGACCTCGGCAACCGCCTCTCCTACGCTGAGAACCAGCTCGGCAGCGACAACGCGCAGGTGATACAGCTGAAGGAGCAATATTCCCTGCTTGAAATTCGCGACTATCTCATCACCAAGCAGCTCGCAGCCGCCTGCGGGACAAAACCGTTAACCGTACTCTATTTCTATAGCAACAGCGGCGACTGCAGCGAGTGCGATAAGGCTGGCTATGCGCTCTCCTATCTGCGAAGCACGTATCCATCGTTGCGCGTCTATTCATTCGAATATAATCTCGACCTCGGTGCGCTGCAGACGCTCATCACGGTAGATAAAATCCACGATTCACTGCCGGCGTTCGTCATCAACGGGAAATACTCCTACGGCTATACCTCGCTTGCTGACTTAGAGAAGCAGTTCCCGAAAGGCTCGCTCCCCGTGACCAGCGCGACTTCGACGCCCGACTTTTAGTCATGTACTTCCTTTGAGCCGCCTCCCAGATTCGAACTGGGGACCTTCTCTTTACAAAAGAGTTGCTCTACCAACTGAGCTAAGGCGGCTTTCTTCTAGTCTATGTCAGTTATTCCCTGCTGTGTCGGGTTGAGGTTATCCTTAAATTCCGACAATACCTTCACGAACTCACGCGCCGTCTCGCGCGGAGCCGGGTCTACCTCCGGGTGGGCGCGCAGGCGGCGCATCAGGCGCGTGAGCAGGCGCTCAGTAGCTCGCACAGTGGTGAGAGAGAACTGAACAATGTTGTGCCCGATACGTGCTGCCAAGTGCCGTATCTCATCCCTGAGGAATGCGCCGAGATTAACGTGAGTGAAGATAATTTCTGCGCGCGACGCAGAAGCGTCGAGTCGGTCTCGACCAGCAGCATATACGCGTACGCCCCGCTTCGCCTCATAGCTCGTGAGTGCGAAAAAACCCCCGAGAAGCACGAGAGTGACGCCGAGGAAGATAAGGTTAGCCACGATAGTTAGCGCGCGGGCAGGCGCGAGAAACTCGTCACCTCTGCCCGCTCGCCGAACTTCTGCGTCGCCTCGTCAAGCAGGTTCTGTATCGTCTTTCCCGAATCCTTGATGAACGGCTGCTCCAAGAGCGCAGCTGTATTTTCAGGGTCCATCGCAGCGACCTGCATCGCAATATCCTTAGCGAGAGCGACGAACTCCGGGTTCTTCGCGACGAAGTCCGTTTCGCAAGAGAGGACCACCATCGCGCCAACGTTGCCATCGTGCGTGTAGCTGCCTATCGTGCCGGCCGCGAGCTCGCGGTCTGCCTTCTTGCGCGCCGAGGCGCCCGAATGCTTCTGGAGGACTGCCACTGCTTTCTCCAGGTCGCCTCCGGCCTCTTCAAGCGCCTTGCGGCACTGCATAACGGAGACGCCAGTTCTCTCTCTTAGTTCTTTTACGATGTCAGTAGTAATTTCCATAAATATATTTACAGATGATAGCACACGAGGGGACAATGGTGTCCGCTTACGCTGCCTGTCCTTTCGCGAATGCCTCAACGAGCTCGGAGAGAATGAGCTCGACTGCCTTGCGGGATGTGTCGTTGGCGACGATAGGATACGCCGCGTCGCGAAGGTCGCAATCTGAGCTCATAATGCCGATGACGGGGATACCCGCATCGTTCGCTTCCTTTACTGCATGCTTCTCGTGCTTGGTGTCGACAACGAGGAGCGCGTCCGGGCGCTTAGTGAGGCCGGTGATGCCGTCGAGGCGACTCTCCAGGCGCTTTTTCTCGCGGCCAATCATAACGAGCTCCAGCTTGGTGTGTTGCTTGGCGAGCGTTCCTGCTGCATCCTTCTCGACGATTTCGGCGAGGCGGTCAATGCGCTTCTTTATCTCAACCCAATTGGAAATTGTGCCGCCGAGCCAACGGGTCGCGACGTACGGTGCGCCGATAGACTGGGCTGCCTTCTTTACGAGCGACTCGACTTCAACTTTACCTCCTACAAAAAGGACGGTCTTCCCCTCCTTCGCCAAGGCTGCCATTACCGCCTTTGCGGCATCAAGCTGTTCCACCGTCTTTACCAAATCGATGATTTCTTGGCGGCCCTTGGTGCCCACGAGAAACGGCTTCATAGAGGGGTGGCGGCGGCTCCTCACCTGCGCGAAATGCGCGCCCGTGTCGAAGAGGCGCTTCAGTTCTGCGGTATCATTTGACCCAGTCATTCGGCTACTGTACTGGATTCTTGGGCACTCTGCAAGCGTAATGCCTCGACGATAGCGTCAATATCGCCGCCGAGTATTTTGGGCAGATTGTGCCAGGATTCCTTAAGCCTATGGTCCGTGACGCGGTCTTGGAGGTAGTTATAGGTGCGAATCTTCTCGGAACGGTCGGCGGTGCCTATCTGGGCCTTACGATTGGCAGCGTGTTCCTTGGCCTCCTTCTCCTCAGAGAGCTGCTCGAGCTTCGCCGAGAGGATTTGCATCGCCTTATCGCGGTTGGCCTTCTGGCTGCGCTCGCTCGATGAGCGCACGTCGATGCCGGTGGGGATATGGATGAGGCGCACGGCCGTTTCGACCTTGTTGACGTTCTGGCCGCCGGCTCCGCCGCTTCGGGAAAACTCCATTTCGATATCGGAGGGATTGATTTCAAATTTTGAATGAGTACGGATAGGCAGCACGGCGATGGAGGCCGTGGAGGTGTGGATGCGCCCCGACTTCTCGGTCAAAGGCACCCGCTGGACCCGGTGGACACCAGTCTCGAAACGCAGAGCGTCGTATGCATCTCCCCCGACTATCTCGAACGTGAGGTCGTCGATATTCCGTGTCTTCCATCCGCGTTTCTCCGCGTACTTCTGATACATTTCTTTCAAATCACGAGCGAAGATAGAAGCCTCGTCCCCGCCAGCACCAGCGCGAAGCTCCATCACGACGGAACTTGGGCGCGCGACTTCTTCCTTCTCTTTGGCGAGAATTTGTTCTATTTCGCCGAGGATGTCCTTCTGTCGAGCGCGCGAACGCGCGACCTCCTCTTCAGCCATCGCTTTCAGCTCTGCGTCAGACCCTGCGGCGTGCCCCGCCTCTGCTATTTGTTTCTCCAAACGCTCATACTCATCAGCGAGGTACGCGGTCGCAAAATTCTTCTTGAATTCTGGAGAATAGTCCATACGTTTTATTAGTATACGCCAAACCGCACGCATTCCCATTTCACAGCCCTCGTGGCTGCCCTGCCTCGAACGAGGCGGAAAATGGGAATGCGTGCGGGTCGTTACTTCTTCTTGGCGGCGCGCTGCTTGAAGCGCTCGACGCGGCCGGTCTTATCGAGCGCGCGGTCACCACCGGTATAAAACGGATGGGATTTGCTGGAGATTTCAACGGTTACCTTCGGGTATTCCTTGCCCTCAAATTTGGTCGTCTCACTGGTCGAGATGGTCGAACCAATGAGAAAAGCCGCGCCTGAGGCGAGATCTTCAAAAACGACGGGGCGGTAGCCCTCCGGATGGATATCCTTTTTCATTCCCGAGATAGTAGCACGGGTTTAGAATTCCGTGAAGCCTGGCGTCACGTCGACCAAGGTAGAGGCCGAGACGGGAGAGCCGGAGGTCGTGCAGGTGATCACAAAGGTGGTCTGACCGGTGATAGCGACGGTCGTACTTGAATTGTTGAGGCCGGAGGTCCAGGCAGCGCCGTTCTTGGTGACTGCGCAGCTGTTTACATTTGTAGAAGTCCACGAGATAACCGTATTGCCCCCGGGCGCTATGCGGTCCGGAGTCGCGCTGATGGTGACGGCCGGAGTGACGACGTTGACCGTCGGGAAGTAGAAGTTGGTTCCGCCGCAGGTCATACCGTAGGTCACTTGGCCATTTGAGACCGTTGGCGTTGCCGAATCGGAGCCGCTGACGGAGCCGCCAGTGGTGAAACCGTCGCTGTTAGAAATTGCCGTGCAGGAAGCCGCGTTACTGCAGGACCAGTTGAGCGCGACGCTACCGCCCGTGTCGACGGTCGTCGGCGTCGCGGTAAGTGTTGAACACGATGGAGAGGGAGACGCGATAATAAGCGGGAGCCACGAGCCGCAGTCGTTCGTGGTGTCGAGCTCGGAGATGCCGGTTGCGCCCGAGGTGTTCATATTGGCGCAGGCGCGGACGTTGTAGCTGCCGGGAGTACCAAAGTTGTAGGAGCCCGAGAGCGGGGCCGGGGTTCCGCCAGCGCTAAGCGAGCTGACCGTCCCCGCAGTAACTCTCGCAATCGTGTTCACCATAGCGCTGTCAGCTATCTGGAAGATGTTGGGGAAATTGGTAGCGGTGGTGTTGCCGATGTTAGAGGCGGAAGCGGAGAAGGATTCGCTCGAACCGGTGACGCCAGAAGAGGGGCTCGCAACCGTGTTCCCTGCTGTGAGGTCTGGGCCGCAGCCGGTCGGCGTGCTCGTGGCTACGGCTGCGGAATAGGCAGACGTACCTGCTGAGTTCGTTGCGACTATGGTGTAGCTGTGGGAGGAGCCAGGGACCTGGCCTGTGGCGGAATACGAGGTGCCCAAACCAGCGTATACGCCGAGGGTCCAGACATTATGCGAACTATCAACGATTTGATTCGCCGCAGGAATCATCGTGCCGCTGGCGGAGACGGCTGCGCCCGGCGCTTCAGGCGTAGAGGCAGGAATGAGGTCGTCAACGCTGACTTGGTCAAAGTACATCGCCGGCCAGGTTAGCCCGTCCATATCTTGAAGTGTCAAAGCAAACATCGTGTTATAAGTCGTTGGTAACTGAAGCAGGGAAAGCGGTACTTTGCATTCCGTCCACGCGTTCGCCGGAATCACTCCCGCGGCACAGAATTTCATGATTTGGATAGCAGGCCCAGCGCCCCCCGGAGACGCGGTAGTGAGCTGAGCTACCACATTCTGACCGGTTTTGGTGCCGCCGTTTATGAAAAAGTGGAGGGTATCAAGGCCGGCTAAACTCTTATCTCCGGAAATCATATAGAGCCCGCCGTAGGCCGAACTGTAGGTCGCTGATATTGAATCCGCTCCCGAGTAGACCGGGGACGTGTTGGAGAAATTATACGTGCCTCCCCAACTCGAATTGGTATAGCCGTTTTCAAGCTTATTGTCATAGAGAACGAGCGGGGTTGTGGTGCTTGAGTTATCGGATACCGAGCTCGACCCTGAGCCTGAAGGCGAACAGGCAGGGGTACCTGCCGGATTAGGGTTACTCGTCGATAACCATTTCACTCCGGTCCACTCATACCACTGACATTTCGCATCTTCTTGGTAGACGGTATTGTTGTAGTAATAAAGTAACGCGACGTTTGACGAGACGCTTGCGGGCGCTCCATTCTCATACACCGTTGCTCCGCTGCTGGTCGCGCTGTCCATCAGCGTATACGAGGTGGCACCGGACGATGCGTTCCAAGTGACATTAGTAGTCGCGGTGCCGCAGGCACCCGGCGTTGCCTTGAGGTTGGCCGGAACTGTGGGGACAGAGCAGACACCTGGAGCCGTTGCATAGGCCGGTCCGAACCACTCGGTAGTATAGGTAGAGCCGTCAGAATTCTTACCTATGCCCTGAATGATGTATGCGTGAGTGGATCCTGGCGTAAGCCCTGTTTGAGTATAGGAAACGGTTGTCCCGTTTGGCGCGGTGTAAATAGGTGTGTTGTTATCGTGCAGGTTGTACCCGATCGCACCATTGGCGGCCTCGTTTGACCAAGAAATGGTAATCGACCCCGTGCCGCAGGCTCCAGGAGTAGCTGTAAGGGATGTGGGGATGCAGGCGTACGCGACCAAGACCGGGAACACGAGGGAAATGATGATGGAGATGGATCGAAAATACTTTGATCTAACAACGCTCGGAATCCTTTCGAGCAAAGAAGAGGTCGTATCAGACGGCATTGTATATATAGTAGCTCACATTGGAGACCCCTTCTTGGGCCCTGTGGACAGAGGGATGCCGACTGTACCGCGTGCTATCCTTTTATTATTATGCGAGCTCCGCTCTCTGCCGCTGCATTAGCTTCCCTCCTCCTCTCCTGCGTAGCGTGCATTGGTCTCGCAC
>Ga0182030_10000227_pt1 | contig 98547 bp, 88 predicted proteins | sample 812S3MmetaG_FD_121299 | JGI IMG/M metagenome (GOLD analysis project Ga0182030, IMG submission 121299) | Permafrost microbial communities from Stordalen Mire, Sweden - 812S3M metaG (Illumina Assembly) | ecosystem: Environmental > Terrestrial > Soil > Wetlands > Permafrost | place: Sweden...
CTGGTATGATCCGGAGCTCAACCCGAAGCTGGCCGAGTTTGCCCGGTTTTACGGGACGGTGATCCTGCCGTGCAAGCCGGGGATGCCGCGGCACAAGGGCAAGTGCGAGGCCGGGGTCGACTACGCCCAGGAGAACGCGGTCAAGGGCCGTCGCTTCGAAAGCCTGGGGGCCCAGAACATCTACCTCGCCGAATGGGAGAGGAACGTGGCCGACACGCGGATCCACGGGACGATCCACCAGCAGGTGCGCCCGTTCTTCCTGACGGCGGAGCAGCCGCTGCTCTTGCCGCTGCCGGCGGGACTCTTCCCAAGTTTTACCGAGGGCAAGAGGGGGGTGAATCGGGACGGCCACGTCGAGTTTGAAAAGTCCTTCTACTCGGTCCCTCCGGAATACCTGGGGCGCGAGGTGTGGGTGCGCGGGGACTCGCGCATGGTGCGGATCTTCAACCTGAGGATGGAGGAAGTTGCGGTGCATGTGCGCGGAGTGCGGGGCCGGGCCGAGACAAAGGACGAGCATATCCATCCCCTGAAGCGGCGGCTGATCGACCGCGGGATCCGCTACCTCCTGTCGCGCTGTGGGGAGATCGGCCCGGCCTGTGGGGCCTGGGCCGAGGCGGTCCATCATCACCGTCCGATCGAGGGCGTGCGGGCGATCCAGGGCCTGCTCCCGCTCGCCAAGAAGCATCCCGCCGAGGCGATGGAGAAGGCCGCGGCGAAGGCCCTCTGCCGGAGCGCCTGGCACTTAAGCGCGGTCAGGACCGCGCTCGGGGAGCCCGAGAATGTGGTCCAGGTCGACTTCCTGGAGACCCATCCGCTGATCCGCGACCTGACGGCCTACCGTGTCCCTTTTCCTCCATGAACACACCGCAACTTGATACCCTGTTAAAACAACTCCGACTAAACAGCATGGCGACGACGCTCGGCGTGCGCCTCCAGGAAGCCGCGGGCGGCCGCCTTACCCACGCCGAGTTCCTCGAACTCGCACTCCAGGACGAGGTCAGTGTCCGGCGACAGCGAAAGGTCGCCAACAGGTCACGGGCCGCCGGCTTCCGGGTGCCAAAGACCCTGGACACCTTCGACTGGCACTTTAACCCGCAGATCCCGCGAAAGGAGATCTACGACCTGGCAAGCTGCCAGTTTATCAGGGACGCCACGGGAGCCATCTTCCTTGGGGCTCCGGGGCTCGGCAAGACGCACTGCGCCCAGGCCATCGGCTACGAGGCGATCAAGCAGGGCTACCGGGTCCTGTGCAGATCGATCTTCGATCTGGTGAGGGACCTGATCGCCGAGGAGGCGCTCGAGGAAAAGGAGCTGGCGCTGCGCCAGTACCTGAAGCCCGACCTGCTCATCATCGAGGACTTTGCGGGGAAACAGCTGCCCAAACACTCCGGCGAATACCTGCTCGAGGTCGTGATGCGCCGCTACGAAAACCGCTCGATGCTCATCACCTCGAACCGACCGCTCGAGGAATGGGGAAAACTCTTCCAGGATGTCCCGGTCGCCAGCGCGATCCTCGACCGGCTCCTCCATCACTCCCGGATCATCACCTTTGCCGGGAGGAGCTACCGAACCAAAGACCTCGACCTCGGCGGCGACGCCGCCGAGCTCCGCTCATGATCAAGGCCCAGACCCTGATTGCTGAGAAGGGACAAAGCCAGCGACGGCCTGCGGCCTATCTGGGGGCTGTCCGCCCCCAGCCCCCGGAAAACACGACGCCTACGGCGTCAGTGACGTCCGTTTTGCTCTTGTCCAACCCGATCAACCTCCTATGACCCCAAAGGTCCCACTCGCCGTGGCTGGTTTTGAATTAGGACCCTGACCCGCACTGGCTGGTTTTGAGGTGACCCCTGACATATATGCGCCGTTCGTTAACGTAGTGCTCATAACTGGGATACTTGTGCCTGACGTTGTCTATGCAGAACCGGATTTACATTCGGACTCGGTAACACGCTTGAGGCATCTCACTTACCGGGGATTACATAGCCCAAAAAATTGAGCTTGGCGCGTTTTCCCACATATCGAGACACCTTTCTGCAAATCCAATCGCTCTAGGCATTGCAGCTATTAAATACCGTAAATTCCGATATTTTCCCTCAAGTTCCGTTGATGAAGGTCAATCTGGATCGTCCATTGAGGGACCCGTTACGAGACATGGCGTTGTTCTCTTCGCTGTCGCATGATGCTTGTTTGACAGGCTTCAGCAACGGTACGCGGGGGGCGACTATTGACTTCCTGCCGATGTTGCGGACCTACGGTGGATTTGTTCGTGTTCTCGCGCGGTGAAAGAATCCCCTTTCGAGATTTCTGGCGCCCGATGGAGGCGATTCAACCCACTGATTCCAGTCGCAGCTATTCTTGTCGCAACGGTTCTGGCTTATTGGCCTTCCCTAGCCGGTAGATTCATCTGGAACGACAGCGACTATGTGACCGCCCCGGCATTGCGCTCGCTTGGTGGGTTGGCTCGCATTTGGACGGATGTGGGAGCGACCCAGCAATACTACCCTCTCCTCCATACGGCTTTCTGGATTCAGCACAGGTTGTGGGGAGACAACCCGCTCGGCTATCACCTCGTCACTCTGCTATTTCATGCCGGTTCAGCAGTGCTCTTCGGCCTGATTCTTCGCCGGTTGTTGAACAGCAACCAGAGTCAGTCGCCCTATGCCGGGGCCGAATGGCTGGCAGCGCTGCTGTTCGCATTGCACCCGGTGCATGTCGAGTCGGTTGCTTGGATCTCCGAAGAGAAAAACACCCTTTCGCTAACGTTCTACCTCGCCGCCGCCCTGATCTATGTCCGTTTCGACGAAACACGACGGCCTCGAACTTATGTCCTGGCGCTCACGCTGTTCGTGCTTTCCCTTCTGTGCAAGACGGTCACAGCGACACTGCCTGCTGCCCTCCTAGTACTATTCTGGTGGAAACGTGGCCGACTGGGATGGCGACGCGATATTCTACCGCTAATCCCGTGGTTTGCGCTGGGGGCCGCAGCGGGGACGTTCAGCAGTTGGGTGGAGCGGACCTACGGCGGGGCAACGGGCGTTGATTTCGACGTACCCGTGATCGCGCGACCATTGGTCGCAGGGCATGCCGTCTGGTTCTATCTTGGTAATCTCGCGTGGCCGTCGAACCTCGACTTCATTTATCCACGCTGGTCTGTAGACGCCACAGTCTGGTGGCAGTGGCTTTTCCCGTTGGGCGTCGTTGGTGCCGCAGTGGTGCTTTGGCTCTTCAGGGGTCTGACACGCGGCCCTTTAGCGGCATTCCTGCTTTTTGTCGGGTCTCTCTTTCCGGTGCTCGGCTTTGTCAACCTATACGGGGCGCGCTATTCGTCGGTTTGGGATCATTGGCAATACTTGCCAGACCTCGGTCCCATCGCGCTGGCCGCCGTTGGGCTGGCCGCAATGTGGCAGCGTGCAGGGCCTCACTTCCTGGAGTTGGTTTGGATCGCGGGCATAGCCACCCTATCGCTTCTTTTCGGTTCGATGACGTGGCGCCACTGCGGGATGTTTCACGATGATCACACCTTGTACGTGGAGAATCTCGCTCTCAATCCCGACTCGTGGTTGGCGCATGACAACCTGGGTTGTGAGTTGGAGGCCACACCGGGGCGGCTGAACGATGCGATCGCCCAATACGACGTGGCGCTGCGTCTGAAGCCCGATTTTGCCGAAGCCCACAATAACCTGGGTACAGCCTACGCCCGTATGTCTGGACGCATGCCCGATGCTGTCGCGCAGTTCGAGGCCGCATTGATCATCAAGCCCGATTTTGTGGATGCGCACTACAATCTCGGGAACGCGCTTAACTCCTTGGGACGAACACAGGAGGCCATGGCGCAATTCCAGGAGGCATTACGCATCAGACCCGACTATGTGGGGGCGCATTACAGCCTCGGCAATACCCTCAACGCTCTGGGACGAACACAAGAGGCGATTGCCCAATTTGAGGACGTGCTGCGCCTCAATCCTGACTCTGCCGAAGCACATAACAATCTCGGCCTCGCATTGTCTAAACTCGACGGTCGGACAAATGACGCCATCGAGCAGTACCGCGAGGCGATACGCCTTAAGCCCGAAATTGCCGAGACCCACGTAAATCTTGGCGTGGCTCTTTCCATGACCGCCGTGCACCTGAACGATGCGATTGCGCAATACCAGGAAGCCCTTCGCCTAGAGCCCGAATATGCGGATGGGCATTTCTATCTTGCAAACGCGCTGGTCCAGACAGCACGGCCTTCCGAGGCAATTCAACATTACAAGGACGCCTTGCAGAGTAAGCCCGATTTTGCGGAAGCCAGCAATAATCTCGGGATGATTCTCTGCCAAGCCGGGCACTTAGCCGAAGGCATTGAGCGCATTGAGGCCGCGATTCGCATGGATCCAAATTTTGTTCAGGCACATTTTGCGCGCGGGGCAGCCCTTCTTCAGACAGGACGTCGGGCTGAAGCAATTGCAGAGTATGAGAAGGTGCTTCAATTACGCCCCGGCGACGCTTCCGCACTTCGAATACTGGCGCTGCTCCGCGCCACTCCATAGGCTCGCAGCAGCGACGACAGGCGCAGGCGCCGGATCACACCGTTCCGATTCTCGAAGCGGCAGATGGCGAACCCATTCTTGCGATTTCAGCATCGGATGCCACGTCAACCGGCAACCCGACTTGGCATGCAACCTTGGTCCTTCATTGAGAAGTGCTAAAATGGTGGACGCCGAGGGACTCGAACCCCCGACCCCCTCGGTGTAAACGAGGTGCTCTAACCAACTGAGCTAGGCGTCCCCTCCAATCAGACGGCCGCGAAAGCAGCCCTTGGCCGCAGCAGCCCGTCGCGGACCATGAGCTCCGCGATCTGCACTGCGTTAAGCGCGGCACCCTTCCAGAGGTTGTCGCCGCTTACCCAGAATGCCAGGCCGTTCGGGAGCGCCGTGTCGAGGCGGACGCGGCCCACGCCGCACTTAACCTTCCCGCTGAAATCGAGCGGCGTCGGATACTCTCCGCGCGACGGCTCGTCCACAAGTTGCGCGCCCGGGGACGAGGATATGGCCTCGCGCGCCTCGGCCACGCTCACCGGCCGCTCGAACTCCGCGTTGATCGCAATCGAATGGGCGCGCACGACGGGCACGCGCACGCACGTCGCGGACACTGCAAGCTGGGGGAGCCCGAGGATCTTGCGGCTCTCGAGCATCATCTTCGTCTCCTCGCCAGTGTATCCGTTCGTCCCGAAGGTGTCGACCTGGGGGATCAGGTTGAACGCGATCTGGTGCGGGAAGACCTTGCGCACCAGCTCGGCCCCCTTCGCGTGCGCCACGACCTGCGCCTCGAGCTCGCGCACCCCTCCGGCGCCCGCCCCAGAGACGGACTGGTAGGTCGCCGCAAAATAGCGCTTCAGCCCGAACCGGCGGTGCAGCGGCCAGAGTCCCATCAGCGCGACCGCGGTCGAGCAGTTGGGGTTCGCGATGATCCCCTTGTGGTTCCGTAGCGCCTCCGGGTTGATCTCAGGGATCACGAGTGGGACGTCCGGCTCCATCCTCAGGGCGGAGCTCTTGTCGATGACAAGGCAGCCCGCCTTGACGGCGTCCGGCGCGAGCGCCCGGGTCACCTTTCCGCCCGCTGCGAAGAACGCGACGTCAACATTCGCGAAGACCCCTGGCTTCGCCTCCTCGACCGCGATCCTAGCCCCCTTGAATTCGATGGATTTGCCGGCGGACCGCGCCGACGCGAAGAGCCTGAGCGACGTCATGGGAAAGCCGCGCTCGTCCAGCAGGCGCAGCAATTCTTGACCGACGGCGCCCGTGGCGCCGACGATACCGACCGTGAAGGATGCCGTCTTTTCCATAGAATCGTCTTGGGAACCGTTCAACAAAACCCGATCTGCGCTGGGCATCAAGCACGCAGACCGGGTCCTTTTCATCCGGATCGGGTCTGCGACCCTGCAGTTTCACCGCGGAGGATATCTTGTAAGATCCTATGCCGTATCCACTTCCAAGCGCCCTCCGTCGAATGTCGCGAATTCCCTAGGGACGCCGAGGGGTCTGCACGAGATCGCCGAGCGCATCGGAGCGGGCCAGCCCCCAGGGATGGTGTTCAAGTCCCGGGTTCCGACCGGCCGACACTTTTCGGAATTCCCCGATGCCGAGGCGGCTTCCCACAATCTCATCACAAGCCGGATCCTCTGGCTGCGGGGCCTGGAGCCGGGCGTGAATGCCGGGGGCGACGTCGACACCTACGGGCGGTACATCTACATCCACGGCACGCAGCTCGAGGAGCGGATCGGCGAGCCCCTGAGCTCCGGGTGCGTCCTCATGCGAAACGCCGACATCATCGAACTCTACGACGAGATTCGCGCGGGGGACCTCGTGTGGATTTGCGATTAGGCCCTCGGGCGAAGCTTCCGCTCGCCGCGGGCCGGATCCGGATGTTTGCTGGCACGAGCCCATGATCGGAATCCGAGACAACGAAGCCCAGGCCCCTCCGCCCAAGAGCCGTGCGCCAGAGTTGGCGGCGCGGATCTTTCCGGAGGGCGGCTGGCTTCAGACGAACCTTGATCTCGAGCACAGGCCGGGGCAGGAGCGGATGGCCCACTCCGTGGCGGCTGCGTTCCGCGACGACCTGCCGCTGCTGGTGGAGGCGGGCACGGGGATAGGGAAGTCGCTCGCCTACCTGGTGCCGGGCATCATCCACGCGACCGACTGCGGGAGGCAGCTGATCGTGTCGACCCACACGATCTCGCTTCAGGAGCAGATCGAGAAGAAGGACCTGCCGCTCTGCCGGAGGCTTTTCGGCTCGGCGCCCGAGCTCGCGAGGTACGCGGGATTCCTTTCCACGGTCCTCGTCGGGAAGTCGAACTACCTCTGCACCTCGAGGCTGTCCCACGCCCTCGCGGAACGGGCCAGCCTCTTCGACGACGCTGGGTACGCGGAGCTTCTGCGGATCGCGGACTGGGCCGAGACGACGCACACCGGCCTTCGCCACGAGCTCCAGCCGCCCCCGAACCCGGACGTCTGGGACAGCGTAAACGCGGACTCGTCGTCCTGCTCGAGGCGCAACTGCGACTGCGCCCGCTGTTTCTACCAGCGGGCGCGCGCCCGCGTGCGGTCCGCCCAGGTGATCGTCGTGAACCACTCGCTCCTCTTCTCGCTGATCAACGCGGGCGGGGCTCGAGCCGAGGGCGCAGGCGCGGAGGCCGCAGGCGTCCTCTTCCCAGGGGACTTCGTCGTGCTGGACGAGGCGCACACCGTGCCCGAGGTCGCCGAGGAGAGCTTTGGGCTGAGCCTGAGCAGCCTCGGGGTCGAGCGGACCCTGAAGCACCTTTACAATCCGAGGACGCGCCGGGGGATCCTTAAGAAGCGCGGCGACGCAGAGTTCCGGCAGCGGGTCGCGGACGTGCTCGACGCTTCGGGCCAGTTCTTCGGCTTCCTCGCCGGCACGCTCCTTTCCGAGCGGCCGATCGTGCGGGTCCGGGAGACCGGGACGGCGGAGCCCCTCCTCGGCGAGCCGCTCGCGGCGCTGGAGCGGTCCGTCGCGAAGATCGCGGACGCGCTCGAGGACGGGCGCGAGCGCGACGAGCTGCTCGAGCAGCGGGCGAGACTCCGCGCCATCCGCGGCGGCGTGGACGAGTGGCTCGGCCTCGCGAACCCGGCGCACGTGTACTGGGCGGAGAAGGGCGGGCGCAGACAGACGATCGTTACGCTCAGGAGCGCCCCGGTCGACGTCGCCCCCGAGCTCGAGCGCTGCCTGTTCGGCGCCGGCGTCGCCGTCGTCTGCACAAGCGCGACCTTGGCCCTGGCCGGGGAGATGGGCCCCTTCGCGGCGGCGATCGGCGCGCCGTCCGCCCGGGCGCAGGTCGACGAGTCTCCGTTCGACTTCGAGCGGAATATGCGCGTCTTCGTGGCCGCGGACGTCCCGCCGCCGTCGGCGCAGGATTCCCGGTCGGCGATCGACGCGCTGGCGGACTATGTCGGGTTCTGCTGCGAGCGGGTGGCTGGGGGCTCGCTCGTCCTGTTCACGAGCTACCGGGACATGCAGGCCGTCGCCGCCGCCGTAGGGCCCCGGATCGTATCGCTGGGGCGCCCCTTCCTCATGCAGGGCGGCGACCTCTCGAGGACGGAGCTCGCGCAGCGGATGCGCGACGCGGGCAACGCCGTCCTCTTCGGAACCGACAGCTTCTGGACCGGGGTCGACGTGCCGGGCAACGCGCTCGCGCAGGTCGTGATCGCGAGGCTGCCCTTCAGCCCCCCCACCCACCCCATCGCCGAGGCGAAGTCGGAGCTCATCCGGGACCGGGGCGGCGACCCGTTCAATGAGCTGACGCTTCCCGAGGCGGTCATCAAGTTCCGCCAGGGCGTCGGCCGCCTCATCCGGACCCAGACCGACCGCGGGACCATCACGGTCCTCGACAGCCGCGTCCTGGCGAAGGCGTACGGACGGCTGTTCATCGAGGGCCTCCCGCAGCGCTCGTTTACGCGGCTCACCGTGGGCAACCGCACCGAGCAATTTCGTCCTTTCACCTGAAGGCCCCCGAGGTATCGTGGCATCCAGCCGATGACTACCCTCCGCGCCGCCTGCTTCTCCGACCTCGGCAAGGTTCGGAAGGAAAACGAGGACCGCGTGCTCTTCGACGAGGCGGCAGGGCTCTTCGGCGTCGCCGACGGCGTAGGCGGGCTTCCCGGCGGCGGCGAGGCCGCCCAGGAGACGGTCAACATGGTGACCGCCGCGGTGCTGGCCACGCCGCCGGACGCCGAGCTCGACCTGCGGGCCATCGTCACACTGGCGAACAACTCCGTCGCGGCGCTCGGCGTGCGGATGAGCCCGGGCCTCGGCATCGGCTCCACGCTGACGATGGGGTGCGTCCGCGGCCGGCGCCTCAAGCTCGCGCACGTCGGGGACTCCAGGGCGTTCTCGTGGCGGCGGGGCGACTTCATCTGCCTGACGGAGGACCACTCGGTCGAGAACGAGGCCCGCCGCCGCCGGGCGCGCGGCGAGGTCGTCTATTACAGCGAGTCGCAGCGCGGCGCGCTGACCCGCTGCATCGGGCAGATCACGGCGCCCGAGGTCGACCTCGTCGACCTGCCGCTCCTGCCGGGCGACCGCATCCTCTTCTGCACGGACGGGGTCACCCGCCTCATGTCCGAGACCGAGATGAGGGAACTGGTAGGAAAAGCCGCCGATCCCGACGAGATCGCGCACAGCCTTGTGGACCTGGCGATCGAGCGGGGCGGCCCCGACAACGCCACCGTGGTGGCGTTCATTGTCGACTCGGTCTGACCTGCGCCTGGGGCCGCTAGACCACGAAGGGGTTGAAGCGCAGCTCGTTGCCCGCCGTCGTCATCGGCCCGTGGCCGGGCGCGACGATCGTGTCGGCCGGCACGGCCGCGAGCACGCGCCTCAGGTGCGCCCGGAGCTGCTTGTGGCAGTGGTAGGGCCCTCCCGCCGACCCCGCGAAGATGAGGTCGCCCGATATTAGGAGCGTCCGCGCCGCAGGCACGGCGGCCGAGCGCACGTGGTAGCAGTTGTGCATCGCGCAGTGCCCCGGCGTCCGGAACGCGGTCACCTGGAGGCCGCCCGCGCAGAAGGTCTCCCCCTCCCCCATCGGCTGCGCCGGAGGCGCCTCGGCGCCGGCCGGCACGAAGGCGTGGGACGCGCCGAAGCGCTCCACTGCGTCGCGAAGTCCGCCGACGTGCTCCGCCTCGACGTGGGTGACGAAGATCCCGTCGACCGCCCCGACCGAGGGTGGCCAGACGGACTCAAGGGCGCCCGAGCCGGGGCCGGTGTCAAAGAGCAGCCCCCGGCCGCCCTGCGCCCCGACAATGTAGGCGTTCACGACGCCGATCCCGTGCGCCATCCGCAGCGGCCACACCTGGAACGGCAGCCCGTTCGGCTCCGGAAGGGGGTACTTCCCGGAGGCCAGCGCGCACAGGCCGACCTCGTTCAAGCCGAGAACGGACGCCAGGCGGGCGCATTCCTCGGGACTGAGCTCGGGCCGGTAGTCGATCGCGTCGCAGATCGATCCGACCGGCACGCCGGACCTCCCCGAAAGGGCCTCGGCGGTGAGGCCCGCGCAGGTCATCGCCTTCTCGAGCACGTCCCCGAGCTCGTCTTCAAGCGGAATCTGTAGAGTCGGCGCCAATGGGTTCGTCTCGCGACGCAACGGACTCTATCCCGCGCGACCGAATATTCAACGCTGCAGCGCTCGGTGAAGCGTTGATCTCAGATGGGGAACCGTCTGGACTTGCGGACGCATGGACACCCACCAACAGGAGATACTCGACATCTTCACCCGCACGCGCGCGCTCCTGACCGGCCACTTCGTCCTGCGCTCGGGGCTGCACAGCGGCCACTACTTCCAGTGCGCCCAGGTCTGCCAGCACATGGACGCCGTCGAGCGGCTGTCCGAACTCCTGCTCGCGAAGCTGCGCGCGAAGGGCCTCAGGTTCGCGACCGTGCTGGCGCCGGCGATGGGCGGGCTGGTGATCGGCCAGGAGGTCGCGCGCCAGGCGAAGGCGCGGTACATCTTCGCCGAGAAGGAGAATAATGTGCTCGTGCTGCGCCGCGGCTTCACGCTGGCGGCGGGGGAGCCGGTCCTCGTGGTCGAGGACGTCGTGACGCGGGGCGGCCGCGTGGTCGAGTGCATCGAGATCGTGCGCAGGGCCGGCGGCGCAGTCGCCGGTGTCGCCATGCTCGTGGACCGGAGCGCCGGGTCCGCCCATTTCGACGTGCCGTCCGTGTCGCTCTTGGAGCTCAGCTTTCCGACCTACCCGGCCGACCGCGTGCCGCAGGCGCTCTCCCTGATCCCCGTCGAGAAGCCGGGCAGCTGAGGCGCCTGACGGCCCGGAACGTCAGCCCTTCGTCACGACGACATACTTCTGGTAGCCCTGATAGGAGATGAAGAGGAGGTTGCGGCCCGGATGCAGGAGCGCCTTGGCCGTCGCGACGTCGTCCACGGGGGTGCGGTTGATTTCGACGATCACCGAGCCCTGCGGAAGGCTTTCTGCGTAGTCCGACTTCTCGGCCACGCCCGTCACCACGAGGCCCGTGATGCGGGAGTCGATCCCGAGGTGCCGCCTCACGTCGTCGGTGAGCCTGCCGACCTCGATCCCGGGAAGGAGCTCGTTCGGCTTCTCGGCAAACTGCCCGAGCGTCACGCTGATCACCATCGGCCTGCCGTCGCGCTCGATGTCCAGCGTGACCTTGCTGCCCGGCGCCATCTGCGCGATCGTCAGGCGGAGCTCGTCGTGGCTGAGGATCGCCTTGCCGTTCACCGACATGAGAACGTCGCCGCGCTTGACCCCCGCCTTGCCCGCCGGCCCGTCCTCGGGCGCGTCGGTCACGATGAGGCCCTTCGCGTCCTTCGAAAGGTGGACCTGCTCGGCGATCTCGGGGGTCAGGGGATCGGCGATCACGCCCAGGAACCCGCGCGTGACCGTGCCCGTCTCGATCAGGCTCCTCATTACGCTCACGGCCATGTTGACCGGCACGGCGAAGCCGATCCCGATGTTCCCTCGGGAGGGCGAGACGATCGCGCTGTTGATGCCGACAAACCGGCCCTTCGCGTCGATGAGGGCGCCGCCCGAATTGCCCATGTTGATCGCCGCGTCGGTCTGAATGAAGTCCTCGTAGCCCGCGACGTCGTCAAGGATGCCGACGTTGCGGCTCTTGGCGGAGACGATGCCCATCGTGACGGTCTCGCCGACGCCCAGCGGGTTGCCGACCGCAAACACCACGTCCCCGACCCGGAGCTTGTCGCTGTCCGCAAACGTGGCGGCGGGCAGCATCGTCGCGTCGATCTTCACGACGGCGATGTCCGTCTTGGGGTCGGCCCCGACGACCTTGGCGGTGAATTTGCGGCCGTCGGAGAGGACGACCGTGAGCTCGTCCGCGTCGGCAACGACGTGGTTGTTGGTGAGGATGTAGCCGTCGGGGGAGACGATGACCCCGGATCCGAGCCCCATCTCCTTGCTCTCGCGGTCCTGGTCGGGGATGTCGCCAAAAAACTGCCGCAGGAGCGGGTTCGCCTGGACGCGCTCATGGACGGTCCTGCTCGAGTTGATCGAGACGACCTCCTTCTCGACGGGCTCGACGATGTCCGCGTAGCTCGAGATGGCCGCCAGCCGCCCCTCGCTGACCGGCGAGTCGTCCCGCTTGAGCTCGGGCATCTTCGCCGGCGCAGCCGCGGCGGAGGCGGACAGGCCGATGGCCGATGAAAGCGCCGCGGCGAGCAGGATCCCTGGTGCTGATCTGTATCTCATGGGTGGTGGGGAATGCGAGTGACCCGCGGTGCGCGGGCCGTGTTCCACAAACCCGGGCACGAATGTGTGTCTTAGAATCCTTTGATCCGGAAAAGGCTTGTGATGCTCTCGTTGGTGTTGATGCGCTCGATGGCCTGGCCGAGGAGGCGCGCCACGCTGAGGACGGTCACCGGCAGGCCCTTGGTGTCTATCGGCACTGAATTCGTGGTGATCAGTTCGTCAATGATCCCGCCGCGAATCCGCTCGTAGGCGATCTCGTTGAGGATGCAGTGGCTCACGGCCGCACGAATCCGCCGGCCGCCGCGCTCGCGCAACATGGTCGCGGCGGCCACCAGCGTCCCCGCCGTCTCAGTGATGTCGTCGACGAGCAGGATGTCGCACCCATCGACCTCTCCGACCACGCTGATCGCCTCGACTGTCGTCGCGCTCTTGCGCCTCTTGGCGACCATCCCGAGGCTTCCGCCGAGGAGGTCCGCGTACGCAGCCGCCATCTTCATCCCGCCGATATCGGGCGAGCAGACGACGAGATTCTCGGTCCTCGTCTTCGAGAGGTAGTCGAAGAAGACGGGCGAGGCGTAAAGGTGGTCCACGGGGATGTCGAAGAAGCCCTGTATCTGCTGGCTGTGCAGATCCATCGTCAGGATGCGGTTCGCGCCCGCCGACACGAGCAGGTTGGCCACCAGCTTCGCCGTGATCGGGACCCTCGGCTGGTCCTTGCGGTCCTGCCGTGCGTATCCGTAGAACGGCATCACGGCGGTGATCCGGTTCGCCGAGGCGCGCCTCGCCGCGTCAATCATGATCAGCAGCTCCATCAGGTGCTGGTTGGTCGGCGGGCAGGTCGATTGGATGATGAAGACGTCGTGGCCGCGTATGTTCTCGTCTATCTTGACGAAGGTCTCGCCGTCCGGAAAGCTGGTCACGGTCGCCTGGCCGAGCGGGACGCCGATGCTGCGGCAGATGTCCTCGGCCAGCGCCTTGTTGGAATTGCCGGAAAAGATCTTGAGTCGGGACTCTCTCATGAGCGGGCCATCTTGGGGCGTGCCCTGCGGGTGGCTACCCCAAAATTCACGGTCGGCTTCCAAATGCTCCGACTTGCCTCAGCGCCTCATAGGCCGCGACACCGGCCGCCGTGCTGAGGTTGAGCGACCTGAGCTGGGGGTTGGCGTGCGGGATGGTCACCCGTCGCTCGCCGAACTCCTCGTGGAGCCAGTCGGGGGCCCCGCTTCCCTCGTTGCCGAAGACCAGCCCGTCGCCATCCTCGAATCGGGCGTCCCAAAAGACGAGCCTGGCCCGGGTTGTGAACAGCCACAGGCGCCCCGGGGCGGCCGGGCTGGAGCGGAAGGCGGCCCAGTCGGCATGCTCATGCACGTCCAGCGAGAACCAGTAGTCCATCCCCGCGCGCCGCAGGTTGCGGTCCGTGATCTTGAACCCCAAGGGATGGACCAGGTGCAGGCGCGACTTCGTGAGCGCGCACATCCGGCCGACGTTGCCCGTGTTCTGGGGAATCTCCGGCTGGAACAGGACAATGTGGATCATCGGCTGAAGGGGGGGGCGCCCGTCCACCCCCACCCTTTTTCGCGCGACCTGAAACCAACGCAAGCACCTTGCGCGTTGCAATTTGGCTCGGCTCGGGCACCCTCTGGGGAATTCACACGCCAGTCGTGAACGCCGCCAGGAAGAGGTCCCCGGAACCCAGCAGGTCGGTCGTCATCGTCGATGACGAAAAATCCTACGTGGAACTCATGGCACAGATGATCGCGGACAATCTCGACTGCCCGGTACACCCGTTCACCCGGCCCGATGAGGCGCTTTCGAGGCTGGAGAAGCTCTCGGCAGGGGTGATCGTGACCGACTACTTCATGCCGCAGATGGACGGGGTGGAGTTCATCCGGCGCGCCTCCAAGATAGCCCCCAAGGCTGCGTTTATCATGATATCCGGCCACAACCTCGAGCCGATCGAGCACGAGCTGTCCCGGTTGAGGCGCCTCAAGATGCGCCTGCAGAAGCCCTTCGGCTGGCGCCCGCTGACGGCCGCAGTCCTCAAGGTCTGGCCCGGCAAGGACGCCCCTTCCCTACGGCCCTAGGCAGCCGCGCTGCGGCGTGGACGGTCAGGCGCCGACCCGCAGCCCCTCGTTGTCGGCGGCAAGGATGCGGGCCTCGCTCGTCATCGAATGCCCCGCAAATGCCGCAGCCATGGCCCTGGAGACTGCTTCGGCCCTCGGCCTCTCGCAGACGCAGAGCACGCTCGAGCCGCTCCCGCTCAGCCACCCCGTCCAGGCCCCGGCGCTGACGCCTTCGCTGATCGCATCGCCCGCGCCGGGAATTCTGGGGAGGCGGTAGGGCTCATGAATGAGGTCCCCGGCCGAATGTTTCAGGCTCGCAAAATTCCCGGAGGCGAACGCCGCGACGACGTAGGCCGCGCTGTTGATGCTCTTGACCGCGTCAAAGAACGGGAGCGTCGCCGGCAGCGCGCCGCGCGATTCCTTCGTGACGGACTCGAATGGGGGCGAGACGACGACAAACGCGATCTCGACAGGCACCTCGAACCTCTGCGAATCCACATAGGCGCCCGTCGCCGGGTCGGACCGCGAGACGCAAAAGCCGCCCAGGATGCTCGCGCCCGCATTGTCCGGATGCCCCTCAATCGCCGACACAAGCGAGACGAGGCGACGGCGGCCGAGCGACGTGCCATGGAGGGCGTCCAGCCCGGCGAGTACGCCGGCAACGACGGTGACACTCGAGCCGAGGCCGCGCGCCGGCGGAACGTCGCCGTCGATCCGGTAGCGGAAGCCGGCGACCGGCCACCCGGCAACCTTCGCAAATGCAGCTGCAGCCTCCACGACCATTCCCTGGGCGCGGCCGTCAGTCGGCCGCTCGGGAACCGGCGCGGCCCCCCCGGCGCGCGTGACCGTCACCCGGTTGTAGAGGCCTAGCGCGAGGCCGAGCGTGTCGAAGCCGGCACCGCAATTGGACGTGCTCGCGGGCACCCGGACCACCACCGAATCGGCAGCGGAGCTCATGGGCGGCGCGACCTGAGGGCCCTGTTCACCTCTCGCATCTCAGCCTTCTTCTTCAGGTCCTCTCGTTTGTCGAAGAGTTTCTTTCCGGTGCACAGCGCGACCTCGACCTTCACGAGGGCCTCCTTGAAATACATGCGCACCGGGATGAGCGCCTTGCCGCCCGCGTTCATGGCGAGCGCGATCTTGCGGATGTCGCTGCGGTGAAGGAGGAGCTTGCGCACGCGCTTGGAGTCGTGGTTTTCGAGGTTGCCGAAGGCGTACGGCTCGATGTGGGCGCTGTACATCCACACCTCGTCGTTCTCGACGCGGCAGAACGAGTCGCTGATCTGGGCCCTTCCGTTGCGGATCGACTTGACCTCCGTGCCCTTCAGCTGGACCCCCGCCTCATAGCGCTCCCCTAAGGTGTAGTCCCTGAATACCTTGGAGTTCCTGACCTCCGTCAGGCGCGGGGCTCCTTTGTCTTTCGCGGCCATGGACGGCGTCGTTGGCGAAGCCCGCGATTGACCCCCTCAGGGCGCGCCCGACGGCGCAGCCCGCGGTCAGTTCCCGCCGACTTCGAAGCTGATCTTTTCCTCGATGATCTCGCGCAGCGCGATGTCCTCAGGCGAGAGCTTTTCCAGGGACTCCACCAGGGGTCGATTGCCTCGCTTGAGCTGTTTGACGCGGCGCGAGACCACATTGATCAGGATGTTGGGGTCCAAGATCTTGCCAAGCGCCTGTTTGATGTAGTCGTCCCTCATGTCGGTGATGATTCCAATGCGGAATGTGTGAAGCTGACGGGGCGACCTAGCGGGTCAAGTTTGATTTTTCCTTGTGTTGGCTGGAACCCAACATTAACTGACCAACCCTTTAACTCCCAACTTTCGTCCCTTTCATCGCCATGTCTCAGCACAAGAGTCTCCAAGGTACCGGCGGCATCATCGTCAAGCGCAATGTTCTTAAGCGCTTTGAGCGCATTGACTTGCTGAGAAAGAGGGGCCAGTGGAAGCAGGGCGATCGCGTGCAGGGCCTTCGCAAGACGAAGCCCGACGTCTGAGCGGGCCTTGCATGACCTGATTCAGCGTCTCCTCGCCTCCTACCAGCATTCGCTGCAGTCGGGAGGGTACCTGTACATCGTGTTCCTGATGGCGCTCGAGAGCTCGGTCATTCCGCTGCCGAGCGAGTTGGTGATCCCCCCGGCCGTCCTCCTTGTCGACGCAGGACGAAGCTCGATGAGTCTTCCCGGCATCGTCCTGGCGGCGGCCATCGGCAGCCTGCTGGGGGCCAGCATCATGTACTGGGGCTCGAGGGTCGCCGGCCGCCCCCTGGTGGTCCGGTACGGGAGCCTGATGCTCGTTCCGATGGAGCGCGTCGAGAGGGCCGAGCGCTGGGCGGAGAAGTCCGGGGCATTCGGCACGGCCCTGGCTCGGGCGCTCTCGGTGTTCCGACATGCGATTGGGCTGCTGCTCATCACGCCCGACAAGATCGAGCGGGCCGAGCGCTGGGCGGCCCGTTTCGGAAGCTTCGGCATCTTCCTTTCGCGCATGCTCCCGGTGGTCCGCCACCTGATCGGAATCCCGGCCGGGATCGTGCGCATGAAATACTGGAAGTTCTCCCTCTACACCTTCCTCGGCTCGGCCTTCTGGTGCTTCGTCCTGGCGCAGGTGTCGCACCTCGCGGGCAAGGACGAGCGCCTCATGCGCGGGGAGATCCGCGAGATCACGCTCTGGGCCGCGGGGGCCGCGATCGTCCTCGGCTCGGCCTACTATTTTCTGGTCCACAGGCTCTCGCGCAAGGAGGCCTGAGGCGGCCGGGCCTCATCTGAGGATCCACTGGCCCGCCGCGGCCATGAGCGCGACGATCACCCAGGGGGGCACCCTGAGCCGGCCGAGGAGGACCGCCGCGGCCGCCGCGGCCGCGACGTCGCGCGCATCCCTGATCCCCTCGGTGCAGACCGGCCTGTAAAGCGCGGCGAGCAGGATCCCGACGACCGCCGCATTGGCGCCCCGCAGCGCGCCGTGGGCCCAGCCCTTGGTGCGCAGCAGGTGCCAGAACGGATACGCCCCGCCGACAAGCAGCCATCCGGGCAGGAAGATCGCGAAGAGCGCGAGGAGACCGCCCGCCCACGCGCGGGCTCCCGATCCGATGACCGTGCCCAGGTAGGCGGCAAAGGTGAATAGGGGCCCCGGGACCGCCTGGGCGGCGCCATAGCCGGCCAGAAACGCGTCGTCGCTGATCCATCCCGGCGGGACGACCTCGGAGCGAAGCAGCGGAAGGACGACATGGCCGCCGCCGAAGACGAGGGCGCCGGCCCTGTAGAAGCTGTCGAACACGGCCAGCGGCTTGGAGCCGACCGTCGCCGCCAGCACCGGCAGGGCCGCGAGGAGCACCCCGTACGCTAGCAGCGATGCCGCGGCCCAGGCATGGGCCCGGCCGAGGCGGCCGGCCGGCTCGGCCGCGGCCACCGGCACCCCGCGCGAAACCCACCATCCCGCGAGCGCGCACGTCGCGATCACGCCGATCTGGCTCACGATCCCGGGCACAACGAGGACGACGGCGGCCGCCAGGAGCCCGAGGGCCCTCCGCGGCCAATCCGGGCAGAGCTTGAGGCTCATCGCCCAGACCGCCTGAGCAACGACGGCGACCGCGGCGAGCTTGAGCCCGTGGAGCCAGCCCGCGCCCCGGATCCCCGACAGCGACTCCACCCCGTAGGCAAACGCGATCATCGCCGCGGCGGACGGAAGCATGAAGCAGGCGGAGGCGAGCAGCGCACCGGGAAGGCCCGCGCGCCTCATGCCGATCGTGAAGACGACCTGGCTGCTCGCGGGCCCCGGCAGGAACTGGCAGAGCGCAACCACGTCGGCGTAGGCGGCGTCGTCCAGCCAGCGCCGCCTCTCGACAAACTCCCTGCGGAAGTACCCAAGGTGCGCGACCGGGCCACCGAACGAGGTCAGACCGAGCCGCAGGAACGCGGCGCCGACATCGGGAAGCCCTTTGAGGTTCGGCAAGGGTCTACTTCTCCAGGTACGCCTTCAGCGGTTTCCAGTAGTGCGTCCGCCAGCCCTTGCTCTTGTCCCTGAAGTCGGAGACCGGGACTCCCACCTGGGTGAAGGAGAGGCGCGTGCGGCCCCCCTTCTTCCTTGCGAGGGCGAAGGTGACGATGGAATAGGCCCCCTCGGGCCACGTCTGCGAGCGCCAGGCCTGGACAATCCGCCTCGGCGCCTCGATCTCGAGGTTGATGCCTGAGATGTAGCCTCCGTAGCAGGTGAACGTCCCGCCCACCTTCCGGGAAATCGCAGCCGCTTCGCCGGTGAACTTTGCGTGGCGTTTCTCGTTCATGAGGGCGCCAAAGACCAGCTTTGGGGCCGCGTCGATGGTCACCGTTTGCCGGATGGTCTTTGTCATGGTGGGCTGTCGCCTACAGTTCTCGTGTTTGCGGGGATTCTGGCGTGGCCCTAACGCGGGCTCACTCGTCGTCCTCGGGGCGCCCCTCGAGGTTGGCGGGAAGATTGTCGGGAAGGAAGAAATAGTAGAGCATGAGCCACCAGCCCCAGGAGAGGCGGTAGAGCAGCAGCGGCCCCAAGAGCGCGGCCGCGAAGCAGAGCGACAGCGTGGCGGCCGCGCCCAGTTTGCCTAGGGCATAAAGGACGATCACCGGGATGATGACCCCGAAGGCGGTCACCCCGTAGTTGATGACGAACGGACCGAGGAACGTGCCCTCGCCCTTCTCTATCCTGAGGCCGCAGGTGGGACAGGTGGGGTTCACGCTGAAGAGGCTCCCCGTGCGGAAAAGGGTCCGCTGCCCGCAGTTCGGGCAGCGGCACGCGAATCCGTTCGCAAGAATCTGGGCGCGAGTCACCTTCACGGTCTTGAGGCGCCTCCCCGCGTCAGGCGTGGGGCGGGGCGCCCTTGTAGAAGAGCGTCCGCACCTTCTCCAGGGTCACCAACCCCGCCTGCATCATGGATTCGAGAACCGGCAGGAAGGCGTTTATCTTCTCCTCCGTGTCGACGATCTCCACGATGACGGGAAGGTCGTCGGACAGGCGCAGGATCTTCGTGGTGTGCAGCCGGCTGGATTTGCCGTAGCCCATGGAGCAGCGGATCACGGTGGCGCCGCTCAGGTGCATCTCGCGCGCCTTCAGCACGATCGCCTCGTAGAGCGGCTGGTGCTTGTGGCGGTCGGTCTCGCCGAGGAAAATTCGAAGCAGGAGCGTCTCTTGGGGCAGTTCCATGGGTCACGGGCCTTTCAATTGGTTGAGCGCCGTCGCCGCGACGTGGCCGAGCCACACCGCGAGGAGGCAGAACACCACCGAGCCGGTGATGTTTCCGGCGACGCGCAGCCATTCGCCGTCGCGCGCGAGGTTCAGGGTCTGCAGGCTGAAGGACGAGAAGGTCGTGTACCCGCCGCAGATTCCGATCATGAAGAACTGGCGTCCTTCCGAGCTCACGACCAGCCGCCCCCCGCCCGGCTCGGTCAGGGTGTAGAAGAGCCCGATCACGAACGAGCCGGTCACGTTGATGACGAGCGTTCCCCAGGGAAACGTCTCCCCGATGCGCTCGGCGACGAAGCGCGAGAGGGCGAAGCGCCCCATTCCCCCCAGCGCGCTGCCAATCGCTATCCACAGGTATAGGATCATGATGGCTAGGGGTGCGTCAGTTCACGTTAGGCATCATCGGCCGGAGGATTCCAGCGGTTTACCCGCAAAGCGAGAGGGCAGATTCCATTGCCGGGCCCGACTCTGCCATCGGAGTATCCCTCCGCAATCCAAAATCTCCCCTTGGCAACCGTCAGGGCCCGGTCGCGAGCGAGACGAGGCAGAGGTCGTCGTCGAACGCCCCTCCCGCCGCGAAGGACCCGGCGGCCGACACGACCGCCGCCAGGAGCTCCTCGCCCTTGAGAAGCGCGTGGCCCGACACCTCGGCGCGCAGCCGCTCCTGGCCCCATTCCTCGCCCTCCGCATTCCTGACCTCGAACACGCCGTCGGTGAAGAGCATCGCCGCGTCGCCCGGGGCCATGCGGGCGCGGCCCGAGGTGTAGGCGTGATCGTCAATCAGACCGAGGGCGGGACCCGCGACGTCGTCGTCCACCGGCAGCAGTTCCACCGTGCCCGACGCGCGCCGGATGAAGCCCGTGGGGTGCCCCGCCTGACCGTAGCACACCGTTCCGGTATCCCCGTCCACGACCGCGTAGGCGGCCGTGACAAAGAGGAGCTTCCCGGCCTGGCGCAGGACGCCCATGAGCCCCTGGTTGAGCCGCGTGAGGAGCGCCCCCGGGTCGCCCGCCAGGGAACGAAGGTCCTCGGAAAACGCCCGGATCATCGCCGTCACCAGCGCCGAGCGGACGCCGTGCCCCATCACGTCGCACACGAGGACGCCCGCGGCCGAGTCCGAGATCGGCAGCAGCTGGAAGAAGTCCCCGCTGACGCCGCCCGCCGGTGCATAGCGGGAGTGAAACCGCCATCGGACCCGCGGCCCGAGGTCGGCGCCCCCGGAGGGAAGCATCGCCAGCTGCACTTCGCGGGCCATGAGAAGGTCATCCTCCATGGCCCTGTTCTTCTCGGCCACCTCTTGGCGCGAGCGTTCGAGGGCCGCGATGTTCCCGAGGAGGAGGTCCGTCTGCAGGCGAACAAGCGCGTGCACGAGGATAAACCCGATGAAGCCGCCCGCGGCGTCGACCAGGAGGACGTCGTCGTAGAAGCTCTTGTCCGAACGCGCGGACACCGACGCGAGCGCCTCGGGCAGGGGCGAGTCCTCGGAGAGCCTGAGCGCGGCGGCCATCAGGTGCTCCCGCACGGGGCTTCGCGCAAAGAGGGCGAAGCCGAAACGCGCCCCGAGCTGCATGGCGATCTCGCGCCGGGCGCAGACTCCGAGGAGCTTGCCGCCTTCGAGCACGGCGAGAAAATCGCGGCCCGTCTCCGCGAACCGCTTGTGAACGTCCTCCAGGGGAGCGTTGGCTGCCACCGATTCGCGGTGGCCGACATGGGAGCGCAGCTCCACGGAACGTTGGCTATCGGGATTCACGGCCGCGAGATTGCGCCCGCGGCGGCACCCATGCAATCCGGCGCCGCCGCGTTTCCCAAATTTAACGCGCAGCGAGGCTAAGGAACGTCGTAGACCTCCACGAGCGCGACCCCAACATCCCCGTCTGCCCCGGAAACGATGGCTGTGTAGGCGCCGGGCGGAAGCGTCACTAGGATCGCCGAGTCGTTGCTTGAGGGATTGCTCCAGGTGAAAGCGCCCACGTTCCTCGCCGCGGCGGCTACGGCAGCATTGCCGCCCCACCCGACGTTGCTGTAAATGACCGCGCCGCCGCTATAAAGCTGGAGCTGCGGATCGGGAAGCGCGCCCGTAACGCCCAGGGAGGTTAGGGCCGGCCCGGAGGCACGGATAAGGACCGTCTTCGCCGTGGAGCCGCCAATCACAAAACCGGCAATCAAGACATTGCCACCCGTGCCCACGGAGGCCCGCGCAGAGATGTCCCCAAGCCGAGAAAGGGACGAATTCCATGTGCCGGAAGGAGTGGCGTCATAGACTTCGGCTAGGGCGACCCCAGAATCTCCGCTCACCCCAGAAGTGATCGCGGTATAGGCACCAGGGTTCTGGGTCTCCAGCAAGGCCGAATCCTTGCTGCTGGGGTTGGTCCACGCAAAGGCCCCCACGGCATTCGCAGTCGAAGCAATCTGAGCATTGCCGCCCCAGCCAGCGTTGCTGCCGATGACCGTGCTACCGATGTAGAGCTGAAGCAGCGGGTCGGGAAGGACCCCCGTAACGCCCAGGGGGACGAGAGCCGGGCCGGAAGAGCGAAGAAGCACCGGCAACGGATCGGAGCCTTGAATGACATAGCCGGCAATGAGGACATTGACCCCAGTGCCCACGGAGGCTCGGGAGGAAATGTCGATGAGCCGCCCGGGCGTCGAGGTGTTCACGACCGTCAGGGTCGCGCCATTGGTGCTCACGCTGCCCGCAGCATTTGACGCGGTGCAGGTGTAGGTTCCCGCACTCGCCGAAGCCCCCCTGAGATAAAGCGCGGATGTTGAGGAACCAGAGACGCCGCCCCCGTCCGCGAGCGCTGCACCGTTGAAGAACCACTGGTAGGTCGGTGCCGGGGTGCCCGTCGTCGCAACGGAAAACGCCACACTCTGGCCGGAATTGACCGTCTGGCTCGCAGGCTGCGATGTGAAACTCGGGGAGCCGGCCGCTTGCGGCGTCACGAGGAATCCGTACGCCGTGATGGCACTCACAAGGGGCGAGTCGGCTTGAACCGAAGTTGCGTCCTGCCCGTCACCAGCATAGGCGTACAAGAAATGAAATCCGGGCAGTAGGGGTGCTGTCGTACCGGTAAACGACGAGCCGCTGCCCGTGGCCCGGGTCCACGGACCCTGCCAGGTGTCCACTTGGAAAAAGACCTCTTGGGGTGGTGGCGCGGTTGGTTTGAAAGAACTCTGGGCAGTGAACCTAAAGGTGGGAGTTGCGCTGGAGGCCTGGTTTCCAGCTAGAGGAGTAATGCTGACACTCAACGGCACCGTTTGCACCTGTGCCTCTGTTATCGCCGTCACTGTGGTGCCGTCGTAGCTCGGATTGGTTCCGTAATTTGCGGCGAAGACTTGGTTCGTCACCGGGTTCACTGCGACGGCAATGGTTTCACTTCCTGCCGAGATGGTCGCGATCTTCACTCCTGTTGTACCGTCGAACACCTCTACGTTGTTGGCGTTGCCTTCCGGGACGTAGATCTTATTCGTCGCAGGATCAACCGCAACGCTCGCAGCAGCCCAACTCTCGATTAATGTAGCTGCGTTAGTCGCCCCGTCGATAACAGTTAAATCACCGAATTCGCTCGTGATATAGACCTTGTTTGTAACCGGATTTACGACCGCAATGATGTAGCCGCCTCCTACGACGACATTGGTCGGCACATTCGTGGCCCCGTCGATCACCGTCGCAAAGTTACTGTTGTAGTTAACGATGTAGATCTTGTTTGTCACCGGGTTCACCGTCAGGCCCTCGGGACTGGTTCCCACCGGGACGGTGGCGATGACTGCATTCGTGGCCCCGTCGATCACCGCCACGGTGTTGTCGTTGACATTCGACACGTAGATTCTGTTTGTCACTGGGTTGACGCCGAGCCCCCCTTGAACTGGGCTGTTTCCCGGGTTGACGGTCGCTATTATCGCATTCGTGGGTCCGTCGATCACAGCCACGAAATCTCCACTCGTGCTGCCGTCCCCATGGGTGACGTAGATTCTGTTCGTCACCGGGTTTACAACGATGCCGTTGGGGTCCGCTCCAGCGAGGGCGATCGTGCTCGTCGCATTCGTCGCGCCGTCGATCACCGTCACATTGGCGCTGTCGTCTATTTCGTAGATCTTGTTCGTCACCGGATTTACGACAATTTCATGGCACGTTTTCCCCACCGCGACGGAGGTGGTCGCATTTGTCGCCCCGTCGATCACGGTCACGTTGTTGCTGCTCTGGTTCCCCACATAGACCTTGTTCGTCACCGGGTTCACCGCAATGGCATAGGGCGTGGTCCCCACGGTCACGGTGGCGCTCCTATACGTTGCACCGTCGATCACTGCGACGTAGGCACCGGCCCGATCTACAGCGTAGATCCTGTTCGTCACGGGGTTGACGGCGATAGCCTGTCCAGGGCCGGCCGCGACAGGTGTGGTCCCGTTCGTCGCGCCGTCGATCACCGTCAGGTTGCCGTTGCCTGAATTCGCAACATAGATCTGGTTGGTCACGGGGTTTACCGTGATCGCATCGGGACCGTTCTCCGCTGCGATGGTGGTCGTCGAATTTGTGCTCCCGTCGATTTCGGTCACGTTATTGCTGCCGCTGTTCGCTACGTAGACCTGGTTCGTCACGGCGTTCACCCCAACGGCAGAGGGATTGGCACCCACCGCGACGGAAGTCGTCGCATTTGTCGCCCCGTCAATCACGGTGACGCTGGCGCTGCCGCCGTTCGCGACATAAATCTTGTTCGTCACCGGATTCACCGCAATGGCTTGGGGACCCGTTCCTGCGGTAACGTTGGTGACGGCACTCGTGGCCCCGTCGATCACCGTCACACTGGCACTGCCATTGTTGGCGACGTAGATCCTGTTCGTCATCGGGTCTACCGCGATCGCATCGGGCCCCGTTCCGACAGCCACAGAGGTGGTCGCATTTGTGGCTCCGTCAATCACGGTCACGCTATTGCTGCCGAAGTTTCCGATATAGATTTTATTCGTTACCGGGTTCACTGCGACTGCCTGGGGATTGGTTCCGGCCGCCACAGTGCTGGTCGCATTTGTCGCGCCGTCGATCACGGTCACGTTATTGCTGCCGCTGTTCGCGACGTAGACCTTGTTCGTCACCGGGTTCACTGCGACAGCCTGTGGATTGGCTCCCGCGGTCACGGTAATTGCAGCATACGTGGCCCCGTCGATCACCGTCACGTTGGCGCTACCGCCGTTCGTAACATAGGTCTTGTTCGTCGCCGGATTCACCACAATGCCCGTTGGACCCACTCCAGTCGCTATGGTAGTGGTCGCCCCTGTCGCCCCATTGAAAACGAGCACGCTATCGTCGGCTATAGCGTAAATCGCGTTCGTTACCGGGTTAACGGCAATCAGGGAAATTGGGGTGGTCATGGCGACGGTGGCGACCCGGTTCGTAGCACCGTCGATAGCTGCTAGGTTGCCAACGTTGTTGGCGAAATAGATCTGGTCCGTCGCCGAGTTCACGATCAAGGCCTGAGGGGCAAATCCCGTATTGAGGGTGGTTGTGCCGTTTGTTGCCCCATCGATCACCGTCACGTTGGAGCTGTCCCGATTGCTTGTGTAGATCTTGTTCGTCACCGGGTTCACTGCGAATGCCAATGGAGTGCTCCCCACCGCGATGGTCGCCGTCGAATTCGTCGCCCCGTCTATGTCCGTGACGCTGGCGCTACCCATGTTCGCGACGTAGACTTGGTTCGTCGTGGAATTCACCGCGATCGGACCAGGGTTGGTTCCCACGGCGACCGTGATGGTCGAATTCGTCGCCCCGTCGATCACCGTCACGTCGTCTCCGCCTCCGCTCGCGACGTAGATCTTGTTCGCCGTTGGGTTCACGGCAACGTTTGAGGGAATGATCCCCACGGCGACGGCCGTGGTCGCATTTGTCGCACCGTCGATCACCATCACGTTGTTGCCGTTGGAGCTTCCGATGTAGACCTTGTTTGTCACCGGGTTCACCACGATCGGATACGGTGCGATTGCCAAAGGGATGTTCGTGGTCGCATTTGTCGCGCCGTCGATCACCGTCACGCTGTTGCTGCCCAGGTTTCCAACGTAGATCTGGTTCGTCACCTGGTTTATGGCAATGGCGTTGGGATTGGTTCCCACCGCGACGGTGGTCGTCGCGTTCGTCGTGCCGTCGATCACCGTCACGTTGGCGCTGTTCTGGTTTGCAACGTAGACCTTGTTCGTCAGCGGGTTTACCCCGATGTTAACAGGCAAGGTTCCTACAGGGACAGTGGCAGATAAATTCTGCGCCTTTGCCGGCAATCCGGCGAATGCTGCGACAACCAGGAAGGCAACCGCAGATCCTATTCTCCCATGGAAGGACTTCATGACGTGTATCCGGCAAGCGCCATTTAAACTGCCGCCCATCAAAATGACAACACATGACAGTGATCGCGCAGTCCAACGATCCTAGCAAAAACCAACCGGAGACCGGCGGGTTTAGTTGTCGTCGGGGAGGCAGGCGCCTCCTTCGCCCGCTCCGCAATCTACTCGACCCAGCAATTCCCATGGAACCTCATCTAACGGCTTCTGCTGTCCGTCCGTTAGGTGTCAGGTCTCACGGCGCATAGTGTTTCTAAATGGGTTCCATTCAAATCACCATCGACCCCTTGGAACCCACAAGATGTCGCCAATAACGCAAGGTTGGACATCTCGGCGAAGCGCAAAATAAGGCACGAATTAAAAGCATTCAGTAAAATGCGACAACTTGTGCGTTTCAATCGACCTCAATAGAGCCATAAAGGCTGCAGGAAACGACACCTCGTGGTGTCAACGAGCTGGCAATGGCACTGCACATTACCAGGAATGTATTCAGTCGTCGATCCGGCGCCTTAGAATAACCAGCTACGGTCGCTCCTTAGCCGCTCTTTGGCCCGCATATTTGGCATGAACATACCGGCCTCGTTTGCCGGCATCAGTTTTCGATGGGGCAATTCCTAATTTGCATTAGATGTTGCTCCGGTGTGCAACGACTTATGTCGTCGTGTATAGTTGCCCATCAGGCGGCTTGAGGCCTTTCGTTGCTCAAGCTTCGATCCTCTTAAACCGCATCCCGTGCCACTGCATCGAAAAAAGATTTTCCGCCCTCCACCTCCCGCACCCACAACAATCTACGTGCGGCCGGGCTATAACCGCGTGTTAGCCGAGGAGTTCGAGGTGCTTAAGCTCAAGCGGGCCGACCTGGTGAAAGATAAGGTCGAGGCGCATAGCCAAGGCGACCTGCGCGAGAACTTCGGGTTCAAGGCGGCCAAGGACGCCATCCGCGCCGTCGATCGGAAGATGACCGCGCTTGATCGCTTTGTCGCCCGCAACGCCTTCATCGAAGTTGATCCAGCCACGTGGCTCACTAAACCGACAGACACGCTGCTGCTCGGGCACGTGGCCACGATCGAGAAGCAGGACGCGCTGACAAAGAAAGAAGACCGTTTCACGTTTCTGGTGACCACGCACGGCGAGACAGCGAGCGATCCCGAGTCAGGGATTGAATGCCTGCCGCACAATTCCCCCCTCGCCACCGCGGTGCTGGGCCTCTCGGTCGACACTCCGATTACGGTCATGCTCCCCGCCGGCGAAGCGACCGTGACCATTCGCTCCATCCGCAACCCGACCCAAGCCGAACTCGATCGCCTGCTCACCGCCATCAAGCCGCCTGAAATCGAAGACGATTGATAGAAGAGGCGGAGGCCTCGGCAATTCGGGGAAGGCAGATTAGCCTTCGAACGTTGATCGCGCGAAATCCAGAGATCAGAAAACTGGCAATTCGCCCATTGGCTAGCCCTTGATTTTCCGCACAAGGAGAGCCCAAACTAGCAGGAGGCGGGAGTTTGGCTCGAAAGCCATGCATTCATCGGAGTCATGGTATCGGAAAGCGCGGCAGAAAATGGGCTGCTAGCAGCACCGGCGGCGAAGTATAGCCGGCTGCCACCCATCGCTTGACTAAGCAATCTGCAGTTTCCGGACTACCGGTACCTTGACAGCATCCAGCAAGAAAGTGAACAGGGCTGCGGCGATCGCGAGGTAACCAATGGCGCTAATTGGCAGCGCGGTCATCCAAATCCCCCGCGTGGCCAGCGTGCTGATTAAGAGCACATCCAGCGCGGAAGAAACCATGAGCCAGGTGCTCGGCCGGGATTTCCAAAAATGATGCCGTTCGCGCACAACGTAGAGGATCGCCTGGCCGCTAAATACCAGGGTCGCGATGGCTAGGGTCCTAATGTGCAGGATGTCGAATCCCAGGCCGTAGTGTCCCACCGCGAGGACGGATATGCAAAAGGCCAGTGTCACTAGGCCGAGGACTGCGCCGGTCAGCGTGACGCCGCCTATCCGCCATATGCTGGGTCCCTCGGAAATGGTGACGTTGTCGGTGGTCGTAAACATCGCGATGAAGTCTCCGGGTATCATTGAGATCACCAGCAGCAGCGGCGTGAGGATGGCCTGCCCGGTCATGAGAAGTCCGGAGGCAAGGAACAAAGCGCCCACGAATTTGTGGGTAACCGATCTCAGCGTGTAGGTAAGGATCCGCTCATAACATATTCGGCCCTCCCGCACCGAGGCGACGACTCCGCCCAGACCGGGGGTGGTGAGAACAATTCCGGCCGCCGACTTGGCGACATCTGTCGCGGTGGAGACGGCTATCCCCATCTGTGCCTGACGTAATGCCGGGGCATCGTTGGCCCCGTCGCCGCACATCCCCACGGTGTGGCCCGCTTCCTGCAGGATTTTTACCAGCTGGAACTTTCCCTCGGGCAGGATCCCGGAGAAGACGGCAAACTTTTCGGCTGCCGCTCCGGTGGGGAGGTCACCGGGTGGGCAGATAGGACCCTCCAGACCGACCAGATGAGCCACGCTCGCCGCAGTGGCCGCGGAGTCCCCCGTGATCATGATCACCCGGATTCCCAATTGATGGAGCTGGGTTACCAATCCGGCTGAATCAGTCCTCGGCGGATCGCTAAGAGCGATGATTCCAGCGAGGCGCTTTGCACCAGCGCTCCCTACGATGACCCCAAGGACGCGATGGCCGTCAGCCTCCAGATTGGTTCCCGCTACCCGTGCGGCGGCGTCTGGCACCGCCATCGCGGCCACGACCTCCAAGGCTCCCTTGACGATCTGGATGGGTTTGCCCATCGGATCGGTCGCGTCGGCGGACGACATCTTAGTCGCCGGGTCGAAGGGGCGGAAGGCCACGAGCTGGTAGCGAGCCGGCGTGTTGTTTCCCTGCGCGCTCGTTCGAATTGCTTGATCGACCGGATCCTGCCCTCCGTCCGAACTCGCCAAGGCGGCCAACGTGAGTACGAGGGCCTTATCAAAGCCTTCACAAGGGTACACCTCGGAGACGGTTAGGCTATTTTGGGTGAGTGTTCCTGTCTTGTCCGCGCACAACACATCCATCGTTGACGCCTCGTCCACCGCCGAGAGCCGGGTGGGAAGGACACCGTCCTTTGCCAGCGACTCAGCTCCGACGGCTGCTGCTAGAGTAAAAGTGGCGGGCAAGGCCACCGGAATCGACATCAGGATGGCGGTTAGCACCATGGGGACCAGCTGCGCCGCGTCTTCGCCATGGGCCAACCCGTAGACGACGAGGAAGACAATAATGGCGAGGTTGTAGAACGCCAGGTTGCGCACGACGCGAAAGACGACCTTTTGCTGGGTGCTCTCCACCTTTGCAGTCCGCACAAGCTCGGCGGTGCGGCCGAATTTTGTGCGTTCGCCGGTTGCGGTGACGACCGCCGAGGCCTCCCCGCGGCGAATGAGGCCCCCAGCATAGGCCACCGCACGTTCACCCGCCTCCACGGGAATCGATTCACCTGTTAGCATCGATTGGTCCAATAGGACGGAGCCGGAGACAATTGTGGCATCTGCCGGTACAATTCCACCTAGAGAGAGCTTCACCAAGTCGCCAGGCACCAAGTCGGCTGCGGCAACCTGGATCCACTTGTCGTCGCGGTGCACGGAGGCGACCAGAGCTAGGCGCGAACGCAGCGCCTTGAGTGTGGCCTTGGAGCGGTTCTCCCGAAAGAAACCCAAGGCAGCGTTGAAGACGAGCAGAACGGTGATCACAGCAGCCTCGATCCGGTTGTGAAGGAAGAGCTCAACCGCGATGACCATTTCCAACATGCACGGCACCGGCGCCCAAAACTTGCCCAAGGCGTCCAAGACCGGGTTGCTGGACACATCCGCAGTCAGGTTTGGCCCCAACTGGGCCAGCCGCGTGCGCGCCACTTCACTTGAAAGGCCTCCGGGACTTGCGCTAGTTTCGGTGGGGTTGGTCGCGATCATTGAGTGCCGGCGATGCCCCTGACGGATGGGCTTTGCGGAGAGTTAAACGAGAGTAGGAGAATCTGCGACAGCGGCGAGATCGCGTGGGTACATTGTCATGATCGCCACGAATGAATCGTACACAATCTGCTCTTCGGCCGGCTATGGGGTTGTTACCCCCGCGGCTCGATGCTTCTGCGATGCAAAAACGAATGTAGGGTAACTGAAATAAATGCGTTTTTTGCCCTGGATTCTGAGTTGGGGTACCCAACTCAGGATTACATACAAAAGTCGGCTAGGATTGACATCTCGATCCGCGTAAATACCTCGACATCAACCGCCCGGAATATCGACCGAGCTTGTGCACCAGATACCGACATGGGTATTAAAATGGCTGCCCGGCCTGGATTCGAACCAGGACTAGGTGAGTCAAAGTCACCTGTGCTACCTTTACACCACCAGGCAATGAAACGAGTTGAAGAACCTGCTCGCCGGACAATACCCCCGTCAACGGTGTAATCGAGTCCCTTTGCACTGGGGAGTTGACGCCCTATTTGCTCAATTGTTTCATTCGTGCCCATGCACGCATCCCTGCCCGTGGACCCCCGGGTGAAATACAAACGCATCATCCTCAAGCTCTCGGGTGAGCTCCTGCGAAGCGAAAAGACGGGCGACCCGATCGACGCGGACGCCCTCGAGCGCACCTGCAAGCAGGTGAAGGAGATCCACGATCTGGGCGTCGAAATCTGTGTGGTCATCGGCGGGGGGAACATCTTCCGGGGCCTGATCGGCGAGAAGCGCGGAGTCGACCGGACGACCGGCGACTACATGGGCATGCTGGCGACCGTGATCAACGGCATGGCGATCATGGACCGCCTGGAGAAGATGGGCGTCATGACCCGGGTCCAGAGCGCGATCCCCATGAACCAGATCGCCGAGCCCTTCATCCTGCGCCGGGCGATCCGCCACCTTGAGAAGGGCCGCGTCGTCATCTTCGTGGCGGGGACTGGCAACCCCTACTTCTCGACCGACACGACGGCGGCGCTGCGCGCCTCCGAGATGAGGGCCGACATCATCGTCAAGGCGACCAAGGTCGACGGGATCTACGACAAGGACCCGAAGAAGAACGCGGACGCCGTGAAGTACGACGAGATCACGTTCATCGACGCCCTGAAGCAGCGCCTGAAGGTCATGGATTCCACGGCCTTCTCGCTGTGCCTCGACAACCACGTCCCGATCCTGGTGCTCGACCTCCAGGAGGAGCACGCGATCCTCCGCGGCGTGACCGGCAAGAAGGTCGGCACGCTCGTCCACGCCTGATACGCACCCACAACCCCCCGCTCCCATGTCACACCCCATCCTGATGGAAATGAGCGCAAAGATGAAGAAGGCGCTCGACCACACGCTCCACGAATTCGCGGCGATCCACACCGGAAAGGCGACCCCCGCGATGGTCGAGGGCGTCATGGTAGAGGCCTACGGCTCCCAGATGCGGCTCAAGGAGTGCGCCGCGATCACGACGCCCGATGCCCGCCTGATCCAGATCCAGCCCTGGGACGCAAGCCTTACGAAGGCGATCGAGAAGGCGATCCAGGTCGCTAACCTTGGCTTCAACCCGATCGTCGACGGCAAGGTGCTGCGCATTCCGCTCCCGGACATGAGCCGGGAGCGGCGCCTGGAGTTCGTGAAGACCGCCAACCGGCTCGCCGAGGAGGGGCGCGTCCACATCAGGAATGTCCGCCACGAAACGCTCGACATCGTGAAGAAGACCAAGTTCCCCGAGGACGAGACGAAGCGCGTCGAGAAGGACATCCAGGTGGCGACTGACAAGGCCATCAAGGACATCGGCAACCACCTCGCGGCAAAGGAGAAGGAGCTTCTCGCTGTTTGAGCGGCGGCGGCATGCTGACGCCCTCCCGAAAAGGCCCGGCTCGGGTCGTGGTGAAGCTGGGCACCGGCGTACTGACGTCGGGGGTCGGCCGTCTCGACACCGGGCGCATCGCGGCCGTCTGCGCGCAGCTGGCCGCGCTCAGGACCTCTGGGACCGAGGTCTACGTGGTCTCGTCGGGCGCCATCGGCCTCGGCATGGGCCGCCTCGCGCTCAGCCGCCGCCCGGTGGAGACCGCGCGCAAGCAGGCGTGCGCGGCTGTCGGCCAGAGCCTGCTGATGGAGACCTGGCAGGCCGGATTCGCCCCGCACGGCGTCACGGTCGCCCAGGTGCTCCTGACCCACGAGGACCTGAGGGCCCGCGCGCGCTACCTCGCGGTGAGGGAGACCCTCGCGCAGGTGATCGCCTACGGGGCCGTGCCCATCATCAACGAGAACGACGCCGTCAGCGCGGCTGAGATCAAGGAGGTCGGCCGGGGTTTCGGCGACAACGACACGCTCTCGGCGATGGTCGCGAGCCTGGTGGGCGCCCAGTTTCTGCTCATCCTCTCGACGGCCCCGGGCCTCGTCGACCTGGGGGGCTCCGGCCGCGTCGTCCCGGTCGTCGAGCGGATCACGCCCGAGATCGAGGCCATGGCCGGGGGGACCTCGAGCGAGACCGCCGTCGGCGGTATGGTGAGCAAGCTCTCGGCGGCAAAGCTCGCGATCAAGTCCGGCTGCGGCGTCTTCATCGCGAGCGGGGCCGAGCGCGACATCGTGCCGCGGCTCCTCGCGGGCACGGGCCCCGGGACGTTCTTCGTCCCGAGCGGGCTGCCGCTCGAGTCGAGGAAGCGCTGGCTCGCTTTCTTCCAGAGGCCCTCGGGCGCGATCCTGGTGAACGCCTGCGCGGTTCCGGTCCTGCGGGACCATGGCCGGAGCCTCCTCGCGGTCGGGGTCACCGGGTCCCGCGGCGAGTTCGCGGCGGGCGACGTGGTCGACATCGCGGGGCCTGACGGCGCGGTCGTCGCGCGCGGCAAGTCCTCCTTCTCCTCCGACGAGATTGCGGCCATCGCCGGCAAGAAGGGCGAGGAGGTCCGCGCGCTCCACCCCTCGAGGAAGCGGATCGAGGTCGTCCACCGAAGCGACCTGGCGCTCCTTTGAACCCACTTTCCCAGCTTAGGGAGATGACGGGCTCCCAGTGGAGGGCGTTCATCGCGGCCTACCTCGGCTGGACCCTGGATGCCTTCGACTTCTTCCTGCTGGTCATGGTCGTGCGCCATGTCGCCGCGACCTTCGACACCGGCATCAAGGCGGTCACCTACGCGATCTTCCTGACGCTCGCGATGCGGCCCGTGGGGGCCCTCCTCTTCGGAATGATCGCGGACCGGTTCGGCCGGCGCCCTGCGCTCATGGGCAGCATCCTGCTCTACGCCGTGGTGGAACTCCTCTCCGCGTTCTCCCCGTCGCTCGGCGTGTTCCTCTTCCTGCGCGCGGTCTTCGGCGTCGGCATGGGCGGGGTGTGGGGGGTGGGCGCGTCGCTCGCGATGGAGTCGGCCCCCGTAGGGTGCCGCGGGCTCCTCTCGGGCATCCTCCAGGAGGGCTATCCCTTGGGGAACCTCCTGGCGGCGCTCACCTACTCCCTCGTCTTCCCCCATTTTGGCTGGAGGGGGATGTTCGTCGTGGGCTCCCTGCCGGCGTTCCTCGTTGTCTTCATCCGGACGGGCGTCAAGGAGTCGCCCGCCTGGATCGAGGCCCGGGCGAGGGTCCGCTCCGGAAGCCGCACGGACACGGCCGGGTTCTGGAGCACCCTGCGCTCCCGCTGGCCGCTCTTCCTGTATATGATCGCGCTCATGGCGGCGTTCAACTTCTTCAGCCACGGGACGCAGGACCTCTACCCCAGCGCCTTCCTGGAGAGGCAGCGGGGCCTTCCGCTCGCCACCGTGTCCCGGATCACGATGATCTACAATGTCGGGGCGATCGCTGGCGGGATTCTCTTCGGCACGCTCTCCCAGTGGATGGGGAGGCGCAGGGCCATCGCCATGAGCGCGCTCCTCGCCCTCCCGATGATCCCGCTCTGGATCGGCCCGACCTCGGCGGCGGGCCTGGCGGTCGGCGCCTTCCTCATGCAGTTCGCGGTCCAGGGGGCCTGGGGCATCGTGCCGGCCCACCTGAACGAGCTTTCCCCCACGGCCGTCCGCGGGACCTTCCCCGGCTTCGCCTACCAGCTCGGCAATTTCGCGGCCGCCGCCACGGGACCCCTCCAGGCCATCCTGGCGGAGCGCCACGGCGGGGACTACGCGTTCTCCTTGGGCTGGGTGGTGGGAATCGGGGCCGTGGTCCTGGCCGCGCTCGCGCTCCTGGGCCCCGAGGCGCGCACCGCCGAGCTCGCGCAGGGCGGCGCGGCCATGCAAGCGTAGCCATTCATGGACCACGCACCCGAGGCCGCCCCGCCCCCCGACTCCGTCCCGCAGATCGATTTCCGGGCGCAGCTGAACGGGGACCAGTACGCGGCCGTCACCGCCGATCCGGGCCCGCTCCTCGTCCTTGCGGGCGCGGGCTCGGGCAAGACCCGGACGCTCACGTACCGGGTCGCGTGGCTCCTCTCGCAGGGCGTCCGCCCGGGCGAGATCCTGCTCCTCACCTTCACGAACAAGGCCGCCCGCGAGATGCTCCACCGCGTGCAGGAGCTGACGGGGATCGAGCCGAAGCGCTTCTGGGGCGGGACGTTCCATTCGATCGGGAACCGCGCGCTGCGGATGTTCGGCGAGCCGATCGGCATCCCGCCGTCGTTCACGATCCTCGACGCCGACGAGTCCGAGCGCCTCCTCAAGCAGGTCGTCGAGTCACAGGACAAGGCCTTCTTCAAGGACAAGACCCGCCCTAGGCCGGGCCCGCTCTTCGGCATCATCTCGCTCGCGCGCAACACGCAGCTCACCGTCGAGGCTACGGTCGACCGGTACTTCCCGCACTACGCCGACATCGCGGAGCGCCTCCCCGCGTTCGCCAGGGCCTACGACCTGCGCAAGCGCGAGCAGAAGGTCTGCGACTATGACGACCTCCTCGAGCACTGGCTCACGCTCCTGCGGCAGGCGCCCGACGTCGCCGCGTATTTCTCCCAGCGATTCCGCCACGTCCTCGTCGACGAGTACCAGGACACGAACACGATCCAGGCCCAGATCGTCGACACGATCGGCTCCCACCACCGGGTGATGGCGGTCGGCGACGACGCGCAGTGCATCTACTCGTGGAGGGGCGCAAACTTTGAGAACATCATGACGTTCCCTGAGCGCCACCCGGGGACGGCGATCCACCGGATCGAGACCAACTACCGGTCGACGCCGGAGATCCTTAACCTCGCAAACGGCGTCCTCATGGCGCAGCCGAAGGGACGGCACTTCGACAAGGAGCTGCGCGCCGCGCGCGGCCACATGGAGAAGCCCTACATCGTCCAGGCTATGGACGACCGCGAGCAGGCGGAGTTCGTCGTGAAGCGCACCCGCTCGCTCCACGAGGACGAGGGCGTCGCCCTAAGCAGCATCGCGGTCCTCTACCGCTCGCACTTCATCGCGGTGGAGACCCAGATCGCCCTGGCGCGCGCCGGGATCCCCTACCACATCACGAGCGGCGTGAAGTTCTTCGAGCGCCAGCACATCCGGGACCTGGTCGCCCTCCTGCGCTTCGTCTACAACCCGTCGGACGAGCAGGCGTGGGAGCGGATCGCGGTCCTGTTGCCGAAGGTGGGCGAGAAGGGCGCGCAGAAGCTCCACAGCGCGGCCGCCGGCCACGCGCGCGAGGCTCAGGCCGACTTCATCGACGCCCTGGGCGCCGAGGCGGTGCGCTCCAGGGTGCCCAAGAACGCGCGCGGGGAATGGGAGGCCCTCGCCGTGTCGCTTAAGCAGGTGTCGGACTCCATGCGCGAGGGACGGCCCGCGGACGCGGTCGAGACGGCGATCGACGGCTGGTACGGCGACTACCTGAAGGGCGCGTACGCCGACTATTCCGACCGGCTGGAGGAGCTGACCGCGCTCGTCGGGTTCGCGCAGCGCTTCGAGGAGATGCAGGACTTCCTCGCGCAGATCCTTCTCCTCAACAGCGAGACCAGCGACCGCCACGTCGACGCCGAGGCCGACGCCGTCAAGCTGACCACGGTCCACCAGGCCAAGGGCCTGGAGTACGACGTGGTGTTCGTGATCGGGCTGGCGGACGGCCAGTTCCCCGGGCGCCGCTCGATCGAGGCCGGGGACGTCGAGGAGGAAAGGCGCCTCTTCTACGTCGCCGTCACCCGGGCCAGAAACGAGCTCTACCTGAGTTTCCCCAAAATCGCGTCGCGCCCCGGGCCCGGCGGGATGATGCTCACCCCGAGCCGCTTCCTGCAGGAGCTCTCCCCGGACCTCTACCAGGAGCTCAAGATCAAGCGCCTCCACGGCTGGTGAGCCCGCAGGTCGCGCCGCCCGCAGTCTTAAGGGCCTGACCCAAAAATCCTTAAATGCCGCCGAATATCCGGAGTTGCACTGTGCGGACTCCGAAGCTCTGTGTTGGTTAACCCTCTATCATGTCCAATCCAACCGTGGAGAACGTCGTCATCATCGGCACCGGCTGCGCCGGGTTGACCGCCGCCGTGTACACCGCGCGCGCCAACCTGAACCCCCTGGTCCTGGAGGGCCCCCTGCCGGGCGGCCAGCTGACCACGACGAGCGAGGTCGAGAACTTCCCGGGGTTCCCCGAGGGCGTCGACGGCTTCCAGCTGATGGACGGCCTGCGCAAGCAGGCCGCCAAGTTCGGCACCCGCTTCGAGCAGGCGCAGGTGCAGGCGGTCGATTTCTCGGCCCTGCCGCGCAAGCTCATGTGCGGCGACCGGACGGTCCTCGCCCGGACGGTGATCATCGCGACCGGCGCCTCGCCGAGGATGACGGGAATCCCCGGGGAGAGGGAGCTCTACGGCGGGAAGGGCGTCACGACCTGCGCCACATGCGACGGGGCGTTCTACCGCAAGATGGAGGTGGCCGTGATCGGCGGCGGCGACAGCGCGGCCGAGGAGGCCCTCTTCCTCACCCGGTTCGCGAGCAAGGTGTACCTCGTCCACCGGCGCGATTCGCTGCGCGCGTCAAAGATCATGGCGGAGCGGGCCACCTCGCACCCCAAGGTCCAGATGGTGTGGGACAGCGTGCCCGTTGAGGTCGAGGGGGTCCCCCAGGGCGCGGTCAGCGGCCTCAGGGTCAGGAACGTGAAGTCGGGCGCCGAGACGGTGCTACCGGTGAAGGGTGTCTTTGTCGCGATCGGGCATGTGCCGAATTCGGCGCCGTTTGCCTCCGCGCTTGACGTCGACGAGAACGGCTACTTCGTGCCCGCCAAGGGTTCGCAGGTGAGGACGAAGGTCCCCGGCGTTTATGTCGCGGGCGACTGCGCGGACCACGTCTACAGACAGGCAATAACGGCGGCCGGGATGGGCTGCCAGGCGGCGATTGACGCCGAGCGCTGGCTTGCCGAACACGGCGGGTGAACACGCTCGGCATACCCTTGGACTACGGGACGGCGCGCGGCCTTCCGCCCCAGGCCGAGGCGACCCTGCTGGTCTCGATCGCGTCCAATCCCGACGGGCGCGAAATCAGCCTTGAGCCCGCCGCGGCGGCGGCCTGGGCGCGGATGCGGGACGCCGCCGCGGCGGACGGGCTTTCGCTCGTCGCGATATCCGGCTTCCGGAGCGTCAAGCGCCAGGATGAGATCATCCGGGGCAGGCTTTCAAAGGGGGAGAAGATCAACACGATCCTGCGGACCATGGCCGCGCCGGGCTACAGCGAGCATCACACGGGGCGGGCCATCGACCTGGGTGCCCCGGGCGAGCCGCTCTTGAGCGAAAGTTTTGCGCTGACCGGGGAGTACTCATGGCTTGTCGACCACGCGCACGAGTATGGATTCCGCCTCTCCTACCCAAGGGACAACCCCCATGGGATCGCATTCGAGCCCTGGCATTGGTGCTTTGAGGGAGTTTGATAGAATTATAAATATTTGTTAATAAATTTATTATACAATTTCTTTGGAATGATTCTAATTCCCAGTTGAAACTTGGACCCATTCCAATTAACTGCTATCAACCACCCTTCACCTATGGTCTCAACCACCGACCGCTCAGAGACCCTGGCCCAGCGCCTCTCCGACAGTGGACTGCGCTCCACGCCCCAGCGCGAGGTGATCTACAGCGTGCTCCTGAGGAGACGCGACCACCCCACCGCGGAGGAGGTTTTCGCCCGCGCCAGGCCCGAGATACCGGTGATCTCTCTGGCGACCGTGTACAACTGCCTTGAGACGCTCGTGCAGTGCAACCTGGTGCGCGCCGTTAACTTTGAGCGCGGACCGACACGGTACTGCCCGAACCTCGATCCCCACGCCCATTTTCACGACGAGGTGACCGGCGCGACGCACGACATCGACCTTCCCGCGGGCCTAACGGAGCAGGTGAAGTCCGTCCTGCCCCCGGGGTTTGAAGCCTCGTCCGTCGACATCATATTCCGCGGCAAGGCGCCGTCCAAGGCCTGAAGCCCGCCCAAACCCTCCCTACGCGCATGTCCTCACTCGAAATCAAGAACCTTCACGTCTCCACCGGGGACAAGGAAATCGTCAAGGGCGTCACCCTGACGATCAATACCGGCGAGATCCACGCCGTCATGGGCCCGAACGGCACCGGCAAGTCGACGATGGCGAAGGCGATCGCCGGCCACCCTGACTACATCATCACCGAGGGTGACGTCCTCATCGACGGCAAGTCCATCCTCGAGAAGGAGTCCGACGAGCGCGCCCGCGAGGGGATCTTCCTCGCGTTCCAGTACCCGAGCGAGATCCCGGGGGTGAGCATTGCGAACTTCCTGCGCGCGGCCATCCAGGCGCGCATGGCGGAGGGCGAGGAGATCGACGCGTCCGCGTACTACAAGCGCCTCTACCAGAAGATGGACCTCCTGAAGATCGACCGGAAGTTCACGGCCCGGGCCGTCAACGAGGGCTTCTCGGGCGGCGAGAAGAAGCGCAGCGAGATCCTGCAAATGGCGATGCTCGAGCCCCGGTTCGCGCTCATGGACGAGACCGATTCCGGCCTCGACATCGACGCCCTGAGGATCGTCTCCGACGGCGTCAACAGCCTGCGCGGGCCGAACCTCGGCATTCTCCTGATCACCCACTACCAGCGCCTGCTCAGCTACATCGTCCCAGACCACGTGCACGTGATGATCGACGGCCGCATCGTAAAGAGCGGCGACAAGTCCCTCGCCCTCGAGCTCGAGGCCCGGGGCTACGACTGGGTGAAGCACGAGTTCGCCAACGCCTGAAGCCGGAGGACCGCACCATGTCCGAGATCACCGACACCCTCCAAACCTCCGTCGACAACCCGGTCTCCGGCATCGACCAGTCCAACGGGAACTTCAAGTACGACATGACGTACGACTTCGACGCGGGCACGGGGCTCAACGAGCGCACCGTGGACTACATCTCCGCGGTCAAGAAGGAGGCGCCGTGGATCCACGAGTTCCGGCAGAAAGCGCTGAAGACGTTTCTCGCAAAGCCGCTTCCGACCCACTGGGCGTCCAAGGACCTGGAGACCCTCAATTTCGACAAGATTCGTTACTACCTCTCGCAGGGCCAGAAACCCAAGCGGACCTGGGACGAGGTCCCGGCGGACATCAAGCGCACCTTCGAGCGCCTCGGCGTCCCCGAGCAGGAGCGCAAGTTCCTCGCCGGGGTAGAGGCCCAGTTCGACTCCGAGGCGGCCTACTCGAACATCAAGGAGGCGGTCTCCAAGCAGGGCGTCATCTTCATGAACTCGACCGAGGCGCTGCGCGAGCACCCGGAGATCTTCCGGAAGTTCTTCGGCAAGGTGATCCCTACGAGCGACAACAAGTTCTCGGCGCTCAACAGCGCGGTCTTCTCGGGCGGCTCGTTCATCTACGTGCCCCCCGGGGTCAAGGTCTCCCACCCCCTCCAGGCGTACTTCCGCATCAACGCCGAGAACTTCGGCCAGTTCGAGCGGACGCTCATCATCTGCGACGAGGGCAGCGAGCTCACCTACATGGAGGGCTGCACCGCGCCCAAGTTCTCGACGGCGACCCTCCACAGCGCCGTGGTGGAGCTCGTGGCGCTCAAGGGCGCCAAGATTCAGTACATCACTGTTCAGAACTGGTCGTCCAACGTGTTCAACCTGGTGACCAAGCGCGGGCTGGCCCACGAGGAGGCCGAGATCAAGTGGATCGACTGCAACATCGGCAGCCGCTTGACGATGAAGTACCCCGGGGTCGTGCTCAAGGGGCGGAAGGCCCGCGGCGAGGTGATCTCGATCGCCCTTGCCAATGACGGCCAGCACCAGGACACGGGGGCCAAGATGATCCACGCCGCGGACGAGACCACCTCGACCGTCGTGTCGAAGTCGATCTCCGTCGGCCAGGGGCGCGCCACCTACCGGGGTGTGGTGCACATCCCGAGGCACCTGAAGGGCTGCAAGAACAACACGGAGTGCGACGCGCTCCTGATCAATACGAACAGCCGCACCGACACCTACCCGGCGATCACCGTCCGGGGCGACCGCCACGCCGTCCAGCACGAGGCAAGCGTCTCCAAGGTGAGCGCCGAGCAGATCTTCTACATGCAGCAGCGGGGCCTCACCGAAGGGCAGGCGATGAGCCTCTCCGTGAACGGCTTCATCAACGACCTGGCCCGGCAGTTCCCGATGGAGTACTCGGTCGAGCTCAAGCGGCTGATCGACCTCGAGATGGAAGGGAGCGTGGGCTAGAGCCATGGCGTCAAGCGGACCCGTCTCAGCCCCCGTCGCGGACCTCGTGGGCGCCTTCACGCCCGCAGTCTTCGCGAGACACATCAACGCCAACTCCACCGCGCATGCGTGGTGGCTCGAGCGCAAGCGCGCCGCCTACGCCCGTTTCGAGTCGCTCCCGATGCCGAGCCGCACGGACGAGGCCTGGCGGTTCAGCACCCTCGCGGGGGTCGCCCTCGGCGGGTACGCCCCCTCCCCCGAGGGCGCCGCGGCGGCCACCCCGCCGGCCCTCGCCGTTGAATCCGCCGCGACGCTCTCCTTCGTCAACGGCAGGCTTTCCGGGAGCTCCCCCGTGTCCGCGGACCTCGCCAAGCGGGGCGTGGTCGTCTCGACGCTCTCGGACGCACTCGCGCGGCATCCGGGCCTGCTGCGCGAGCACTTCATGGCGCAGCCGCAGAAGCTCGGCTCGGCCAAGTTTGCGGCCCTGCACGAGGCCTTCATCCAGGACGGCGCCTTCATCCACGTCCCGCGGGGCGTCGAGGTCGACAAGCCGATCGTGGTCGTCCACGGCGCCTCGGGCGCCGGCGCCGCGGTCTTCCCGCACACGCTCGTGATCGCGGAGGACAACTCGCGGGTGACCGTCGTCGACCACTTCGTCTCGGAGGGCGAGTCCCGGCAGTTCGCCTGCGGGGCGAACGACCTCTATGCGGGCCACGGGGCCAGGATCACATACGCCGCCGCCCAGTGCTGGTCCTTCGAGACGCTGTCGCTCCAGTTCAACTCGACGGTCGTGCGGCGCGACGCGCGCGTGCAGTCGCTCAACCTCCACCTCGGCGGGCGCCAGGCGCGCCACGAGTCCCTGAGCCAGCTCCAGGCTCCCGGCGGGTTCTCGGAGATGCTCGCCCTCACCATCGCGGCGGGATCCAGGGAATACGACCAGCGAACCCTCCAGATCCACCAGGCCCCGAACACGAAGTCCGACCTCCTCTACAAGAACGCTCTCCTCGACAAGTCGCGGACGATCTTCTCAGGCCTCATCGTCGTGGATCCCGACGCCCAGAAGACCGACGCCTACCAGAGCAACCGCAACCTCATGCTGAGCGACGACGCGGAGTCGAACTCGCTCCCGGGCCTCGAGATCCAGGCGAACGACGTCCGCTGCACCCACGGTGCCACCAGCTCTCGGATAGACCCCGAGCAGGAGTTCTACCTCAAGTCCCGGGGCATCCCCCCCAAGGCCGCCGACGAGCTGCTGATCTTCGGTTTCTTCGAGGAGGTGCTTAGCCGCTTGGAAAGCGAGGCGCTTCATGATGCACTAAGGACCCTGATCCGGACGCGCATCCAAAGCTAACGCCCCTTGCCCATGAACCGCGAACGCACGCTGTCACGTGAGATCTCCGTGACGCAGATCCCGTCCGGCTTTAAGCAGCCGCTTCCGGCCGGCACCAAGGTGCTGATCCACCAGACCCTCGGCGGGAGCTACACCGTCCAGGCGGACTTCGGCCTCTTCCGTATCGACGGGAAGGACGGCGACGCGCTGGGCGAGGTGGCGGCGGACCACAAGGTCGAGACCCCGACCCTCGCGGACGGCGCCCCGGACCCCGAGGCGGTCTGGGACCAGCTGCGCAAGGTGTACGACCCCGAGATCCCGGTGAACATCGTCGACCTCGGCCTCGTCTACTCGATGGACGTCGAGAACGAGCCCGGCAAAGGCTACCGGGTCAACGTGGCGATGACGCTCACGGCCCCCGGATGCGGGATGGGCCCGGCGATCGCCGAGGACGCCAAGAGTAAGATTCTCCTCGTGCCCGGAGTGGGCGACGCCGACGTCAGGATCACGTGGGATCCGCCGTGGAACCAGTCGATGATCAGCGAGGAGGGGAAGATGAAGCTCGGCCTGGTGTGACGATCTACGAGCAGCTCGTGGCCCTCGAGAACGAGGGGGTGCCCTTCGTGCTCGTAACGCTGGTCGACGCTCTCGGCAGCACGCCCCAGGACGCGGCCGCCAAGATGCTCGTGACGGCGAAGGGCCTTCACAGCGGCACGGTCGGCGGGGGGAAGGTGGAGGCCGCGGCCCTTAAGCTCTCTGCGGAGATGCTCGCCAAGGGCGACGCCAAACCCCGCTTGGTCTCGTGGACGCTCAAGGGTGACGTCGGGATGACCTGCGGGGGATCGGTCAAGTTCTACTTCGAGCCGCACTTCGGTCCGGGGACGTGGGCGATCGCGATCTTCGGGGCGGGCCACGTCGCCCAGGCGCTCCTTCCGGTCCTCGTGCCCCTGCCGTGCCGGATCACGGTCGTCGACTCGCGGCCCGAGTGGCTCGACAAGCTCCCGCGCGCGCCGAATGTGAGCATCATCCACTCCGCCTCGCCCGAGAGCATCGTACCCACCCTCCCGGACAAGACGTTCCTCCTCGCGATGACGATGGGCCACGCGACCGACCGACCCGTGCTCCGGCGCGCCCTCACGGAAAGGAACTTCCCGTTCATTGGGGTCATCGGAAGCGCGGCGAAGGCCGAGATCCTGCGCAATGAGCTGATCGCTGACGGCGTCGCCCCGGAAAGGGCGTCGGGGTTCCACTGCCCGGTGGGACTGGACTTCGGCACCAACCATCCCCACGAGATCGCGATCAGCATCGCGGCCCAGTTGATTTCGGAGCGCGACAGGGTCCAGGCCGCTGGTTGACTTCGCGCAAAGGGACGCCTGCGACCGCTAAATCTCCATCTCCGGCTCGCGCCGCCCTTTGGTCTTCTCCGCCTCTCCGGCTTCCCAAGTCATGCCGATCGAATCGGAATCGGGCAACAATGAGGCGCTCAGCCTGTTGATTCGCGGGATTTCGCGCACACGGGATGCAGCCACCGTCAGATCCCGCTGCATCTTCTCTGGCAGCCGTGAAACATCACCAAAATAGCTCAACGCCTTCAGCGACACAGACGGATTGAACTCCGGATACAGCGCTGTAGCGGCGCCCAAAGCTTCGTCGAGGCTGACTCCAAGTGAGAACAAGAGGTGGAGATCCGCATAGTCCTTCATCTCAGCACGCTGCTGGATCACCTTGATCTTCTGCGCAGCCAGATCGAGCAGCCCGGCGGCGAAAAGTCCGTTGTCAGAGAAACGGACAGGCTCGCCCACCCTACCAAAGCCCAGATTTCCGAAAAAGGAGACAGCGACGGCGCTGCTCCCGTCATTCACCAAGAACGTCGCGGTATCGGCCGCACGGGATTGTAACACTGCGTCCTTGAGAACCGGGTATCGCTTGGATAGCCCGCCAATCTCAAGGGGGTTCGGGGAGAAAAAATCAAAGTCCACCGATGTTCGGCCTCCCGCCTGCAGTGAAAGCGCAGTGCCGCCGTACAGGACAAAATCCCTGACAAACTCCGAAAGGCGTGGCCAAAGGGCGCGCTGCGCCGGCGGCAGGGCATCGAGCCGTGGGATCACCGACTTCACTCGAATGTCCTCTTAGGCATCTCCGGAACGGGCTCGATTCCAAGTCTGTGATGCCAGTAGTGCCAGGAGGCGATGTCGATCACGCCGGGCCGGGCATGCCGCAATGCAACTCGGAATGCCTCTTCGCCGTACACTTTTTCCACGTGCTTTATGTCATCCCAAAGCCCCCGGGCCATGACTCGGCAGAGAAAGTCGTTTGGGTCCGACAAGGTGACGTCCGGGGGTTCCCACCAGACAACTCCGCGTGCGATCGCTTCGAGCTGCGGGTCACGCAATGCCATGTCGACTATAGTGATCGGCACACAAGAAAACTCAACGCTGCGATCCGTCCGAAAGCCGGACTGAATACGAAGTACGCCGGTTCACAGCATACATAACACGTTATTCGCAAATATCTTAAGTAGAACGACTCCTGATCGCCGTAAAGATGGCCTCGCTCGTGGCCGGCGACGCCAGCGGAACCTCGCCGCCGCCGGACCCGAACGCCGCGACCGCGTCGCGGATCGCCTCCCTGACTGAGAACGCCAGCATGAACGGGGGCTCTCCCGAGGCCTTGCTTCCGTGGATGGTCCCCTCCTGAGCCGCCATGGGCAGCGTCGTCACGTGGATCTCCTTCGGCGCGTCGCTGATCGCGGGGATCTGGTAGGTGCTCGCGCTGTGGGTCAGGAGGCGCCCCTGCCTGTCCCACAGGAGTTCCTCGCGGGTGAGCCAGCCGATCCCCTGCATCAGGCCGCCCTCGATCTGGCCCAGGTCGACGCCGGGATTGAGCGAGTCACCCACGTCGTGGACGGCGTCGACCCGGAGGATCCGGTGCATGCCGTTGTGGCCGTCGACCTCGATCTCGGCGACCGCCGCCCCGCAGACAAAATACTGGAACGGCCGTCCGGAGGCCGTGGACCAGTCCCAGTGGATGCCCGGCGTGGCGTAGAATCCCGACACGGACAGGCTGATCCTGAGCGCATGGGCCCTGTGGCAGACCTTCTTCAGGTCGATCGCCAGCGTGGATCCGCGTACCTTCGCCTTTCCATCCACGAATCGTATCTTTGCCGCGGGAATCCTCCTGCCCGCCTTCTCCGACAGGAGCTCCGAAGCCACCGGCAGGAGCCGCTCGCGGAGCGTCACGCAGGCGTTCCTGACCGCGGCGCCGTTCAGGTCCGCGCCTGACGACGCCGCAGTGGCCGACGTGTTCGGCACCTTGTCGGTCGCCGTCTGCATCATCCGGATCCGGCTTGCCGGCAGGCCGAGCTCGCGCATGGCCACGCCGAGGATCTTCGTGTGGAGCCCCTGGCCCATCTCCGTTCCGCCGTGGTTCACTTGCGCCGTCCCGTCCAGGTGGAGCAGGACCAGCGCCCCGGCCTGGTTGTAGTGCGTCAGCGTGAATGATATCCCGAACTTGAGGGGGGTGACCGCGAGCCCGCGCTTCACCCGTGGGTGCGCCCTGTTCCAGGCGTCCACCGCCCGGCGCCTCGCGGCAAAGCCGGCCTCCTTCTGCACCCGCTTCCAGACCGTCTGCAGGCGGTTGTCGCCTATCTCCTGGAGGAAATGGGTCGTGTTCGTCCTGCCGCGCCCGCGGTAGAGGTTGCGGCCCCTGACGACCTCCGGCGCGAGCCCAAGGCGGCGCGAGATCCGGTCGACGATCTCCTCCATGACCAGCATTCCCTGGGGGCCACCGAACCCCCTGAAGGCCGTGTTCGAGGCGACGTTCGTCTTGGCGATCTTCCCCGTGAACCGGACGGCCGGGATGTAGTACGCGTTGTCCAGGTGGAAGAGCGCCCGGTCGAGAACGGGCTGCGACAGGTCGAGCGACCATCCCCCGTCCGAGCAGAGGTCGACCTCCGCGGCGAGGATCATCCCCTTGCCGTCATAGCCCACGGAGAAGCGGGCATGGAAGGGGTGGCGTTTGCCGGTGATCATCATGTCCAGGTCCCGGTCGAGCTGGATGCGGACGGGATGGCGGGTCTTCAGGGCGGCAAGCGCCACCATCGCGGCGAACGCGGCGCCCTGGGTCTCCTTGCCTCCGAAGGCGCCGCCCATCCGGGGCGACTGCACGACCACATTGCTCCTCGGCTCGCCGGTCAGCTCGGCGACGATGGCCTGGATCTCACTCGGGTGCTGGGTCGACGAACTCACGAAGACCGACCCGCCCTCCCCCGCCTCGGCCCATGCCGCCTGCGTTTCCAGGTAGAAATGCTCCTGGCCGCCGAAGGAGAACTCGCCATCGAGCCTGAGCGGCGCCTTCGCGAGCGCAGCGCCGGCGTCTCCCCTCGCCAAAGTGTGGGGCGGCGTGTGGAAGGAGCCCCGGGCGATCGCGTCCCCGATTCCGACGAGGGCGGGAAGCGGCTCGTACTCGACCACCACGGCCGCGGCGGCGGCGCGGCACGCCTTGGGCGAATGGCCGACGACAACCGCGACGACCTGCCCATGGTACCGCACCTCCTTGTCCGCGAAGAGCGGCTCATCCTGGCCCGTCCCGACATTGTTGTGCCCGGGGATGTCCTCGGCCATCAGCACCGCGACGACTCCCGGCATGGCGCGGGCGGCCGCCGCGTCCCGGCGCTTCACGCGTGCGTGCGCATGGGGGGAGCATACGGGCCACAGGTCGAGCATGGGCCGCCGCTGGGCCGTGTCGTCCGCGTAGAGCGCCCGGCCCGTCACGTGGCCGACGGCGCTCTCGTGGCGGAGCGCCTTCGAGGGGTCCGGGGCGACCGCGTCCTGCCCCTTGGCAAAGTCGAGCGCGCCGTCCTGGGCGGCGCTCGTCGCGCCGGACGCGAACTTCTCCCAGAGGCCGACGACGAGCCCGCGGCGGTACTCCGCGCTCCCGCGCACGTCGTCGATCGGCTTGAACTCGCCAGCGAGGAGCCTCGCGACCTCCCCGGCGGCCTCGGGCAACCTCCGCCCCTCGAGGGCGGCCTCGGCGCCTCGCGCGCGGACGGGGGTGGCCGCGATACCCCCGTAGGCCATCCGGGCCCGGCGAACCACGCCTGCGGAGTCGGTGTCGATCGAGAACGCGGCGGCGGCGATGCTGATGTCGAGCTCGCGCCGCTTGGACACCTTGAAGAAGTCCGACCGGCGCACGAGGCCCCGGCCGGGCTCGAAGCGCGGAAGGGCGATCTCCAGGATGATCTCCCCGGGCCCAAGCAGGGTCTTTCGGTACGCCGTGAAGAAGTCCGCAAGGGCGACCGTCCGGCTCCCGCCTGCCGAGGCCAGGACCAGCTCCGCGTCCAGCGACAGGAGGACGGGGGCGGCGTCGCCAATCGGGGACGCCGTGGCGAGATTTCCGCCCAGGGTCGCCCGATTCCTTATCTGCCTTGCCGCAAATACCTTGAGCATCTTGGCAAGGGACGGGAACTCACCGGCAAGGGCCTCCTCCACCGCCGTAAGGGTGGCGCCGGCGCCGATCCTCCAGTGGGAGTCCGTACCCACGATGCGGGTCAACTCCGGCACGCCCTCGGTCGACACAAGGAACGGGAAGGGCCTGAACTTCTTGGTCACGTCGATGCCGATCTCCGTCGCACCCGCGACCAGGATCGCGCGGGGATGCTCCCTAAGCGCCCCAAACAGCCCGGAGAGCGTCGTCGGCCGCACGAACCGGTCCGTGCCCGCCCGGTAGTCGAGGCCGCCCGGAGGAGAAAACGGCGCCTTGAGCCGCTCCCTGAACGGGTCGCCTGCGCCCGCCGCCTTCCCGCGCCCGCCGAACGCGTCCAGCGCCGCGTCCCGGATCGGGCGGTAGCCGGTGCACCGGCAGAGGTTCCCGCACAGCTGGTCGCTGATGTCGGCGGCCTTCCTGCAGTCTCCCCGGTAATAGCCCTCGAAGAGCGACATGATGAACCCCGGCGTGCAGTAGCCGCACTGCGACCCGTAGTGGTCGACCATCGCAGACTGCACCGGATGGAGCGGCGCCCCTTCGCACGAGAGCCCCTCGACGGTCACCACCTCCCGGCCCGCGAACATCGGCAGGAGCGCAATGCAGCTGTTCACCCCGCGGTAGGTCGCCTTTCCGGACGCGTCCCTGTCGACGATCGCCACCGTGCAGGCCCCGCAGTCGCCCTCGGCGCAGCCCTGCTTGCTCCCGGTCAGGCCGCTCGACCTGAGGAATTCGAGCAGCGTCGTGGTGGGCGCAAGGTCGTCGACCCGCACCACCCGGCCGTTCAGCGTGAATTCGAATCCCATGGTCTTTAGACCGCGAGGCGCGCCATCGTGTGGGCGAGGACCTCCACCCCCGATGCGATGTGCTCGGGCGAGGCGTATTCCTCGGGCCGGTGGCTCCAGCCGTTGCGGCAGGGAATGAAGATCATGGTCGTCGGGCTCACCCGGGCCATGAAGAGCGAGTCGTGGTAGGCGCGGCTCACCATGCGCAGCGACCGCAGGCCGAGCTCGGCGCACACCTCCTGCGCGATCGCCACCGTCCTCGGATCGCCCGCCGCGGGCGGGTCCGCGTTGATCTCCTCGAACTCCATGCTGACGCCGCGCCGGGCGCACGCCTCTTCCGCAGTCCGGCGGATCTCGGCAAGCGCCCTTTCGCGCGTGCCGAGCCGGGCGTCCCTCAGGTCGATCTCCAGGTAGGCGCCGAAGGGGACGCTGTTCACGGCCCCGGGCTCGATCCGGAACACCCCCACGGTGCCCACGGTGTCGGGGCTCCCGCTCCCCTTCGCCGCCCGCTCCACGGCCAGCGCGATCTCGGCGCCCGCCAGCAGCGCGTCGTGGCGGACCGGCATCAGCACGGCGCCGGCGTGCCCGCCCTCCCCACGAAGCGTCGCCCGGTAGCTGCTCGGCCCGGCGATGTGCTCGACGATCCCGATCGGGACCTTCTGCGCCTCGAGGAGGGGCCCCTGCTCGATGTGAAGCTCCACGAACGCGTGGTAGTAGCCCGGCGGCAGCGTCACCGACTCGAGCGGGCCCTTGCAGCCCGCGGCGCACCTCAGCTCCTCGAGGGTGCGGCCCTCGCGGTCCTTGAGCCCCCGCGCCTTCTCCACGGAAATCGAGCCCGCCATGAGCCGGCTGCCGAGGCAGCCGAGACCGAAGCGGGTCGGCTCCTCGGCCGTGAACATGACGACCTCAAGCGAGCGCGTGGGCCTGAAGCCCGCCCGCTTGAGAGCCGCCAGCGCCTCAAAGGCGCCCAGCACGCCGACGACGCCGTCATACTTGCCCGCGTTGGGAATGGCGTCGGTGTGCGAGCCCGAGCCGACCGCCGCAAGCCCGGGCTCCGATCCCTCCCACCGAGCAAAGAGGTTGCCCACGGCGTCCTCCCTTAGCGTGAGGGCCGCCTCTCGCGCCGCGCGACGCACGTACTCGCGGCCCCGCAGGTCGGCCTCCGAGAAGAGGACCCGCGTCACCACGGGCGCGGGCGCCTCGGAGATCAGGGCGAGCTCGTCGATCCGGCGCTGGAGCCCGGCGCTGTCGACGGCGATCCTGATGTCCGGCCCGGGGCTTGTCATAGCGGGGCCCGGTTGACGTCCTTGTAGTACAGGTAGCGGGCCGGGACCTTGCCCATCGCGACGAACCACTGGGCGCAATAGGGGGCCATCCAGACCGCGTCTCCCGCCCGCACCGGATACCAGGAGTCCTCGAGGCGGTAGACGCCCTCCCCGGACAGCATCACGAGCCCGTGCTCCATGATGTGCACCTCCACGAACGGGAGGTGTCCGCCGGGCTGGTATGCGAAGATGTTGACGGCCATGTCGAACGCGGGCTCATCGGGCAGCAGCACCTGAAGGTTCGCGACGGGGTCCCCGAGAAACGGCGTCCCCTTGACCCGGGACTGGTCACCGAGGATCGCGCGCGGGGCGCGCACTCCCGGGAGCGGGGCGTACGCCTTCTGAAAGAGGGTGACGCGGGTCCCCTTGCGCGGGGACAAGAGGCTCCACTCCAGCCCCGCGGGGCAATAGAAGAAACCGCCCGCCTTCAGGCGGCGCCTCTTCGAGCCGACCGCCACCAGGGCGGCGCCCTCCATGACGTAGCCGAAGGTCTGCGCGTCGCCCGCAGCCACCCGCGCCGAGCCGCCGGACTGGAACGTGACGAGGGTCTGCGCGACCCTGGCCCCCATGGCCGGGCTCACCAGGACGACCGCGGTGGCCCCGGAGAACCCCGGCAGCGAGCTGCTCACGTGGTTGTCAGGCGTGATCAGCGCGTGGCGCGCGCCAACGTGGGCTCGGGTGTGGCCAAAGAGTTCGGGCATGGGGATGCGCGGGTTGCGGTTAGGTTTGGGTGCGGATTGGTCAGCCTGGCCTCACAAGATGACCGGACGGCGGGCCCGGTGCAATCCGGCCCTGAGAAAAGACGGTCCTCGCCCGGACGATCGTCCGCACGATCCTGACACGTGACCTGCGCCCGCCGTAGGGTCCCTGGCGGTGCCGGTAGAGCAGGTCGGCGTTCGAGAGCTCGTGGTCGCCCCGCAGATCGATGATCGTCATGTCGGCGTCGAGCCCCTCGGCCAGCGTCCCCTTCGAGCCGCCGACGCGGAACCGGCGGGCGACGTTCGACGAGAGGAGCCTGGAAAGCTGCGGCAGGGCCGTTTCGGGCGGGCTTCGGGCGAGCGCCTCCGACAAGAGCAGCTCGAACCCGTGCTGGCACCCGGAGATGCCGCCCCAGATTTCGAAGAAGTCCTCGGACCGCTTCATGTCGGGGGGTGCCGGCGAATGGTCCGAGCTCACGGTGTCGATCCCGCCCGACTCGAGCTCGCGCCATAGGCCGAGCCGCAGCGCGTCGGGCCTGAGCGGCGGAAAGCACTTGGCCGGGGCCCCGAGCCGGACGACGTCCTCCTCCGTGAGGAGCAGGTAGTGGGGGCAGGTCTCGATCGTGACGTCGACCCCGCGCGCTCTCGCCTCCCGGGCCAGCGCGACCCCGTCCGGGCTGCTCACGTGGACGATGTGCAGCGCGCACCCGGTCTCGCCGGCCAGGTCCGTCGCCGTCCGTATCGCCGAGAGCTCGAGCTCGACCGGGCGGGACCTGAGCCAGGTCCGCACGTCGGCGCCGCGCGCGCGCTGCTCCGCCGTCCGGCGGCGGGCGAGCGCCTCGTCCTCGGCGTGGACCGCCACCAGCATGCCGAGCGAGGCGGCGCGCTTCATACCGGCCCGCAGCGTCGCCGGGTCCGAGAGCGGGAACTCCTGGACCCCGCTGTCGCACATGAAGGCCTTGAACCCGACGGCCCCGGCGTCGCGCATCGGCTCCATCTCCTCGACATTGCCGGGAACAAGGCCGCCCCAGATCCCGAAGTCGGTCCTCGACGATCGCTCGGCCGCGGCCCGCTTCACCCCGAAGCTCGCCGCGTCCGTGACGGGCGGAAGGGAATTGAGCGGCATGTCAAAGAACGCCGTCCCGCCACCGGCCGCGACGGCATTCGAGCCGGTCCCGAGCCCCTCCCAGTCGGCCCGGCCGGGCTCGTTGAAGTGGACGTGCGAGTCGATGATCCCCGCGAGAACATGCATCCCCCTGGCCTCGATGACGTCCCCGGCCGATGCGCCAAGATCGGGCCCGATCTTCACGATCCGCCCGCCCGAGGCGGCGATGTCGGCCCGGACCACGCGCCCGGGCAGCACGACGGAGGCCCCGCGCACGAGAAGCTCGTAGGTGCCGCTCATCGTGGGTGCTCGGAGGCGAGGCGCGCCAGGAAGTCGACGACGACCTCAAGCGCGACGGCGATGTCGCCGGTGCTCACGAATTCGTCGGGATGGTGGCTCAGGCCCCCCCTGCAGCGCACGAAGAGCATCGCGACCGGCGCGAGCGACGCGAGGACAACCGCGTCGTGCCCGGCCCCGCTGGGGATCCGCAGCGAGCGGCCCTGGCGGGCCCGCACGCTCCTCTCGAGAAGCGCCGTCAATTCCCGCGAGCACAAGACGGCTCCGTCGTCCTGGGTCACGGTGGCCGCGAACACGAGGCCCCGTCTCCCGGCGATCGTGCGGCCCGCGCGTCGAAGCCCCGCGAACGCGGCCCGCCTCGCCTTGTCCGACGGGTGCCTCACGTCGAGCGTGAGCTCCGCCGCCCCCGCGATCACATTCGCCGCCCCGGGATGCGCCGACACCCGGCCCACGGTCGCGACGAGCGGCGGGCGCCGCCCCGCGAAGGCCTCGACCTCGAGGATGAACTCGGCCGCGCCCGCAAGCGCGTCCCTCCGGAGTGACATGGGGGTCGTCCCGGCGTGGCCCGCCCGCCCCGTGAAGCTCACCCTTGCGCGGGTCTGCCCCGCGATCGCCGGCACGACGCCGGCGGCCAGCCCGCGCGACTCAAGGACGGGCCCCTGCTCGATGTGGACCTCGAGGTAGCCCAGGAGCTCGCCGCGCGCATGGGCGGGTTTCGGAAGCGGGCGGCTGCGCCCGTTATGCTCCGAAAGCGCCTGCGCCACGCAGACGCCGTCCGGGTCCCGCAGCCCGAGGTCGGACTTCCGGAGCCGGCCCGCGTAGGCCCTGCTCCCCAGATAGGCGCTCGAGAACCGCACGCCCTCCTCCTCCGAGAATCCCAGCACCTCGACCGCGAAGGGAAGTCGGAGCCCGCGGTCCCGGGCGGCCCCGAGCGCCGCGATGGGAAGGAGGACACCGAGGGCGCCGTCGAAGCGGCCCGCGTCGCGCACCGTGTCGAGGTGGGATCCCATGAGGAGCGTCTTCGAGCCGCGCGAAGGCCCCGGCAACCTGCCGATCAGGTTGCCCGCCGCGTCCTCCCGCACCGAGAGGCCCGCGCCCCTCATCCAGCCGCCCACCAGCGCGTTCGCCCTGCGCATCGCGGGCGAAAGGAAGGTCCGGGTCGTCGCCCCGCGTTCGTCCGAGACCCGCGCAAGCTGCTCGAGCCTGCGGGCGACGTCCTTTGCGGCCTGTGCCAAGGTGCTCCTGGGCATTCGCTCCGTCAGCTCCCCCTGTAGGTGTTGTAGGCCCAAGGCGTCACCAGAAGCGGAACGTGGTACGATTCCGAGGGATCCGCGATTCCGAAGCGCACCGGCACGACGTCGAGGAACGGGATCCTCGCGGAGGGAGGCGACTTCGACGCGAAGTATTCGCCTACATGGAACTCGAGCTGGTACGTGCCCGCCACCATTTCGGAGGCGCCCAGGAGCGGGGCGTCCGTCCGCCCGTCCGCGTTCGTGGCCACGGTCTTGTGGAGGGCCGGGCCGGGCGTGATACGGCGAAGCTCTATGCGCAGCCCGGACGCGGGCCTTCCCGCCGCGAGGTCGAGGACGTGTGTGCTGAGTTTTCCGGGCATTTCAGTTCTCCTTTTTTACGGCCTCGTTGAGTCGAAGCCGGGCTATCTTGGCGATTTCACCGAGCGCCGTCGAGAGCTCTGCTTCGCGGGTGTTGGCCGCCCGCGCGCGCATGGCCGCAAGGATCGCCTCCTTCGCGTTCAGACGGGCGCAGATGACAAACGGGAAGCCGAACCGGGCCTTGTAGTCCTCGTTGAGGCGCTCGATCTCCCGGGACTCGGCCTCGCTCAGCCGGTCGAGACCCGCCGCGGACTGCTCCCTTTCGGAGGCCGGGGTCAGCTCGCCGGCCCGGGCAACGCGGCCCGCCAGGTCCGGGTGGGCCTGGACCAGGGCTATCTGGCGTTCGGGCGCCGCCCCGCGCATGGTCTCGCAGAGCGCGGCGTAAAGCCCGTCAAGGTCGCGGAACGGACGCTTGGGAAACGTCTCCTCGGCCACCCAGGGCGAGTGCTCGAAAAGGGCGCCCAGGGCGGCGACGAACGCGCGGCAGTCGCATGCATTCAGCGAGGCCAGTGTGGGCCGCATGGGGGCGCTCACTTGAGCAGCTCGTAGGCCGGCAGCGTCAGGAACTCGTCAAGCCGCGGGTTCCTGATCATCTCCATGAAGAGATGGGCGGCCACCCTGAAATGCCCGTTTGAGTAGCGCTCCTCGCCCACCTCCGACTTGATCTTGGCGATGACCTCTCCGAGGAGCATCTCGTAGTGAGCGGTGGTGATCGCCCTGCCCTCCGCCAGCCTTCCGCCGCAGTGGAGCCACTGCCAGAGCTGCGCGCGAGAGATCTCCGCGGTCGCCGCGTCCTCCATGAGGTTGTAGAGGGGGACGCACCCCAGGCCGCCGAACCAGGCCTCGAGGTACTGGATGCCGACGCTCAAGTTCGTCCTTATGCCCGCGTCGGTGATGGTTCCGGACGGGGCCGCGAGCAGGTCGGCGGCGGTCACGTTCACGTCCTCCCTCTGGCGCGCGACCTGGTTGGGTCCGGGCATGTGCTTGTCGAACGCCTGGAGCGCTACCGGGACAAGGCCCGGATGGGCGACCCACGTGCCGTCGTGCCCGTCGGTGGCCTCCCGCTCCTTGTCGGCGAGGACCTTGGAGAGCGCCTCCTCGTTGGCGGCCGGGTTGTTCTTGATCGGGATCTGGGCCGCCATTCCGCCCATGGCGTGCGCCCCCCTGCGGTGGCACACCTTGATGACGTGAAGGCAGTAGGCCCGCATGAAGGGCGCCGTCATGGTCACCTGGCTGCGGTCGGGGAACAGGTAGTCCGGCCGGGCGCGAAACTTCTTGATGCAGCTGAAGATGTAGTCCCACCGCCCGCAGTTGAGCCCCGACGCGTGCTCGCGCATCTCGTAGAGCATCTCCTCGGCCTCGAAGGTGGCGAGGATGGTCTCGATCAGCGCCGTCGCGCGGATGGAGCCCCTCGGGATCCCGAGCGCCGCCTGCGCGTGGATGAACACGTCGTTCCACAGGCGCGCCTCCAGGTGGCTCTCCATCTTCGGAAGGTAGAAATACGGCCCGGATCCCCGAGCGAGGAGCTCGCGGGCGTTGTGGCAGAAGTAGAGCCCGAAGTCGAACAGGCTCCCGGAGACCGGCCTGCCGCCCATGAGAACGTGCTTCTCGGGCAGGTGCCAGCCGCGCGGCCTTACCAGGAGCGTGGCCGTCCTCTCGTTCAGCCTGTAGCTCTTGCCCTCGGGGCTGGTGAAGGAGATCGTGCGGCGGACGGCGTCCCGCAGGTTGACATGCCCGTCGAGCAGGTTCTCCCAGGTCGGAGACGTCGCGTCCTCGAAGTCCGCCATGAAGACCTTCGCCCCCGAGTTGAGCGCGTTGATGACCATCTTGCGGTCCACGGGGCCGGTGATCTCCGTGCGCCGGTCGAGGAGGTCGGCCGGCGCGGGGGCCACCTTCCACAGACCCTCGCGGACCGACAGCGTCGACGGCAGGAAGTCCGGCAGCACGCCCGCATCGAGCTCCGCCTGGCGGGCCGCCCGAGCCTGCAGCAGCGCCCGGCGCCTCGGCTCGAATTCCCGAAAGAGCCCGGCGATGAACGCGCACGCCCCCGGCGTCAGGATCTCGGCGTATTCGGGCGGGATCGGCGCGCGGATTTCGAGGCCGGATGGGGTCGTGTCGGTCATGAATTGGAAAACTGAGCAGGCACAGTAAAGTTCCTCGTTGAATCATGTCACCTTCAATGTACCGTGCCGCGCTTGTGCCCGCGCGCCACACAATCCAGAGACACAATTCATGAGCAATGAAAACTTTATGAGGGAGGCGATACGCCTTTCCGTGGACGGGGTCCGCTCGGGCTGCGGCGGGCCCTTCGGCTGCGTCGTGGTCCGCGACGGCGCGGTCGTCGGCCGCGGGAGCAACCAGGTGACGTCGACGTGCGACCCGACGGCCCACGCCGAGATTGTCGCGATCCGGGAGGCCTGCCGCAAGCTCGGCAAGTTCCAGCTGCCGGACTGCACGCTCTTTGCAAGCTGCGAACCCTGCCCTATGTGCCTGTCGGCAATCTACTGGGCGCACATTCCGACGGTCTACTACGGCAACACGCGCCAGGACGCGGCGGCGGTTGGCTTCGACGACGATTTCATCTACAGCCAGATCCCGCTCCCCGCGAGGGAGCGCCGCGTCTCGATGAGCGCACTGCTGGGGGACGAGGCAAAGGGGGCGTTTTCCGAGTGGGCCAGGATGAAGGATAAGGTCGCGTATTAGGCCCGACGCGCTTGCCAAACCCGCGCTTTGGCTCAGACTTGGCTTCCATGAATTTCGACAACCTTCAGCCCAACCTGAACGCCCCCCTTCCCCGCCTGGACGACGACGACGACGAGGATGAGCCGGCCGAGGAGACCGCGGTGGTCAGGAAGGAATCCTCTGTATCCATGTTGATTCAGAAGAGGTTCCTGAAACAGCGTAAGCTCTTTCTCTGGGGGCCCGTAACCGACGAGACCGCAAAGGACCTAAGCGAGAAGCTCCTCTACCTCGAATCCACGGAGCCGGGCAAGGAGATCACGTTCTATATGAACACACCGGGCGGATCGATCACCGCGGGAATGGCGGTGTTTGACGCAATGAAGCTCATTTCGTCGCCGGTCACGGTCGTCGTGACCGGGATGGCCGCGTCCATGGGCTCGATCCTTCTCTGCGCCGCGGCGAAGGGTCGGCGGTTCATCTATCCCCACGGCCGGGTCCTCATCCACCAGCCCCTGATTTCCGGCCGATTCATCGGGCCGGCGACGGACATCAACATCCAGGCGCAGGAGATGGAGAAGCTCCGCGGGGAGCTCAATCAGATCCTGGCCGACGCCTCGGGCCAGCCAATCGAGAAGATCTCGAAGGACAGCGACCGCGACTTCTACCTGAACGCGAAGGAAGCCGTTGCGTACGGCCTGGCCGACAAGATCGTCGAGAAGATCTGAGGCGCCCGGCGGCGCCGCGGGAAAGTCTTCAGGGCCCCTTTGAGGCCAGCCCCTTTTCGACGCCCTGGTCTATCTCCATCTTCCACTGCGCGGCGAGCGCCGTGTCTCCCGCCTGGAGCGCGACCTCCCGGGCCTCGGCCAGCCAGGGGGACCTGGCCTCTTCGGGAATCTGGTCCGCCTCAAACAATTTGCGGTACAGGTCGATCGCCTCGGCGGCCTTCTGGTGGTTCGCGAGAAACACGGCGGCCTCGCGCAGGAGCTCCCAGTTCCAGGGCGTCATGTCGGCGCTCTCCGCGGCGCCCCGGACAATCCAGGACGCCTGCTCGCTGTTGCCCGCCGCGCTCAGCCGCCGCGCGAGGCCGAGCGCGAGCGCGAGGCTTGGAGCCGACTTCATGCCGGCCCTTCCCGCCTCGATCGCCTCGCCCTGCTTTCCCGACGCCTCCAGCAGGTTCATCCTGCGCAGGACCGCGTAGCCTGCCAGCGCCTCGGGCAGCGCGGAAAGGTCCTTCGTCTGCTCCGGGACGGAGACGGCGAACGGGCGGTACAGGGGATCGCCGATGACGATCGACTGCCAGCTGAGGAGGGGAAGCGCGTAGTAGGCCGCGTCAACCAGGTTGTCCCCGCGGGACAGGGCCTCCATGAGAAGGTCGGGGCGGTGGACGTACTCGAGGTAGGGCTCGAAGACGTTGCCCACGGTCGCGGTCACGCCGCGCGCGACGAGGGGCCCGCACCAGCCCTCGGTCGCCGACCGCAGCGTATGGGCCGAGAAGCTGTGGATATGGACCGCGATCGCCCCTGGGGGGAACTGGAACCCGGGCAGCCTGAAGGGCCCGTTCAGGTCCGGGGTGTACCATCCGAAATAGAGGGCGGGAGCGTCTATCCGCGCCGACGCGGAAACGGTTGCGGACCCCCGGCTCACGGAGAGGTCGAAGCCCAGGGCGGCGATCCTGGACGCGGTAGCCTCGAGCCACCGGTCCGCGTTCTCGTGGGGTCCGGCTATGTCCACGTAGGCGCGCCCCAGGAGGCCGTGCCGCTCCGCCTGAACGGCCAGGTCGACCAGGTGCATCGCCTCCTGCGCGGCCGGCCCGTCGAGGCGGGACACCTTCACCACCTGGGAGAGCGCGTAGTCGCTCGGGTGCTCGACCCCGTACAGGGGATTCGGCAGGCCGGCGTTGATCGGGTAGTCCGTTCGCGCAAGGAGGCTCAGCTCCGAGTCCACGGCCCCCTGGTTCGTGCGGAACTCCGGATGGCTGGTGAGCGGCCCAAGCTCACGGTACAGGGCGGGCTCGTGCGCGATCCTGAGGGGCACGCCCCGGCAGACGACGAGCGCGGCGATCCTGTGGCCCGAGACCGCGTACTTCCTGCGGCCCACCTCGTCAAACAGGTCCATCGCGATCGCGTCGATCCAGCCCCGCTTGACGAGCTCGTCCTCCAGGGGCTGCCACACCGTTGCCACGAACTCCCTCCATGTGATCGTCTCGGCGACCGGCATTGCGAGGGCGATGATGTTCGAGGCGGGCACCCCGCGGACCTGGGCGTAGTGCCTTGCGATGGCGACGGAATCCGGCGCGTCGCTGTTGGCGAGCAGCACGACCCGGTCCGGCAGTCCCGACCCGGGAGCCGCGTGCGAAAAGGCGAGCAACGAGCCCGCGGCCACGACCGCGCGCACCGCCGCGGCCGCGCCCGTCGCCCGAAGGAATCCCGTTTTGTTTGCAGCGCCGATTCCCGAATCTGAACGGCCTTCATCACCCAAGGCAACTACCCGCAATCGCGGACCCTGAAAGGGCGGCGGGGCCCCGCACTGCGGGTTAGCGCGCCTCCCTGCGATCCACAACGGGGATGGACGCGCCGCCCGAGTTGCGGCACAATAGTCCCCCGGTTTTCAAGCGGGAACCGGCACACCCATCTTTGAACCTGCTCATCCGAAACGCACGCATCCTCACGCTGGCCTGCGGCTCAACGCCGCGCCGGGGCAAGGAGATGCACGACCTGGCCGTGATCCCCCAGGGTGACGTGCTCGTCACCGACGGGCTTATCGCGGCCGTCGGGCCCAAGGTGGAGGCTCCGGAAGGGTCGGAGGTCATCGACGCCAACGGGCGCGTGCTGATGCCGGGCTTCGTCGACTGCCACACGCACGCCTGCTGGGCCGGCAGCAGGCTGGACGAGTGGGAGGAGCGCCTGCGGGGCCTGCCTTACGCGGAGATCCTGAAAAAGGGCGGCGGCACCCGCGCCACGGTGCTCGCGGTGCGCGAGGCGACCAAGAAGCAGCTGGCCGCGGGCCTGAGGGAGAGGCTCAACCGGATGCTGCGGGAGGGGACGACGACCGTGGAGGTGAAGAGTGGCTACGGGCTCACGACGGAGGCCGAGCTCAAGATGCTCAGGGCCATCGTGCGCGCGGGCCAGGACTGGCCCGGCACCGTGGTGCCCACGGCGCTGCTGGGCTACGCCCTCGAGGGCCCTCTCGATGACCACGTCCGCCTGGTGGTGAAGGAGATGCTTCCCGAGGTGTCCCGCGAATTCCCCGGGATCACCGTGGACGCGTGCGTCGAGGAGGGCGGGTGGTCGCAGGAGGCCTGCGTCCGGCTGTTCGAGAAGGCCTCGAAGCACCATCCCCTGCGGGTCCACGCCGACCGGTTCATCTCTCTCGGGATGATCCCCGAGGCGATCCGCCTGCATGCGCGGAGCGTCGACCACCTGGTGGCCTCCACCAAGGCGGACCTAGTGGCGCTCGCCGGCTCGCAGACGATCGGCGTCATCCTGCCCGGCTCGGGGTTCCACACGGACGGGCGCTTCGCCAGGGCCGGGTTCTTCGTGGACCAGGGAGGCGCCGTGGCCCTGGCGACCGACTGCAACCCGGGCACGGCGCCCGGCCATTCGATGCCCTTCGCGATCGCGCTCGCGGTCCGGCGCTGCGGGCTCACCCCCCAGGAGGCGATCGCCGCCTGCACGGTCAATGCGGCGGCGGTGCTGGGGCTTAAGGACCGGGGAACGGTCGAGGCCGGCAGACGGGCCGACCTGCTCCTCCTGGAGCACACCGACGAGCGAATGCTCGCCTACGAATTCGGGGGCAACCCGGTCGCCCTGGTCATCTGCGCAGGGAGGGTTTGCCGCGAGTCGCGCTAGACGGCCGGCGGATTGCCCGTACCTTCACAGAGAAGCCCCACCCCAACTCCCATGAACCGCCGCGAATTCCTCTCCTCCACGGCCGCCACTGTGGCCGCCGGAACCCTGATGCCCCGCGCGCTTGCCGACGTCGCTCCCCAGAAGTCCGACGGCATGAACTACGCGCCGCGGGGCAAGCCAAACCCGGTCGTCAAGCCGGGCGAATTCATGGTCGCGGCCGTCCGCCTCGACCACGGGCACATCTACGGGATGTGCAACGGCCTGACGGAGGCGGGTGCGACGCTGAAGTGGGTCTACGACCCTGACCCCAAGAAGACCGAGGTGTTCAGGGCCAGGTACCCCGAGGCCAGGGCGGCAAGGTCGCTCGACGAGGTCCTCGCCGATCCCGAGGTGCGGCTGGTCGCCGCGGCAGCCGTCACCTCGGAGCGGGGCCCCCTCGGGTGCCAGGTGATGGAGGCCGGCAAGGACTACTTCACCGACAAGGCCCCGTTCACGACGATGGCGCAGCTTGAGCAGGCGCGGGCGGTCGTCGCAAGGACCGGCCGCAAGTACATGGTCTATTACAGCGAGCGCCTGCACAACGAGTCGGCGATGTTCGCGACCGATCTCGTGGAGCAGGGCGCGATAGGCCGGGTCATCCACGTGATCAACATCGCCCCCCACCGGCTCAGCAAGGCCACGCGGCCCGACTGGTTCTTTCAGCGGGAGAAGTTCGGCGGGATCCTCTGCGACTTGGGGAGCCACCAGTTCGAGCAGTTCCTCGCCTACAGCGGGTCGAGCGACGCCACGGTGAGCCACGCGGCCATCGGCAACTTCAACAATCCCGACCATCCGGGGTTCGAGGACTTCGGGGAGGCCTGCCTCACCGGGAGCTCCGGGGCGCTCGACTACGTCCGCGTCGACTGGTTCACGCCGGACGGGCTGAGCACCTGGGGCGACGGCCGGACCTTCATCCTGGGAACCCGGGGCACAATAGAGCTCCGAAAGTACGTCGACATCGCCCGCGACCCCGTCGGTGACCACCTCTATATCGCCGACGAGAAGGGCGAGAGGCACCTCTCCGTGGCGGGCCAGGTTGGGTACCGGTTCTTCGGCGAATTCATCCTGGACTGCCTCAACCGCACCGAAAAGGCCATGACCCAGGCCCACGCGTTCAAGGCCGGGGAGCTCTGCCTGCGGGCGCAGGCCGCGGCGATCCGCGTGACTTAACCCGGCCCCTGGACACTAGGGCACCTCGTAGACTTCAATCAACCCGACGCCTGTGTCTCCGCTCGCGCCCGACAGCTCGGCCGTGTAGGCCCCGGGCGGCAGCGTGACGAGCAGCGCGGAGTCCGGGGTGCCGACCACGCTCCAGGCGAACGCCCCAACGGACGCGGCGGTCGACGCAATCTGGGCGTCACCACCCCAGCCCGCGTTGCTTGCCACCAAGGTGGAGGATCCGTTGCTGTTGCCCTGGAAGAGTTGCAGGAGCGGGTCCGGCAGCGCTCCCGAGATGCCAAAGGCCCCCAAGGCGGGTCCGGAGCCGCGGACGAGCACCGTCTTCGCCGTCGTCCCGCCGATCACGAACCCGGCGATCAGCACGTTGCCCCCCGTGCCCACCTGGGCCCTCGCCGAAAGGTTGACCAGGCGCGGTGAGGTCGGCGTCGCGCTGGACTCCGCGGTGGCGTCATAGAGCTCAGCCAGCGCAACGCCCGTGTCTCCGCTGCTTCCCGTGACCTGCACCGTGTACGGGCCGCCCGACAGCGTCTCCAGGAGGGCCGAATCGTGGCTCGTGGCGACGGCCCAGGGAAACGCCCCGACCGACGCGGCGGCGGCGGCTATGGCCGGGGACCCGCCCCAGGCGCTGTTCGAGGCGACGATGCCTGCCGAGGAGCCGAGCTGCAGCTGCGGGTCGGCGAGGACGCCCGGCACCCCGAACGGGGCCAGCGCCGGACCCGAAGCACGCATCAGCAGGGACTCGGAGCCCGAGGTCCCCTGCCCCCCGACGACGAACCCGGCGATCAGCTGGTTGGCGCCCGTGCCCACGTTCACGCGGCAGGAGAGGTTGATCAGGCGGCCCGGGCTTGCGCCCGCCAGGACATTGAGCGTCGCGGCGTCGCTCATCACCGAACCCGCGGAACTGATGGCCACGCACGTGAACAGGCCGTCGTAGCCCGGGACCGCGTCGCCGAGGACCAGGATGGGGTCGGTCGCCCCGTTGATGGCCACGCCGTTGCGGAACCACTGGTAGGTCACGACCATGCCGCCCTGCACCAGGTTCGCCGCGCGCGCCGTCATGGCCCCGGACTTCAGCCCGGTCGACGCGGAGAAGGCGACCGTGCTGCCGCCGGCGACCGTCTGCGAAACGGGCTGCGTGACAAAGGCGATCGGGTTGCCCGAGTTGTTCGTGTTGACGGTCAGCGTGGCGGCGGCGCTCGTGACCGATCCGTTCAGGTTCGTGATCGTGACGGTGTACGCGCCCGCGCTTGCGGCCACGGCGCTCACGTCCTGCAGGATCGGGCTCGTCGCCCCAGGGATGGGCGTCCCGTTGAAATTCCACTGGTATTGGAGCTGGGTTCCCGAAGCCAGCACCCAGAACACGGCGTTGGCGCCCAGGTTGGCCGACATGGACACGGGGGCCACCCCGATGCTCGGCGCCGCCGTCTTGTTGACGGTGACCGGGCCCGTCGTCCCCGTGATCGACGGGGCCTGGGTGTCTGTCGCCGTGATCGACTGGACTCCCACGGTGCCCAGGCTCACGCTGAAGGTCTTCGTCCCGTTCGTCAGCGCGCTTTCAGGCGGCAGCACTGCGGCCGCGTCGCTGCTGGTGAAGCGGACGGTCCCGGAATAGCTTGTCACCGTGTTGTTGTTGGAATCGACCATCGTGACGGTCATGCTCGCCGGGTAGCCCGCGTCCACGGCGGGCGCGAAGGTGACGAGCAGGTGGTAGGAGAGCGGCGTCAGCAGATAGGCCCTGTTGTCCGAGCCATTCGCGACGATCTGGCCCAGGTCGTTCACTCCCCACGCGCTGGTGAGGGTGACCCCGGGCAGGCTGACCAGCGTGTTGAGGTCCGTCATCGTTCCGTTGGCGTACAGGAAAGCCACGCCTCCGACGCCTCCCACCGACCCGGAATTGCCTACAATCTCCCCGAGATTGTTGATCCCGTAGGCATAGCTGTTGCTCGTGGCGGGCCCCACCGTGCCCAGGTCGGTCATCACGCCGCCGCCGTCGATGAAGGCGTGGAACCAGCCGCCCGTAGCGATCATCGCGTACCCGACGATGTAACCCTCTGTGTTGATGGCCAGCGCTGCGCTCCTCGTCCCTCCAAGGGCCCCCAGGTCGGTCATCACGCCGTTGTAGTAGCTGAAGGCGTGGTGGGCGCTGGCCGAATAGTCCGCGGTCCCCACGATCGTGCCGGAGTCGTTGATCCCGTAGGCCGTGCTGTTGGGGCCGCCCAGCGTGCCGAGGTCGGTCATCACGCCGCCGGTGTTGCTGAAGGCGTGGTGGGTGGCGTCTCCGGTCAGCGTCGCTAAACCGACCACGGTCTCGGAGCTGTTCACGGCCTCGGCATAGCTCAGGGTGCCGCTCAGCGCGCCGAGACTGGCCATGACGCCGTTCGAATCGATGAAGGCGAGATCCGCGGCCGCGCCGGACGTATACGCGTTCCCGACGACCACCCCGGCGTTGTTGATGCCGTTGGCATAGCTGTTGTTGCCTCCCAGCGTGCCAAGGTCCGTGGCCACCCCGTTGGAGTAGATGAAGGCGTGGGTCTCGGTATCTCCGGAAAGGTTGGAGTTCCCGGTGACCCACGCGGCATTGTTGATGGCGAGGGCGGTATTGATACTACCGCCGAGCGTCGGGATCTGCATCACGCCGTAGGTCTGCCCGCGGGCCGAAGGAGACACGACCCCCAGAGCGGCGGCCGCGGACAGCCCGAACGATACGTTCCTGAGCCAATTCGACGGGGTGTTCACAGGATGACGGTGCTGAATCGACAATGTTCGGGACGTATAATGCCAGCCCAATGTGGCCCGGCAACACCCGGATGTCGACCGCCATTAGCTCCATGAGGGACACGGGGATCCACATTTCTGAACTTTTTTACCAACAGGCCGGCGGCCGCTTGCCCGGCGACGCGGCGCACCCCCGGGTCCGTCGCCCGATTTCCGACTTAACTTGAACCGCTGTTCTGCCAGCGTGGCGCGCATGAGCTGGATCGCCTGGGCACTCCTCTCGGCCGTCTTCGCGGGAATCACCGCCATCCTGGCCAAGGTCGGCGTCACCAACGTGAACTCCCACCTCGCGACTGCGATCCGCACAACCGTGGTGCTGCTCATCACCTGGTCGATCGCGTTCGCCGCGACCCCCACGGCCCAGTTCGTCATGCCGGGACGCAGGACCCTGCTGTTCCTGGGGCTGTCGGGCGCGGCCACCGGGCTGTCCTGGCTCTGCTATTTTCGCGCGCTGCAGCTCGGCGAGGCCTCGCGCGTCGCGCCGATCGACAAGCTGAGCGTGGTCGTCGTGATCGTCCTGGCGGGCGTCTTTCTCGGGGAGCGGCTGACCTGGCAGCAGGCCGTCGGCGGGGCCCTGATCGTGGCGGGCTCGCTCGTGATCGCGTGGCCCCACACCTGACGCCCCGCTACTCGGCGAACCGCCACTCGGGCTTGAAGTCGCGCGGGGGCTTCTCGCCCTTCAAGCGGACCCTCACCAGCTCGATCGGCATCGGGCCGCCGGCCATGATGGCGTCGTGGAACTGGCGGTCGGTCATCCCCCCGGGGGCGACCAGCTCGTGGTGGAGCTCGCGAAGCTGAAGGGCCCCCAGCATGTAGCCGGCCTGGTACAGCGGCGGGAACGTCCCGTTGAAGGACCGCCTCACCTCGCCCGTGGCGCTTGCGCGCTCGTGCCCCACCCGGTCGACCAGGTAGTCGATGCACTGCTCGGGCGTCCAGTTGCCCAGGTGGAAATTGATCGAGAAGATGATCCGGGCGCACCGGTGGGTTCTCCAGAAGAGCATCCCCATCCTGTCCTCGGGCGACTTGGGAAACCCGAGGTCCCAGAACTGGAACTCCCACCACACGGCCCAGCCCTCCACCCAGAACGGCGTGGTGAAGAGCTCGCGGTGGGGGTTGGACCGGCTCTCGTAGTAGTACTGCAGGTGGTGGCCCGGGAGCAGCTCATGAAAGACCGTCGCGCGGGCGAAGTGGACGTTGTTGGCCTTCAGGCTCTGAAGCTTCGCGTCGTAATCCATCGAGTCCGCGGGGTAGGCGACGAGGATGTCCGGGCCCCCGAGGAAAAAGGGGGCCACCTTCTGGCGCTCGGGGCTCATCATCTCCACCCTCCAGAAGTCCGCGGCAAGCGGGGGGATGGTGACGAGGTTCCTGTCCTCCACAAAGCGGATGGCCTCGAGCGCCAGGTCCCTCACCAGACCCGGCTGTCCACCGGGCGGCACGTGGTCCTGCTTCACCTTCTCCATTGCGGCCTTCCAGTCATCGCCGCACCCTATCTCCCTTGAGGCCTTCCTGAGTTCGGTGTCGCACCAGGCGAACTCCCGGTTCGCGATCGCAAGGAGCTTCTCCGGCGAGTAGCCGATCATCTCGTGGGCGAGCTCGGCGTCCAGACCCTCGCGCCCGATCGGATCGCCCACGATCGGCTCGTCCTTGCCCGGCTCGATGCCGATGATCTTCTCCCTGAGAAACTTTACGTAGGCGTCGAGGGCCTCGTTGAGCTTCCCGTGCGAGGTCCGCACCCACCACCCGAACGAGGGGTCGTAGCCGTCGTAGAACTTGTACCAGTCCTCGAGCGATTCCCTGAGCTGGCCGAGGGCTGCGACCGACCGGTAGGCGACAATCCGCGAGGCCGTCAGGGGCGCTGCGCCCTTCGGGTCCTTGGCCGCGTCGGTCTTCAGGCCGGTCTGGAGGCTGTCCTGGAGCTTCAGGACCTGCTTCGTCACCCGGTCGAGCACGGCCGCCGCGCCCTGCGGGTCGACGGGCTCCATGAGCCTTCGGGCCTCCTGCAGCGCCGCAAGGTCGCCGGCAAACGGGATGAGGGGAGCCATCTCGCGCGCCCGGGACTCCCGGCGGTCGAGGAGCTCTTGTTCGTAATCGAGCCGCCGCGACATCAGGAGCCAGTCCACCCTGCCCTCCGTGCCGAGGCTCTCGTAGGCAATCGCGTCGAGGCGCTTGCGCCACTCGCCGTAGAACTCCCTCATGCGCCGGGTCTGAAGCGCCGAGCCGTCGACGCTGTAGAAGCGCAGCAGCTCATCCCTGTCCGCGACGAAGCGGTCGACCAGTTCGCGCAGCTCGCTCGCCTGAGGCCGTGTCATGAGCGAGAGCTCCGGCGGGACGTAGGCTCCCGTCGGCCTGTCCGCCGCCGGCGACGGGGGCGGCCCGCCGAAGCCCCGAACAGAAACAAGAAACGCGGCGATGGCCAGGGCGGGGCGGACGTTGGGCATCGCCAGAGCCAAGACCCGGCGCCCGCCCCGGTCAAACCCTCGGAGACTAGAGCTTCCAGTCGAGTTCGCCGTAGGCGCCTGCGCCAAGGGCCGGGTACCCGTTCACCGGCTGGTATTTCTTGTCCAGGAGGTTCTCGACACGAGCCTTCAGGGACAGGCGCCTGCTTGCGCGCCACTCCGCGTAAATCCTTGCGACGGCGTAGTCGGGGTCGTTCACGGTGAGGTACGTCTGGGCGTCAATGTCCTCGCGCCCGGCCACCACCTGGACGCCGGCGCCCGCGCTCCACCCTCCCCCGAAGTCGCGCCAGAGGTCGGCGCTCCCGCTGTTGCGCGGGCGCCGCAGCAGCCGAACCCCGTCCGTCAGGTCGTTCGCGTTCAGGTACGTGTACGAGGCGTGGAGCTCGATCCCCGAGAGGAGCCTCACTTTCGCCTCAAGCTCGACCCCGCTCGTGCGCGCCCTGTTCACGTTCTCGGTCGTCCCGGGATAGACGCTGAAGTCGTACACGATCAGGTCGCGGTATTCGTTCGCAAACCACGTGGCGCTCAGCGTGCCGGCATTGCCCGGAAGGTACCAGTCAAGGCCCGCGTCGCCGCCGCGGGAGCGCTCGGGCCTCAGGTCGGGGTTGCCGGCGTAGCCGGTCGCGACCCCGTACAGTTCGAGGAAGCTGGGCGAGTTGAAGCCGGTGCCGTAGCTGGCGCGCAGCTTGAGCGAGCGGTCGTCCGTGAGCCAGGCACCGGTGGCCCGCCCCGTGACGGAGGAGCCGAACGTGTCAAAGTCGTCGTAGCGGACGCCGCCCGTCAGGTAGACGGACTTCAGCGGATTCCATTCATCCTCGGCAAAGGCCGCCACGAACGTCTGCCGCCTGTCGATGCTGCCGTAGCCGTCGTCGCTTGTCGTCTCCGACTCCGCAGTGACACCCGTGGTGATCCTTTGCGCCGTGGCGCCGCAATAGGTGGCCTGCGCGTCAAGCACGCCCCTGTGGTTCCGGACGGTCGTCGTGCTCGTGTACACCCCGGGCAGCTCGTCGAACGCGACATAGCGGCGGTCCTGGCCGCCCACGGTGATGTGCGCCGTCCAGTCCGGGTCCGGCCGCAGGTCCGCAAACACCGTGCCGAGCCAGTTGCCCTCGGTCTCGTGCGCATAGAGGTCGTTCGTGAAGATGTCCCCGGGATCGCCGAACCGGCCCTCGAAGCCCCGCAGCGTGGCTCCGAAAGCGGCCGTCGACGAGAGGTCGCGGTCGACGCGCAGCACGATATTTCCGCCGTCGAAGTCATTGTTCTGACGCTCGTTCGCCGTGTGCACTCCGGAGGCCGTGAACGACCATGCCCACTTGTCGCGCGATCCCTGCGTGTCCAGGGTGCCTGCGACGGTGCCGAAGCTTCCCGCCTCGACATCGACCTCGGCCGACGGGGCCCCGGAACCCTTCTGGGCCTCTATCGAGACCACGCCGCCGACCGCGTCGCTCCCGTACAGCGTGCTCTGGGGACCGCGGGCGATCTCGATCGTGTCGGTGGCGCCGAGGCGCGCGCCTCCAAGGAAGACGGCGTAGTCGGTGTTGGCGTCGTTCAGCCGAATTCCGTCGACCAGGAAGAGGGTCTGGTCCGAGTCCGAGCCCCGCGTGAAGATGGAGATGTCGGAGCCGAGGGAGCCGTTCGCTGCCAGCGGCGCGCCCGCAACCGCGCCCAGGGCTCCAGCCGGGGTCGTGATCTGCTGGCGCGAGAGGTCGGACGGGGTGATCAGGTCCGCGGCGGTACCGAGGGTCCGGATGTCGGCGGGCGTCCGCGTCGCGACCACCACGACGGCGTCGAGCGAGCTGTCCGGATCGGACTGGGAGCGGGCCGGCGCGGCCGCGAGCGCCGCCGCCAAGGCGAGGAGGGACCGTGCGGCAGGGCCGCGCGGCGATAGGGGGTTCATGCGGGTACTTTCTTCACTGTTGCGATGAAGTTTTCGGAGCCGGCGCGCGCAATCGCGCCGGTCGAATGTGGGTCCCGGGACTCGTATTCGGACTCCGCATGTGTCTCCGCCCGGCGGGATTCCCGCCGGACAGGCCTTTCCTCGCCCCTCGCCTTCACCGGGTGTCGATTCCGATTGGCTTTGCCCGCGCCTGCTGAAGGCGCGGTGGGGGTCTGTGATGCGATACCGCAGCGCAACTGTGGCCGGTTCTCACGGCCTTCCAATGGCTCCCGGAAGATGTGATAAAGAACGGTGGACGCTGAGGTCGTCCAGAAAGGAGTGGCCACTGGCAAGCGCAATCATATCAAGAAATTCGGATTTATTGATATGAGCCTTGCCAACGCCGCCGCAATGGGTTCTACTTGCACCCTTTCGGACTACCGCGACTCCGCACAACCATGGCTGCTCCACGTGAATCCAGTTCCTTTGCCGCACTCCGCCGGCTTTTCGAATCGCGCATCGCGGTCATCGACGGGCCGAAGGGAACAATGATCCAGGCTTATGGGCTCAATGAGGCTGATTTTCGAGGCGCGCGCTTTGCAGGCCATCCGCGCGATCTGAAGGGGAACAACGACCTGCTGTCGCTCACGCGGCCCGACCTCATCGAGCGCATCCATTCCGAGTACCTGGCGGCGGGCGCCGACATCGTGGGGACCAACACGTTCAATTCGACGGCGATCTCCCAGGCCGACTACGGCACGGAGTCCCTGGTGCCCGAACTCAACGCGGCGGCGGTGGCCGCCGCGCGCAAGGCGGCGACAAGGGCCGCGCAAGCCGACCCATCCCGGCCCCGCTTCGTCGCGGGGGCGATCGGCCCCCTGAACCGGACGCTGTCGATGTCGCCGGACGTGAACCGCCCGGACTACCGCGCAGTCACCTGGGACCAGGTCGTCGGCGCCTACCTCGAACAGATGCGCGCGCTCGCGGCGGCGGGCGCTGACGCGCTCCTTATCGAGACGATCTTCGACACCCTGAACGCAAAGGCGGCCCTCTTCGCGACCGAGCTCCTGTTCGACGAGACGGGCGTGCGCCTGCCGGTGATGCTCTCCGTGACGATCACCGACAACTCGGGCAGGACGCTCTCGGGCCAGACGGTCGGCGCCTTCTACGCGAGCATCGCCCACGCAAGGCCCTTTTCCGTGGGCATCAACTGCGCGCTCGGCGGCAGGCAGATGAGGCCCTACGTGGAGGAGCTCTCCTCCATCGCCACGTGCTTTGTCACGTGCTACCCAAACGCGGGGCTCCCGAACGCGTTCGGCGGGTACGACGAGTCGCCCGCGGACATGGCCGCGGTCCTCGGCGAATTCGCCGCGAACGGCTGGGTCAACATGGTCGGCGGATGCTGCGGATCGACACCCGCGCACATTGCCGCCATTGCTAAGGCCGTGCGCTCGCTGCCCCCCAGAAGGCCGCCGGAATTGCCGACCGCCCTGCGCCTGAGCGGCCTCGAGCCGCTTGTCGTCTCCTGAAGCGGGCGGCCGACCGATGCCAAACCCTCCCCGTCCCTCCGCCTCCCAGTTCATCGTCATAGGCGAGCGAACGAACATCACGGGGTCGCCCCGTTTCGCCAAGGCCCTGAAGGCCGGCGACTGGGACGGGTGCCTTGCAATCGCGCGCCAGCAGATCGAGAGCGGGGCGAACATCATCGACATCAACGTCGACGAGGCCCTGATCGAGGGCGAGCCGACGATGGTCAAGTTCCTGAGCCTGATCGCGGCCGAGCCGGAGATCTCGCGCGTGCCGGTGATGATCGACTCCTCGAAATGGACCGTGATCGAGGCGGGCCTGCGGTGCGTGCAGGGCAAGTGCATCGTCAACTCGATCTCGCTCAAGGACGGCGAGGCCGAGTTCCTGAGGCGGGCCCGGCTGGTCATGCGCTACGGGGCCGCCGCCGTGGTCATGGCCTTCGACGAGAAGGGGCAGGCGTCCACTCGCGACGAGAAGGTGCGGATCTGCACGCGCGCCTACAAGCTCCTGACCGAGGGCATCGGCTTCCCGGCCGAGGACATCATCTTCGACCCGAACATCCTGACGGTCGCCACGGGGATCGAGGAGCACAACGCCTATGCCGTCGATTTCTTCGAGGCGACGAGGATCATCAAGGAGACGCTGCCCCACGCGAAGGTCTCAGGGGGCGTCTCGAACGTGTCCTTCTCGTTCCGGGGCAACAATCCCGTGCGGGAGGCCATCCACGCGGTCTTCCTCTACCACGCGATCCAGGCCGGCATGGACATGGCCATCCTGAACGCGGGCATGCTCGGCGTGTACGAGGAGATACCCAAGGACCTGCTCGAGCGCGTTGAGGACGTGATCCTGAACCGGAGGCCCGAGGCGACCGAGCGCCTTGTCAGCTTTGCGGACGGTCTCAAGGCCTCGCAGGGGGGGGCCTCGAGGATCGAGCTCAAGGAGGACCTCGCCTGGCGCGGGGCCCCGGTTGAGGAGCGCCTCTCGCACGCCCTCGTCAAGGGCATCGACACCTACGTCGAGCAGGACACCGAGGAGGCGCGCGCCGACACGGCCAGGTACCCGCGGCCGCTCAACATCATCGAGGGGCCCCTCATGGACGGGATGCGCGTCGTCGGCGACCTCTTCGGCGCCGGAAAGATGTTCCTGCCCCAGGTGGTCAAGTCGGCCCGCGTGATGAAGAAGTCCGTCGCCTACCTGACCCCGTTCATGGAGGAGGAGAAGCGCCGGCTCGTCGCCGGCGGCGGCGTCGCGCGCACGCAGGGCCGGATCGTCATGGCGACCGTCAAGGGCGACGTGCACGACATCGGCAAGAACATCGTGGGCGTTGTGCTCGCCTGCAACAACTACGACGTGGTCGACCTCGGCGTCATGGTGCCCTGCGAGAAGATCCTCGCGGCCGCGGCCGAAGGGAAGGCCGACGCGATCGGGCTGTCGGGTCTGATCACGCCGTCGCTGGACGAGATGGTCCATGTCGCGAAGGAGATGCGGCGCACCGGCTGCACCGTGCCGCTGCTGATCGGCGGCGCGACGACGAGCGCGGCGCACACCGCCGTGAAGATCGCGACGGAGTACGCGCCGGGCGTCGTCCATGTCCTCGACGCCTCGAGGGTCGTCAACGTCGTCAGTTCCCTGCTGTCGCCCGACAGCAAGAGCGCCTTCCTGGCCGACGTCGGCGCAAAGCAGGAGCGGCAGCGGGAGGAGTTCGCGGCGCGGCGCTCGCGCAAGCCGCTGCTGTCCCTCTCGGCCGCGCGCGAGCGCCGGCAGAGGTTCGACTGGGCCAACGCCGACATTGCGCGGCCGGAGTTCCTCGGAACACGGGTGTTCGCCGGCGTGCCGCTCGCCGAGATCGTCCCCTTCATCGACTGGGGCCCGCTCTTCAGCGCATGGGAGCTCCACGGCCGCTATCCCGACATCCTCGAGGACCCGGCGGTCGGCGCCGAGGCCGTGAAGCTCTTCGGGGACGCCCAAAGGCTTCTCGCCCGGATCGTCGCGGAGAGGCGCTTCACCGCGAACGCGGTCATCGGGTTCTGGCCCTGCAACGCCGTCGGCGACGACGTCCATGTCTACTCCGACGAGGGGCGCGGCGGGGTCGCGGCGACCTTCCACATGCTGCGCCAGCAGCAGGAGAAGCCGGCCGGCCAGTTCAACCACTGCCTGGCCGACTACCTCGCCCCCGCGGAAAGCGGGCGGACGGACTACATCGGCGGCTTCGCGGTCACGGCCGGCCACGGCGTGGAGGGCTTCGCTGCGCAGTTCAGGGCGGCGTCGGACGACTACAGCGCGATCATGAGCCAGGCGCTCGGGGACCGGCTCGCGGAGGCGATGGCCGAGATGTTTCACAAGAGGGCTCGCGAGGCGTGCGGATTCGGGAGGACCGAGAACCTCAGCCACGGCGACCTGATCCGGGAGCGGTACCGCGGCATCCGTCCCGCCCCGGGATACCCGGCGTGCCCCGACCACACGGAGAAGCCGACCCTCTTCCGGCTCCTCGGCGGCGAGTCGGCCACCGGCATCAGCCTCACGGAGAGCTGCGCCATGTCCCCCGCCAGCAGCGTGAGCGGCTGGTACCTCAACCATCCCGAGTCCAAGTACTTTGGCGTCGGAAAACTCGGCCGCGACCAGGTCGACGACTATGCCCGGCGCAAAGGATGGACCGTCGCCGAGGCCGAGAAGTGGCTGGGGCCATACCTGGACTACGACGCGGGCTAGAGGCAGACCGGAACTTTCGCGCCGCAAATGCGTCCTACTGGCCGGATGACCCTTAGGCCCACCTGCTGGCGAATCGCGCGCGCCGCGCTCGGTTGCGTTGCACTGGCGCTCGCGGCGCCGGCACGCGCAGCGGGGCCCGGATTCTGCGACGGCCTCTCCCCTGACGAGAGGGTCTCCTGCGGGATCGCGAAGCTCGCGACCGAGCAGGCCGCGGGCCTAGATGCCCTCGTATCGCGGGACGTGACGCTCGCCCATCAGGGGGGCGTGACGGGGTTCTCGTCCGCGTTCTCCGTGCGCCACTCTGAGAAGGAATTCAAGGCCGCGGGACTGGACCGCCTGTCCGCCAAGGAGCTCGCGGCCCTCGACGGGTCGGTCGCCCGCGCGATCGCCCTGGGGCCGCCGCCGACGCAGTCCTTCGCCTACTCCCCGCCGCCCAAGGCGGCGCCGGTGCCCGCGCCATCCGACACGGTGGTCTCGGACATCTCGCGCACGCAGGTACATGGCGACATCTCCTTCACCGTGGGAGGGGGATCCCACGGCCAGAACTTCTACGGGACGTCGGTGGACCTGTTCGTCACCGACCCCACGGCAAAATTCACCATTGGGGTGGGATTTGACGACTACCGGGGCCGCGGGCTGCTCGGCCCTTACGGCCCAAACGGCCCCTATGGTCCCGTCTACGGCGGCCCGCCCTATCTCTGGGACTGGACCCGCTGACGGCGCCTACTTTTCCGGAGCGAAGGCCGCGTAGCTGTGCGGCAGCATCGGAACATGGAAGTGCGCCTTGGGCGCCTGCGGCGCCTGGTGCCGGCGGAAGGGCCACTTGGGGGCCTCCGGAGTGTAGGACGCGACAACCTCGCCCGTGACCAGGTTGCGCAGCTTGGTGAACTCCCCGTTGACCGTGACATTGACCACGGCCTGGCCGGGCAGGAACGACTCGACGACAAACGCGCCATTGTCGTAGGCGAAGAGCGAGACCTGGCTCGGCCCGTCTATCCGGACGAAGAAGTCCCTCATCACGACGTCCTTGATGGCGCTCGTGACGCCGCTCGGCAGGGCGTACAGGTTGCGGAAGTTGTCCGGGATGGTCCAGACGTACAGGACGCCCTTGCTGTACCTGTCCATGAGGAGGACCGGGTAGCCGTTGCCGTTCTCGATGGCGCCCACGAGCGCCCAGGCGTCATTCGTGAGGAAGCGCACCTCGGGGAAGAGGATCCCCACCTTGTGCTCCTGCGCGCCCAGGTCCGTGTGGCTGCCGGGGCCCCATCCGAAAACGTAGTCGGTCGCGAGCACCTTGTTGTCCGTGACCTCGGTCTCGCAGATGCCCTCGATGCCCTTGCCCTTGAGCGCGCGCAGGAGGCCGGAGGTGATGACGACCGACTTGCCGTCCTCGAGCTGCCGCTTGATCTTCGCGACGATGTCCGGGTCGAACTTCGCAGACTCGGTAAGGAGCACGACCTTGGCGTCGGTCGGGAACTCGGGACGCATGTCGATCGGGATCCCGATCATCCCAATGTAGTTGTGGAGGAAGTCCTCGCCCATTGACTGGTAGGGCTTGTAGCAGGCGATGCCGATCGGGTTCCCGAGATTGCCGACGACCGCGTCGGCCTGGCGCAGTGCGACGCCGGCCACCGTCGCCCAGGACGGCGTGGCGGGAGCCCCCTCGCCCACCGGATGGTAGGCGGCGGCCACCGCGTTGAAATCCAGGCCCGTCTTCAGGCCGGCCCATTCCGCCCGGTCGCCCGCCTCCGCCTTCTCGGCAATCGTGGCCCACATGAAGAGCGTGATCTCGCGGGCCTTGGCAAACATCGTGTCCCAAAGCTGCTCCGCGTAGCGGTCCACGTACCGGGCGTTGTACGTGTCGACCCACCCTCCGCCGTTGCCGCCCGGCTTGATGTTCTCGAAGTAGCGGATGATCTGGTAGCTCTCGTACTGCTGGAGGTACTGGTCCGTGTAGACCGGGTCGCGGGTCTCGGTTCCGGTGTAGATTCCGTCGAAGATCCTCGGCTCCTTGTCGAGGTCGAAGCCGAGGCCCTGAAAGTGCTCGTACCAGTTCGGGAACTTGATCACCACCTTGATCTTGGGGTTCACATCCTTGGCCGCCTTGACGACGAGGGTCGACCCGGCCTCGTCCATGAGGCCCAGCCGGAAGTCGGTCCATGACCGGTCGCCCTTGGCCGCGATGTCGGAGTCGGTCTTCGAGTTGACGAAGAAGAAGTCGTCGAGGATGAACTCGTCGAAATGCCGCGCGGCCAGCTCCGAGGCCTTCTTGACGAAGGCGCGGTCCACCGGGTCCGTGTAGCAGAACGAGTGGAAGAGGTCCGACTCGGCCCCGGTGAACGCGCTGCCGCCCGCAACCTGGATCCCGCGGCTCACGAAGAACCGCTTCACCTCATCGAGGAGCTTGTCGTCGGCCAGGATCCCGTCGCGCTGCACCTCGATGTAGACCTTGTCGACCTTCACCTGGCTGCTGATGATGTCCCACTGGGACTGCAGGACCTTCGGATCGGCGAAGGTGGCCACGACCCGCTCGGGGATGTAGACGGCCACGGCGAAGTTTTGATAGTTGCCGGCGCGGGCGCCCGAGAGCGCCGCCGCGCATGCGAGGATGCAGAGGAGTTTCTTCATGGGAGGGGCGCGGAGAATCTGATTCTGCGGCCGCGCCTTCTCAAGCCGGTTTCCCAGAATTCGGGCAACGATCGTTTGCCTTCCCGCCACGGGTTCTGCCACGGTGTCGGCCGATGGCCCTGAGGTACCTCCTCCTTTTTCTCGGCGTGGGCGCCTGCTCCACCTCCGCGATTCTCATCAGGATGAGCGCGACCGACCCGCTGGTCCTGACGGCGCTGCGCCTTGTCTTCGCCTCCCTCATGCTGGCTCCCGTCTTCCTCGTGGAGCTGCGCCGCCACGGGGGCGCCTTCACGCGGGCCCACCTGCGCCGCACGCACGCCCCCGCACTCGTGCTCGCGCTCCACCTGGTCTTGTGGACCCTGGGGGTGAGGATGACCGCGGTCGCCCAGGCGACCCTCATCGTCAACCTAGTGCCGATCGCGCTTCCCTTCTTCCTCCTCTGGCTCGCCAGGGAGCGGATCAACGCGGCGGAGGTCGCCGGCACGGCACTCGCCATCGTCGGTCTCGCGACCCTGTCGGTGAGGGACGCCGTGGCGGCAGGCGGCAGCGCGGCGGGCGACGCGGTGTGCTTCGCCTCGATGCTCCTGTTCGCCCTCTACCTGGCCCTCGGCAGGCGCAACAGGGACTTCCCCTCGATCTGGCTGTACGTGATCCCGGTCTACGGCCAGGCCGCCCTGGTGTGCCTCCTCGTCGCCCTGCCCCGGATGGGGACCTTTGACGTGGGGTCGGCGCGTGAGTGGTCGCTCATGGCTGGCCTTGCCGCGATCCCGACCGTCTGCGGGCACTCGCTCCTGAACGCGGCGATGCGCGGGATCCGGGGCCAGATCGTCAGCCTGTGCAACGTGAGCCAGTTCGTTTTCGCGGGCGTCATGGGCTTCCTTCTCTTCGGCGAGGTGCCCCGCGCCCTGTTCTACGCGGCCAGCGCGATCGTCGTCGCGGGCGTGGCCATCGTCGTGTACGCGGCGCCGGCGGAGGCCGGCGCCTCGGGCTAGCCGGCCTGGGAGACCGCCCGCACAAAGGCGAGCACGAGCGGCGGGACTTCACCCCGGAGCGCTGCGCGCTCCGGCTGAAAGAGGACGCCGGCAAAGAACCGGTGCCTAGGAAGCTCGGCTCCCCGGACCTCTCCCGATTCGTCCCAGGCCGTGAACCTGAGGCCGGCCGCCTCAAGGGCCGGCCGGTACGCCGCGTTGAACCCGTAGTTGCAGCGATAGCCCTCGGTGGCGCTCGGGCCCCCGTACGCGGTGCCCAGGAGGCTCCCCTTGGCGAAATGCACCGCCCCCGTCGCCTCGACCAACGAGCAGCTGAGCCGCGTCACGACGAGCGAGGGCCCACCGGGACGGGTCTCCGCATGGTCGGCGTCGGCCACTGCCGCCGCGTTGCGGGCGAACTCGATGAGCGCGTGCTGGAACCCGCCGCACGTCCCCAGGAAGGGCCGGCCGGTCTCCCTCGCCCAGCGGATGGCGCCGAGCGCGCCCTCGGTGTTCTCGTAGGGGCTCGCGGGGACGGCCCAGACGGCGGCGTATGCCGCAAGGTCGCGCGAGGCGACCCCGATCGACCTCGTCGCGACCCACTCCCAGCCGAAGTCCGCGCCCGAGACGCTGCGCGCCAGCTCGAGCGCCCTCGGGATCGCGCGGTGGGCGGTGTGCTTCTCGGAGTAGTCCCCGACCAGGGCAACGGTCCTGCGCCTCACGAGCCCCCTTCCGGGCGCTCCTCGGCCGGGGCGCCCGTCGCGAGCAGCGCCGCGCTAAGGGCCGCGAGGCAGGCGCAGACGCCGACGAACCAGTCGCCGTGCTCAACGTAGAAGCTGTTCCGGCCGACCCACCGCTGGTCGCGCGTCACGTTCGCAAGCGATATCCCGCGGTAGTAGATGCTCCCGTTCTCGTCCTGCGCGACCCTGCGGATGCCGCCGAACTCGTCAATCCAGCCGCTCCAGCCGGCGTTCCCGCAGCGGAGCACGGGCCGGCGGGTCTCGATGGCGCGCAGCACGGAATGCGCCGCGTGCTGGTAGGCGGCCGCACCCTCGCCGTACCATGCATCGTTGGTCACGACCACGAGCGCGTCGGCCCCCGAAAGGACCTCCTCGCGAGCGAGCGCGGGGAAGAGGTCCTCATAGCAGATGAGGACGCCGAACGCGGCCGCCCCGCGGTCCATGGGGACGACCAGCGGAACCGAGTCGCTGCCCGGCGTGAAGTCGTCGCCGATCGGCACGATCTTGCCCAGCCAGCCGAGCAGGGGCCGCAGAGGGATGTACTCGCCGAACTGGACCAGTCGGCGCTTCGCGTAGTAGCTGGTCTGCACGCCGAGCTGGGGATCGATGACAAAGGCAGCGTTGAAGTACTCCTCGCGGCCGGCGCCCGCCGCCTCGATGGCGTCCGCCCCGATCAGCATGGGCGCCTTCGTGCGGGCCGATAGCTGCTCCACGAACCGGCGCATGGACGGATCGCCGCCCTTCAGGGGGTACGGGGTGGTCGATTCGGGCCAGAGGATGAGGTCGGGATGCAGCTTGCCGGCCTCGAGCGTCAGCGATTTGAGCGTGCCGATGATCTCGGGCTCCTTCGCCGGGTCCCACTTGACCATCGCCGGGACGTCCGGCTGCACGAACGCGACCCTGGCGAAGGGCACGGCGAACTTCGAGGCGTTCACACTCTCCGGGATGTGGATCGCGAGGCACACGAGGAGCAGGAACATCGCCAGCAGGAACTCCTGGCTCCTGCGGCGCAGGCCCGTCTCGCCCTCGCGCAGCAGGCGGTTCGCGTAGGCCGAGAACCCGATGTTCACCGCGACAAGGACGAACGACGCCCCGTAGGCGCCGGTGTAGGCGGCCACCTGGAGCACGCTCCTCATCCTCTCCCACTGGGTGGCGGCGAGCGGCATCCACGGGAAGCCCCCGAACAGGAAGGTGCGCGACCACTCGATCAGCACCCAGACTCCGGAGAGCCCGAGCATCGCCGTCAGCCGCACGAACGTCGACCGGCCGACCATCCTCGGAAGGGTCCACCACGCGGCGAGATACCACACTCCCGTCCACGCCCCGACCAGCGGGCCGATGATGAAGAGGCCGGCCCACGTGACCGGGTGCAGCCAGCTCAGGTTGACCGTCCACGTGACGGCCTGCGCCGCGAGGATCGTCCAGCAGTAGGTCTTAAGCGGGGGCCTCAGGTAGGCCCAGAAGATACCGGGCACGAGGCAGGCGTACGCCACCTCGGGCTCGTGAAACGGCGGGAAGGCCAGGATGAACAGGAGCGCCGTCAGGAAGCCCACCACCGCCGGCGCGGCCCAGCCGGAGTGCCGCTCCCAAAACGTCGGGACGGGTTCGTAGGGGTCCGGGCTCAAGGAGGTCTCCTCAGGCTCCGTGGCAGTGCTTGTACTTCTTTCCACTGCCGCAGGGGCACGGGTCGTTGCGCCCGACCTTCGGGGTGTCGCGCCGGATGGTCACCTTGGGCAGCTGGATCTCGCGCTCGGGCGGTCCGGCCTCCGGGGCGGGCTTTCCGTTTGTGGGCGCGGGCGGGGGCGCCTGGGGAGTCTCCGGGCCCTGCGTCCGCGCGCTGCGCGCGAGGATCGCCAGCATGTTCTCGAAGGCCGAGAGGTTCGAGGCGCTCCGGAACAGCCCCGTGCAGATCTGAAGGCGCACGTTCCTCATCAGCTCCTCGAAGAAATGGTAGGCCTCGCTCTTGTACTCGACCAGGGGGTCCTTCTGGCCGTAGCTGCGCAGGCCGATCGAGCGGCGAAGCTCCTCCATCTCCGTCAGGTGCTCCTGCCAGTGGTGGTCGATCGCGTTGATGACGACGTACCGCTCGAGGGATCCCAGGGCCTCGGGTACCTCCGCCGACTCCTTCAGGGTGTAGGCCTTCCTGATCCGCTCCAGGACGAGGGTCTTGTGGACATCGAGGTCGTCCCCCTTGAGCTCCTCCACCCTCAGCCCGATCGGGAAGTGCGTGTTGGCCCAGCCGACGAAGCTCTCGATCGCCTGGGAGTTGGAGCCGCCCTTCTCGCCGAATCCGGCGATCTGAAGCCGGCTGACGACCTCCTCCTCGACCTGCTCGAAGATGATGCCCTTCGAGCGCTCGGCGTGGATCGCCGCGTTGCGGATCCCGTAGACGACCTCGCGCTGCTGGTTGAGCACGTCGTCGTACTGGAGCAGGCGCTTGCGGATCGCGTAGTTCTGCTGCTCGACCTTCTTCTGCGCCGACTCGATCGAGCGGTTGAGCAGCGGGTGCTCCAGCTCCTCCCCCTCCTGCATCGTGCCCTCCATCAGGCGCGACGCCAGGTTGCCCTGGAGGAAGAGGCGCATGAGGTCGTCCTCGAGCGAGAGGAAGAACTTGGTAAGCCCGGGGTCCCCCTGGCGCGAGCACCGTCCGCGAAGCTGGCGATCGATCCTTCGGGACTCGTGGCGCTCGGTGCCGATCACGTAGAGGCCGCCCTGCTCGCGCACGCCCTCGCCCAGCTTGATGTCGGTGCCGCGGCCGGCCATGTTGGTAGCGATGGTGACGGCGGCGCGCAGGCCCGCCCGGCTCACGATCTCGGCCTCCTGCTGGTGGAACTTGGCGTTGAGGACGGTGTGGATGATGCCGGCGCGCTTGAGCATCCGGGAAAGGACCTCCGAGGCCTCGACGCTCGTCGTGCCGACGAGGACCGGCTGGCCCCGCTTGTTCGCCGCCTCGATCTCGCGCAGGACCGCGTTGTACTTGTCGCGGCGCGCCTTGAAGATCACGTCGTTTTTGTCGATGCGGATGCAGGGCTTGTTGGTGGGGATCACCTGGACCGTCAGCCGGTAGATGTCGTTGAACTCCGTGGCCTCGGTCTCGGCGGTGCCCGTCATCCCTGCGAGCTTCTCGTACATCCTGAAGTAGTTCTGGATCGTGATCGTCGCGTACGTGCGCGTCTCCCGCTCGATCGCGACCCCCTCCTTGGCCTCGACCGCCTGGTGCAGGCCGTCCGACCAGCGCCTGCCGGTCATGACGCGGCCCGTGTTCTCGTCGACGATCATGACCTTCCCGTCCTGGACGACGTACTCGACGTCGCGCTCGTAGAGGGAGTACGCCCGGAGCAGCTGCGAGATCGCGTGGATCTCCTCGGACACGGTCGCGTAGTGCTGGTGGGCGGCGAGCTTTAGCTCCTCGCGCTTCTCCGGCGGGATCGACGTGTCCCGCTCAAGGTCCGAGAACTCGGTCGCGAGGTCCGGCATCATGAACGCGTCCGGGTTGTCGGGGCGCAGGTGCTTCCTGCCGATCTCGGTAAGGTCGGCCTGGTGCTGGCGCTCGTCGATCACGTAGAGCAGGTGCTCCTTCAGGCGGTACATCTCGTCCTTGTTCAGGTCCGAGTTGAGTTCCGTCTCCACGCGGTCCAGCAGCTTGCGCCATTCCGCGTTCTCCATCAGGCGCAGCAAGAGCTTGTTCTTCGGGCTGCCCATCTTGACCTGGACCAGTTTGCGGATCGCCTGGTCGCGCGCCTCCCCCCGCGCGCGCTCGTCGCCGATGCCGCCAAGGCCATCGAGGGTCTCCTTGGCCTCTCCCACGAGGCGGTTGCAGAGCCGCGTCTGGTCGGCGACCAGCCGGTCGACGCCGGGCGTCAGGCGCGTGAAGGGCTGCTCGCGCTCGATCGGCGCGGGGCCCGAGATGATGAGCGGGGTCCGCGCTTCGTCCACGAGGATCGAGTCGATCTCGTCCACGATGCAGTACCAGTGGTCGCGCTGCACCTGGTCCTCCTTGCGCGTGGCCATGCCGTTGTCGCGCAGGTAGTCGAACCCGAACTCGCTGGCGGTCCCGTAGGTGATGTTGCGGCCGTACATCTCGCGGCGCAGGTCGGGGTCCATGCTCTGCTGGATGCACCCGACGCTCACCCCGAGAAAGCTGTACAGCTGGCCCATCCACTCGGAATCGCGGCGGGCGAGGTAGTCGTTGACGGTCACGAGCTGGGCGTTGCGCCCGTTGAGAGAGTTGAGGTAGAGCGGAAGCGTCGCGACGAGGGTCTTGCCCTCGCCCGTCGCCATCTCCGCGATCCGCCCCTGGTGGAGCGCGATCCCGCCGATCAGCTGGACGTCGAAATGCACCATGTCCCATGGGAGTTCGTGCTCGCAGACGAGCGCCGTGGTGCCGACCAGCCGCCGGGCAGCGTTCTTCACGACCGCGAACGCCTCGGGCAGGATCTGGTCGAGGGTCTCGCCCGCCTGCACCCTCGCCCTGAATTCGTCGGTCTTCGCGCGCAGCTGCTCGTCGGTCAGCGCCGTATAGGTGCTATCCAACTCGTTGATCCGCACGACGATGGGACGGACTTTCTCGAGAAACTTCTTGTAGTGCCTCCCTACAAAGGGTTTGAGCAAATACGACAGCATGAAGGGGAAGACAATAGACCGCCGGACACCTTAGGCAAATGACAAAATGCCCTGCCGGCGGGAGGCGCGGTCAGCGGCGCTTCTTAAAGTATGCAACCGTGCGCTTCAGTCCGTCCTCGAGCGCCACGGCGGGCTCCCACTTGAGCAGGCGCTTTGCCAGGGAGATGTCGGGCATGCGCTGCTTCGGGTCGTCCGCGGGAAGCCGCTTGTGGACGATCTTTGAGCGGCCCCCGACGATCTTCAGGACGCGCTCGGCGAGCTCAAGCATCGTGAACTCCCCGGGGTTGCCGAGGTTGATCGGCCCCGGCGTCTCGGTCTGGCGCATCACGCCGACAATCCCCTCGATCAAGTCGTCGACATAGCAGAACGAGCGCGTCTGGCTCCCGTCGCCATAGACCGTGATGTCCTCGCCCTTAAGCGCCTGCACGATGAAGTTCGAGATGACGCGGCCGTCCGACTCGTGCATGCGGGGCCCGTATGTGTTGAAGATCCGCACGACCCGTATGTCGACCTTGTTCTCCCGGTTGTAGTCGAAGAAGAGCGTCTCGGCGCAGCGCTTGCCCTCGTCGTAGCAGGACCGCCTGCCGATCGGGTTGACATTCCCCCAGTAACCCTCGGGCTGCGGGTGCACCTGGGGGTCGCCGTACACCTCGGACGTCGAGGCCTGGAAGACGCGCGCCTTCAGCCGCTTCGCGAGGCCCAGGCAGTTGATCGAGCCCATCACGGAGGTCTTGATGGTCTTGATCGGGTTGTACTGGTAGGCGGTGGGCGAGGCGGGGCACGCCAGGTTGTAGATCTGGTCCACCTCGAACTTGAACGGGTCGATCACGTCGTGGCGGACGAGCTCGAAGTTTGGGTTGGCGGAGAAGGACGCGACGTTTTGTTTGCTGCCCGTGAAGAAGTTGTCCAGGCAGATGACCTCGTTGCCGTCCGCCAGGAGCCGTTCGCAGAGGTGGGAGCCCAGGAACCCGGCGCCCCCCGTGACTAGAATGCGCATACTTCGGCAATAGCCTCAATTCCGGCGGGTTGGCGAGCGCTTTAGGCGCGCCCGCCGCCGCCAGGGGTCAATCGGACCCCTCGTAGCGCCGGATCCAGCCCTGGTGCCAGGGCCCGAAGTCGCCCGCCTCGACGTGGTTGCGGGCTTGCCCCATCAGGTCGAGGAAGAAGTGGAGGTTGTGGATCGTCAGGAGGGTGCCGCCCAGCATCTCCCCGGCCGCGAAGAGGTGCCGCAGGTAGGCCCGGGAGAAATTGCGGCACGTGTAGTTGCCCAGGCCCTCCACGAGCGGCCGGCCGTCGTCTCGGAACTTCTCGTTTCTCAAGTTGATCGGGCCCTGCGGCGTGAACGCCAGGCCGTTGCGCGCGACGCGGGTTGGCAGGACGCAGTCGAACATGTCGACGCCGAGCGCCACCATCCTGAGGATCTGCGGGGGGGTGCCGAGCCCCATGGTGTAGCGGGGCTTGTCCGCGGGCAGGAACGGAGTCGTCGCCCCCACCTGCTTGAGCATCTCGGCCTCGGGCTCGCCCACGCTGACCCCACCGACGGCGTAGCCCGAGAAATCAAGCGCCGAAAGCGCCTCGGCGGCCTCGCGCCTCAAGTCGTCGTAGGTGGACCCCTGCGCGATCGCGAACACGTGGTGGCCCGACGCCAGGAATCCGCTCCCCTCGGCGATCTCCCGGCAGCGGCGCGCCCAGCGCAGGCTGCGCGCGCACGCGAGCGCGCAGGCGTCCCTGTCGACCGGCCACGGTGGGCACTCGTCGAGGACCATGGCGATGTCGGAGCCGAGGTTGGCCTGGATGCCCATGACCTCCCCCGGGCCGAGGAACAGGGCGGCGCCGTCCAGGTGAGACTGGAAGGAAACGCCGTCGTCGCCGATCGTGCGCAGCTTCGCGAGGCTGAACACCTGGAAGCCGCCGCTGTCGGTGAGGATCGGCCCGTCCCAGCCCATGAAGCGGTGCAGGCCGCCCAGGTCGCGGATGAGTTCGCTTCCGGGCCTCAAGTTCAGGTGGTACGTGTTCCCGAGGATGATCTGCGCGCCGATCTCCCTCAGCTGGACCGGTGTGACGGCCTTCACCGTGCCCTGCGTGCCGACCGGCATGAAGACCGGCGTCTCGACATCGCCATGGAGCGTTGCGAGCCGCCCGCGTCGGGCGGCGGTTGTCGCGTCCTTCCCGAGCAATTGAAAGTGACTTGCCATAGGCGGGCATAGAGCCTACCCGCACCCTTGACCCCCCTGTCAATCGTAGGTCAACTCTCCGAGAGTGCTTCTCGTCATCGATAACTTCGATTCATTCACCTACAACCTCGTCCAGTACTTCGGTCAGCTGGGCGTGGAGCAGAGGGTATTCAGGAACAACGAGATCACGCCGAAGGAGGCCCTGGCCCTCAATCCCGACCGCGTGCTCCTGTCCCCCGGGCCGTGCTCGCCCCGCGAGGCGGGCGTGACGCTCGACATGATCGGAGCCTTCGCCGGCAGGAAACCGATCTTCGGCGTTTGCCTCGGCCACCAGGCGGTCGGGCATTTTTACGGCGGCCACGTCGTCCGGGCCGACAGGCTGATGCACGGCAAGACCTCGCCGATCACGCACCGGAACACCGATCTGTTCAAGGGCCTGCCTCAGGGATTCGCCGCGACCCGCTATCATTCCCTCCTGGTCGAGCGCTCGACCTTCCCAAGCGAGCTTGAGATCACCGCCGAGACCGCCGAGGGCGAGGTCATGGGCCTGCGCCACCGGACCCTTCCGATCTGGGGCGTCCAGTTTCATCCCGAGTCGATCGCGACGGAGGGCGGCATGAAGATCCTGCAAAACTTCCTCGAGTTCAACTGACCCCGCTTTACCCCATGCGCTGCCCCAAGTGCACTTCGATTGAGGACAAGGTGATCGACTCCCGCATCAGCAAGGAGGGCAATACGATCCGCAGGCGCCGCGAATGCCTCGAATGCGGCCACCGGTTCACGACGACCGAGACGCTCGTCCTCGACGGCATGGTGGTGATCAAGCGGGACGGCAGGCGCGAGGAGTTTGACCGCGAGAAGCTGGTCCACGCGGTGCGCGCGGCGTGCCACAAGCGCCCGGTCGACCTGGAGCAGATCACGATGCTTGTCGAGGACGTCATTGACGCGATTGAGGCGAGGTTCGAGAACGAGATTCCGTCGCAGGCCATCGGCGAGGCCGTCATGCAGCGCCTGCGGACGGTCGACCAGGTCGCCTACGTGCGCTACGCCAGCGTCTACAAGGAGTTCCGCGACGTCTCCGAGTTCATGAGCGAGATCAGCTCACTCGGTAAGACGAAGAAATGACGATGGACCGCGACGAACTTCGTCGCCTGCACTATATCAATGCGCTCTTCGCGCATGTGACCGGAAAGGACCTCTTCCTGGCCAACCAGATCAAGTCCGCGATCACCTTCACCCTCGCGGACCTCGAGGCCCAGACGGCGGCGGACCCCACCCTGGCGTCCACCTACTCGGAGGCCTTCAACGCCGCGGCCGCGCGGCTCCTCGAGAAGCTCCACTCGCGGCTGCCGCGCCACGGCTTCTTCCACTGGGACGCCTCGAAGACGCTCCAGTCGGGGACGCCCCTCTTCGCACGGGCCGAGGTCATGGCGGGCCTCCGGACGCTGGCCCCCTTCCGCGAGTCGACGCTGCTGATCACGAACCTGCGGCCCGCCGTGCTGCCCCCGGAGAGGCGCGAGACGAAGCGCCGGCGCAAGGAATACGACGATCTGCTCGCCTTCCTGCGCGAGCTGACGGCGGCGCGCTCCCCCTTGGGCTCGGACTTGACGCTCCTATTCTTGTGACCCGCCCAGAAACGGGCAATCTCCCGCCGCAAAGAACCCCCACATGACTAAGACGCTCTTCCAGAAGATCATCGACCGGGAGATTCCCGCGAGGATCGAGCACGAGGACGCGCGCTGCATCGTGATCCACGACATCCGGCCCCAGGCCCCGGTGCACCTGCTGATCATCCCAAAGAAGCCGATCCCTCGCCTGGCCGAGGCCGTCACGGCGGACGAGGCGGTCCTCGGCCACCTGCTGGTCGTCGCGGGCGAGATGGCCGCGAAGCTGAGGCTCGAGCGGGGCTTGCGCCTCGTCGTCAACAGCGGCCCCGACGCGGGCGAGAGCGTCCCCCACGTGCACGTGCACCTGCTCGCGGGGCGCCCGATGGCCTGGCCGCCGGGCTAAAGCCGCGCCGGCGCGGCCTAGGGCCTCTCCCCCGCCGGGCCGCCGCCCCCGACGGGCGCCGGCCGCAGGCCCCCAAGGTACTGGAGCTCCTGCAAGACATCCTCCACCCGCGTCAGGAGCGTCGCTCCGTCCCGGATGAGCTGGTTGGGCCCGGTGCTCGTCGACAGGTCGATGCGCCCCGGCACGGCAAAGAGCAGCCGTCCCTGCTCGCCCGCGAACTTGGCGGTGGACATCGCCCCGCCCCACAGGTCGCTCTCGACCACCACCACGGCCTCGCAGATCCCGGCGATGACGCGGCTTCGCATCGCGAAGGAATCCTTGTCGACGGACCGCCCGAACGGGAACTCGGAGAGGACGGCCCCGGTCTCCGCAATCCGCCGGTACAGGCCGAGATTCTCCGGTGGGTGGATGACGTCTATCCCGGTCCCGAGGACCGCGGCCGTCCTGCCCCCGGCGGAGAGGGCGCCCTCGTGCGCCGACGTGTCGACCCCGCGCGCCAGTCCGCTCACGACGCAGAACCCCCGCTGCCCGAGCTCGGCGCCGAGGCGCCTCGCGACGCTCTGCCCGTACGCCGTGGCCCGGCGGCTCCCGACGATCGCGATGCAGGGGCCGTCCAAGGCATAATCACCCTTTCGATACAAGCCGACCGGGGGGTCGTGGATCTCGCAGAGGAGCCGCGGGTAGCCCGGGTCGCGCGGGATGACAAACGTGACGCCGCTGCGTTCCATCCTGTCCTCCTCCCTGGCGGGGTCGAAGTGCGCCCGCCAGTCGCGGATCGCGGCGACCGCGTCCGGGCGGGCCCCGGGAACGGCCTCGAGGCGCCTGCGCTCGGCCGACAGCGCCGCGCGCGGGTCGCCACCAAAGGCCCCGAGAAGCTGGTTGAGCCCGATCGGACCGATCCCCGGCAGCGCGTTGAGCGCCAGATACGCCTGCTTTTCGGTCAGCTCCCTTGGCATGCCGCGTACTCTCGCAGGGCCGGCGCCAGGAAGTCGAGCAGCTGAAGGGTCCGGACGGCCGTCTGCCCGTGGGCGCGGGCAAGCACGTCCGCCGCCGTCCCGTGCCAGGTCGCGGCCCGGCAGGCGGCCGCCAGGGGCTCGCCCGGAGCCTGGGCGAGGAGGCCGCCGGCTAGGCCCGCGAGAAGGTCCCCGCTTCCGCCCCGGGCAAGGACCGGCCCTCCGCACAGGCAGTGGTAGACAGAGTCGCCCGCGCACACCCGGGTGACCGGCCCCTTCGCGATCACGGCGCCCCGGACGGCCCTACAGAGCGCCCGCAACTCCGTCCCCTCGGCAATGCGCTCGAGCTCGCCCGCGTGGGGCGTCAGGATCCTCGGCGCGGTGCCCGCCCGCACGATGTCGGCCTGCAGGGCGTCGGCGTCGATCAGCAGCGGCACGGGGGAGCCCCGGACGACGCCCATCGCCAGCGCGAGGGTCTCCGGCTCCCGGCCGAGGCCGGGGCCGATCGCCAGCGCCGTCGCCCGCCCGGCGACGGCCATGATCTCCTCGAGCCCCACAAGCGCCAGCCCGCCTCCGGGCGTCTCGGGCAGGCCAACCCACATGGCCTCGGGGGCCTGCGCCGCAAATGCCGGCGCGAGCCGCTCGGGAACGAACGCGGTGACCAACCCGGCGCCGCTCCGCAGCGCGGACAGGGTCGCCATCATGACGGCGCCCGGGTAGCTCCGGGAGCCGCCGACGATCGCCAGGTGGCCCTGAGAGCGCTTGTCGGACGCGGCGGGCCTGAGGCCTCCAAGCACCCCGAGAACCGATGGCAGGATCACGCGGTCCCCGCCCGAGGCGGCGGCCTCGCCGTCGCCGAAGAAGCCGAGGTCGAGGTAACGCGGACGCCCGGCGTTCGCGCATCCAATGAGGGGAACCTTCACCGAGCCCGTGGCGTAGGTGAAGTCCGCCCGGAACGCCCCGGGCTCCGAGAGGCCGGTCGGAAGGTCGACGGACGCCCGGAGCCGGATCCTCGACCCGTCCGCCGCGGCGATCGCGGCAAGGGCCTCGGCGGGGAGCGGCGGCCGGTACTGGTAGCCAAAGATCCCGTCCAGGCACAAGTCGTACGCGGGCGCCAGGCCGTCTGCGTCCGTGGCGCGCACGCGCCCGCGGCACGCCTCGGAGAGGTCCCTCCACGCGCGCGCGGCGAGCGGCCTGAGCGCCCTCGTGCCGAACGCGAACACGACGTCCGCCGTGGATCCCAGGGACCGCTCGAGCACCTCCCTCGCCGCAATCATGGCGTCCCCGGCGTTGTTGCCCTTGCCCGCGAGGACCAGCAGGCGGCCGGCGGCCGGAAAGCCGCCAATCTCCTGGAAATCCCGGAGGGCGGCGTCCGCGGTTGCGCGGCCGGCGCGCTGCATCGCGCCCCATTCCTTGCGCTCCTGGCCCCCAAAGAGGTGGGCCTCGAGCGCGCGGGCCTCCTCGATGGAGACGACCGGGTGGCTGGGGATGGCGGCGCTCGGCATGGCAAACCTATTTCCCGCCGTCCGGCGGGGTCGCCGACGTCGGCGCCAGCGACTGGCGCATCCCCTCGCCGATCGCCTTCCATTTCTCCTTACCCACCTCGCCGAGCCACTCCTCGCGCTGGCGCGCGGTCTCGGTGAACTGGAGCGGGGAATCCTCGGGGACCCCATGCGTGAGGCCGAGCCGGGTCAGGCCCGTGACGGACCGGAAGTAGTAGGCGTCGCCGACGCGGGTCACCTCGTAGAACTCGGAGAAGCTCTTCGTGTCCGGGTTCCACAGCGCCACCTCCGTCGTCCCGTCGCTCCACACCGCGTACCGGTCCCACGCGGCGAAGACGGCCTCGATCGTGGTGAGCCGGGGCGCCTCGGGCGGCCGGGCCGGCTTCGGGGCCTCCTCGGGCGCCGCCGGTCGCGGGGCGCCCCCGACGTCCGTGCGCCTGGGCAGAGCAAGGACGAAGAGCGCGCCGAGCACGAAGCCGAGCGTCACCCACGAGGGGACCGCCGACGGCTTGCGCGGGGCCGGCTCCGATGGCGTGTCGTCTTCCATCTGGCGTTCCCCCTTCGGCTAGGCCCTTACGAGCGCGGCGATGGCGACCGCGACCAGGTCGGTGTGCGAGAGAGTGAGCATGACATGGGTCGCGCCAGCGTCCCTGAGGAGCCCCATGCCCTTCTCGTCAAGGCGCACCAGGGGCTGGTGGCGGGGACCGTGGTACACGGAGACGGAACGCCATCCCAGCTCCGAGCCGATTCCCGTGGTGAAGCACTTGGACACGGCCTCCTTCGCCGCGAACCTCGCGGCAAGGTGCTTGTGGGGGTACGCCATCCTGGAGCAGTACTCGCGCTCCTCCTCCGTGAACACGCGCGCGAGGAACCGCTCCCCCTGCCGCTCGAGGATGCCGCGGATCCGGTCCACCTCGATGACGTCCGCGCCGAGGCTGATCAGGACTCCTCCGGGGGGCATGTTCAGGTTCATGAGTTCATCCGCGCCTTCATCTCGCGCACGGCCTCCTCGATCCCGGTGAACAGCGCGCGGCAGAGGATGCTGTGCCCGATGTTCAATTCATTCAGGTGCGGGATCGTCCGGACCTCGGCGATGTTCACGTAGTTGATCCCGTGCCCCGCGTTCACCTTGAGCCCGAGCTGGTGGGCCTGCACCGCGCCGAGCCTGAGCCGCTGGAACTCGGCGCCCCGGCGCTGCGTCCCGTAGGCGTTAGCGTAGGCGCCGGTGTGGAGCTCGACCACGGGGGCGCCCACCCTGGCGGACAGCTCGATCTGGCGCTCGTCGGGGTCGATGAAGAGGCTGGCCTCGATCCCCGCCGCCTTCATCGCCGCCACGCAGGCCCTAATCTTCTCCGCGCCGCCGGCGACGTCGAGCCCCCCCTCCGTCGTGACCTCCGTCCTGTTCTCGGGGACGACGCACACGGCCTGCGGCCGCAGCTTGAGCGCAAGGACGATCATCGCCTGCGTGCACGCCATCTCGAGATTGAGCTTCGTGGACATCGTTTCCCGAAGGCGCCAGACGTCCCTGTCCTGGATGTGCCTGCGGTCCTCCCGCAGGTGGACCGTGATCCCGTCGGCGCCCGCCCGCTCGGCCCGCTCGGCGAGCAGGACGGGGTCGGGCTCGACGGCCCCGCCGGGGGCGCCGGCGGCGTCCCTGTAGCGGGCCTGCCGCAGGGTCGCGCCGTGGTCGATATTCACCCCGAGGAGAATCACGGCCCCATCTAAGCAAAGTTAGGCCCCCCGGCCAACCTTCAAAAAGACCCTAAACGTCGACCCGCTTCCGGTAGACGACCTGGGTCTTCAACGGGAGGTACCCGAGCGCAGGGTAGAAGGCGTGGCTTTCCACCCGCTTCGCATTGCTGCGCACAACAACCGTTTCCGCCGATATCTCGCGCGCCCAGGTCTCGGCGACCGCCACGAGGCACCGGCCAACCCCGCGCCGGCGCATGGCCTGCGAGACGACGAGGCCGACGATCTCGACCCGCGGGCCCGACTCGACGGCGACGCTGGTGTGGGCCTGAAGCCAGCCGCAAAGGGAGCCCCGCCGTTGCACGGCCACCACGACGCGCTGGTCGTCGCGCCCGAGGACCGCGCGGAGCCTCTCGCGCACCACCTTCACCTCGGCGGGATATCCGAGTTCCCTGGAGAGGCGGGCGACGGCGGACGCGTCCCCCAGCTTGGCCGCGCGCACCTTGAAGTTCATGGGGAACCTGGCCGCCGGGGGGTGTCGCATAGGCCGCTTGCGCGCGATTCGGCGGCCGCTCAGGCGCGCTGGTCCATCGGGACGTAGTCCCTCTTGACCGGGCCCATGTAGATCTGCCTCGGCCGGTAGATCCGGCCCTTGGGGTTCGAGGCGACCTCGCGCCAGTTCGCGATCCAGCCCGGGGTCCGCCCAATCGCAAACATCACCGTGAACAGGCTGGTCGGGATCCCGAGCGCCCTCATGATGATCCCGCTGTAGAAGTCGACGTTCGGGTAGAGCTTGCGGGACAGGAAGTAGTCGTCCTTGAGGGCCGCCTGCTCAAGGTTGCGCGCGATGTCGAGCAGCGGGTCGTTGATCCCGAGCTTCTTGAGCACGTCCTCGCAGGCCTTCCCGATGATCTTCGCGCGCGGGTCGAAGTTCTTGTACACGGCGTGCCCGAAGCCCATCAGGCGGTTGGCCTTGGTCCCCATCTTTGCGGCAGCGATGAACCGCGTCCCGTCGTCGCCCTCGTCGTAGATGGCCTGGAGCATCTGGACCACCCCCACGTTCGCGCCTCCGTGGAGCGGCCCGGACAGCGCGCAGATTCCGGCGGATAGCGACGTGAAGAGGTTCGCCGCGCTCGATCCGACCGTCCGGACGGTCGAGGTGGAGCAGTTCTGCTCGTGGTCCGTGTGCAGCAGGAGCACGAGGTTGAGCGCGCGCGCCACCTCGGGCTCCGCGATGTACTCGGTGTACGGATCCGAGAACATCATGTGCAGGAAGTTGTCGCAGAAGGGCAGCTCCTGCTTCGGGAACACATAGGGCAGGCCCTTCTGGTAGCGGTAGATCATCGCCCCGAACGTGCGGATCTTCGAAATCGCGATCGCCGCGGCCAGGTCGAAGTTGACCAGGTCCCTTTCGAAGTTGTTCGTCGCCAGCTGCGGGTAGTGGGCCGCGAGCGCGGCGACGATCGACGAGAGCATCGCCATCGGGGGGGCGCTCGTCGGGAACCCCTCGAAAATCCTCTGCATCTGCGTCTCGATCGCCGCGTTCTGGCGCAGCTTCATCCCGAATTCCTTGCGCTTTTCCCTGTTGGGAAGCTCGCCGTAGATCACCAGGTAGGCGGTCTCCACGAAGTCGCTGAAGTTCGCCAGCTGCTCGATCGGGATCCCGCGGTGGCGCAGGATCCCGTTCTCCCCGTCCAGGAACGTGACGGCGCTCTCGCAGGAGCCCGTGTTGCCGTAGCCCTGGTCGTAGCAGATGAATCCCGTGTCGGCCCTCAGCTTGCGGGTGTCGATCGCCCTTTCCCCCTCGGTGCCCACCATCACGGCGAGCGGATATTCCTTTTCGTCTATCTTCAGTGAGGCGATCTGGGGCATGGCAACAGGATCGAAGCTAGAAACGAGCCGCTTGCAAAGAAAAGTTGGGCCCAGCCCTATGAAATCGGCAACCTTATCGCGCGATTAGACCGGCTGCGCGGCCGTCGCCGCGAAATTCCTGTAGATTCGCAGCCCCTTTGCCTGGCTCTTCTCCGGGTGGAACTGCGTCGCGAACAGCTGCCCGCGGCCGATCGCCGCCACGAACGGGGCTCCGTAGTCGCACTCGGCGAGGACGAGGCCGCGGTCCGCGGGGACGCAGTGGTAGCTGTGGACGAAGTAGAACGATTCGCCCTCGTCGGTGAGCCCCTCGCGAAGCGGGTTTGCGAGCTGCCTGAACCGCACCGTGTTCCACCCCATGTGCGGCACCTTGAAAGGCGGGGGAAGCCTGAAGCGGACGACCCTGCCGGCGATCACGCCGAGCCCCTTGACATCCCCCTCCTCCGACTCGTCGAACAGCGCCTGCATCCCCAGGCAGACGCCCAGGAACGGCCTATCGAGCCTTATCCATTCCCGCACCGTGGCGTCCAGGCCGGAGGTTCGCAGCGAGAGCACGCAGTCGCGCAGCGCGCCGACCCCGGGAAGGACAAGCCCCTCCGCACCGGATCCGTCGAGCTCCGCGGGCGTGCGCACGACGGCGGGCCGCGCGCCAACGGCCTCCAGCGCCTTGGTGACACTGCGCAGGTTGCAGATGCCGGTGTCGATGACGGCGATGGGCGCGCTCATCGACGGAGCGTCAAAGGCTGCCCTTGGTGGAGGGAAGAAGGTTCGACGCCCTGGGCTCTATCTGGGTGGCGGCATCCAGGGCCTTCCCCAGGCCCTTGAAGACGGCTTCCGCGATGTGGTGGGGTTCCTCCCCGTATAGCAGCTCGACGTGCAGGTTGGCGCCGAGCGCATTGCTGAATGCGCGGCAGAACTCCTTCACAAGGACGAGATTGAAGTCCCTCACGAACATCGACTGCGCCTCGACCCGGTACTCGAGGTGCGGGCGGCCGCCCACGTCGACGACGACCCTGGCCAGCGACTCGTCCATGGGCAGGATGAAGAAGCCGTACCGCCGGATCCCGAGTTTCTCGCCCAGCGCCTTCTTGAAGGCCTGCCCGAGGACGAGCCCGACGTCCTCGACGGTGTGGTGGTAGTCGACGTCCACGTCGCCCTTCGCCCTTATCATGAGGTCAAAGAGGCCGTGCTTGGCGAACAGGGTCAGCATGTGGTCGAAGAACGCGACCCCGGTTCCGATCTTCGACTCGCCCGTTCCGTCGATCGCGAGCGTGATCGATATGTCCGTCTCGGCCGTCTTGCGGGAGACGGCCGCTATGCGTTTGGAGGTGCCTTTAGCCATGCGTCGAGGGTGTCATCGAGGACGAGCATCTCGTCCTCGGAGCCGACGGTGATCCGCAGACACGAGGCGGTCAAGGCGTCGCTCGGGAAGTGGCGCACCAACACCTTGCGCGAGAAGAGGAAATCGTACGCGGACCGGGCGACGCAGGGACCCGTGCGGCCCACAGAGTCCCGGGGCTCCGTGCAGATGAAGTTCGTCTCGGAGGGGAACGTGAACCATCCGCGTTTCTCGGCCCAACGTCCTGAGTAGCAATCCCTTGTGGCCCTAATTCTGTCCACGACTCCCCGGTAATAATCGGGATCGCCCAGGGCGGCGAGCGCGGCGGCCTGCGAGAGCCGGCTCACGTTGTAGCTGTCGCGCACCTTGTCGATCACCTCGATCACGTCGGCGCCGGCCAGCGCGTACCCGACCCGGATGCCGGCGAGGGCGTACGCCTTGGAGAGGGTCCTCACCACCACGAGGTTCGGATGCCCCGCGAGCAGCCCCACGGCGTTCTCGCGCGCAAAGGCGGCGTAGGCCTCATCCACGACGACGATGCCGCCGAAGCCTCCGAGGATCCGAGCAATGTCGGCGTTCGGGAACCCCACGCCGGTCGGCGCATTGGGCGAGGTGAGGAAGAACACGCGGGCCCCGGAGGCGGTGATCGCGTCGACCGGCAGGCGCATGGCCCGGTCCAGCGGCACCGCGCGGGTGGTCCCGTCCTGAATCCCGACCAGCACCGGGTACAGCGAGTACCCCGGAAGCGTCAGCGCCGCCGCCGCCTCGGGCCCGCAGAAGCAGCGGACGAGCAGGTTGAGGATGTCGTCCGAACCGTTGCCGATGCAGACATTCGCCGGCTCCAGGCCGTGCATGCGCGCGACCGCCGCCCTGAGGGGCGCGCTCCTCGGATCGGGATAGAGGCGCAGCGCGGCGCCGTCGGCGCCCAGCTCCCGCCGGACGGCCTCCACCACCCTCGGGCTCGGCGGATAGGGGCATTCGTTCGTGTTCAGCTTCACCCAGCCGGGTTCCGTGGGCTGGATGCCCGGCGTGTAGGCGCGAAGCTTCGAGACATGGGCGAGCGCAAGCCGCCCGGAGGCCGGCCCTGTCATCGGGAGCGTGCCCGCCCGAGGCGAATCGCGGCCGAGCGCCCGTGCGCGTCCAGCCTCTCCATCGCGGACAGCGCCGCGACGGTCGGCCCCGCCCTGCGCACGCTCGCAGGGCCGTAGCGCAGGACGCTCGTGCGCCGCAGAAAGTCGGCCACGCGCAGGCCGCTGGAGAAGCGGCCCGCCCCCCCGGTCGGAAGCACGTGGCTTGGGCCCGCTGCAAAATCGCCCAGGACCGTCGGCGTCGAGTTGCCGATCATGATCGCCCCAGCGGTCGTCACCGCCTTCACGAGCCGCGCGGCCGCACCGGCGCGCACCAGGAGCTCAAGGTGCTCGGGCGCCACCCGGTTCGCGACCTCGGCGGCCTCGTCGAGGCTCGCCACCAGGATGGCCATGAACCCGTCGTCGAGGACCCGGCGGGTCCTCTGCGATCGCGCGAGGCCGGGCAGCTGCCTGCCGATCTCGGCGGCCACGCCCGCGACGATTTCGCGCGAGGTCGCCACCAGGTAGATCTTCTCGCGGCCCGAGCCGTGCTCGGCCTGGGCAAGCAGGTCGGCCGCGGCGAAATCCAGCCTGGCGCTCGCGTCCGCGATGACCATCACCTCGCTCGGGCCGGGAAGCAGGTCGACGCCCACCTGCCCGAACACCTGGCGCTTCGCCTCGCACACGTACGCGTTCCCGGGCCCGAAGATCTTGTCCACCGGGGGGATGCTCGCCGTTCCGTAGGCCATCGCCCCGATGGCCTGGACGCCTCCAATGCGGTAGACCTCCCTTATCCCGGCCAGGTCAAGCGCGGCCAGCAGGTCCGGGGCGACCCGGCCGTCCGCACCCGAGGGCGTGAACACGGCGATCTCGGCGCAGCCCGCGATCCTCGCAAGGGTGGCCGTCATCAGGACCGTTGAGACGAGCGGAACCTGGCCCCCCGGCACGTAGATGCCGACGCGGCGTATTGGGTCGAACTTCTCCCCCACGAGGGCTCCGTGGCGGTTCCTGGCGGACCAGTCGGCGGGAACGGTCCTGCGGTTGAAGTCCCCGACCGCGGCGTGCACGGAACGCAGTGCCCGCCGGCACCCGGGGTCCACGCTCCTCGAGGCGGCCGCGATCTCGCGGGCGCCGACCCTGAACGCGCCCGGCTTCAGCCTCGCCCCGTCGAACCTGCGCGCGTAGCGCGCAACCGCGGCGTCGCCCTGCCTGCGGACGTCGGAGAGGATCGCGGCGACCGCGCCTGAGATTTCCGCGGAGACGGCGGCGCCGCGGCAGAACGCGGCCAGATCGGAGTCGAATCGCTTCGACGCAAAGGAGAGCGTGCGCACGGCCTACTTCTTCTGCGGAACCGCGCCCGCGGCCGGGACGGCCTTGGGCAACACCAGGCTCGGGGCCGCAAACAGGTCGGGGTTCAGCGCCTCGTTGAGCACGATGCTGTCGAACGTGACCGTCGTCACCGCGTCCTTGCCTGACGCGGTCTTCTGGGCGCTCACGATCTTCTTGGGAAACCGCACCCCGTCCACGCGGATCTCGCCGCTCTCCCGGAAGGTCTCGGTGCCCCGGACGGTCAGCACGAGGCGGCCGGTGTCGCGGTCGAAATAGCGCTCATAGACGGCGTTGGCGTCGTGGGTGAACGCCACGCGCTCGCAGTCGACGCCGTCGACGGTGGCTGGGCCCTTGTCCTCGACGGCGCCCCCGGGGGGGGCGCGGTAGTAAAAGAGGTTCTCCCAGGTGTCCGCCCGAAGCGCCTTGATCTCTCCCGGCGGCAGCCACGTCAAGCGGACCTTCCTCGGATCCGCGTTGTCCTGGAGCAGGTCCCACGCGTCATAGCCATCGAGAACCGTTGTCCTGTTCATCTTGGCCCCGCGGATGACCTGGTGCTGGCGCAGGGGTCTTGCGAAGGTCAGGTCGAGCGACAAGCGCCCAGCCCCCTTGTCGGCGTGGTCGGGATCCACGCGTTCGAGGGACCCCACGTAGTGAATCGATTGGATGGCGTCCAAGGTCGATTGCGGCCCGAGGTAGGCCCGGGCAAGCCCAATCACAGCGGGCTCGGCCCGCGCCGCCGCCGGCGCCAGGAGCGCCATCAGGACGGCAAGTAGGCTGGCGGACGCCTTGGACATACGGTCATTGACAGCCAATTCGGGCGCGAGGTCGAAGAAAATTCACTCCCACTCGATGGTGGCGGGGGGCTTCGAGCTCACGTCGAAAACCACCCGCGAGACCCCCCTCACCTCGTTGGTGATCCTTCCCGAGATCTTCTGCAGGAGGTCGTAGGGAAGCCGGGTCCAGTCGGCCGTCATCGCGTCCGTGCTCTCCACGATCCGCAGCGCGATGACGTAGGCGTAGTTGCGCTCGTCCCCCACCACGCCGACCGACTTGACCGGGAGAAAGACGCAGAACGACTGCCAGACCTTCCAGTACCACCCGCTCGACATCATCTCCTCCTGGAGGATCGCGTCTGCCGAGCGGAGGATCTCGAGGTTGCTCTCCGTGATCGGGCCGATCACCCGGACGCCTAGGCCGGGCCCGGGGAACGGCTGGCGCCAGACGACCTCCCGCGGCAGGCCGAGCGCGCTGCCCACCCGTCGGACCTCGTCCTTGAAGAGCTCCCTGAGCGGCTCGAGCAGCTTCAGCTTCATGCGGGCGGGCAGCCCGCCGACGTTGTGGTGGCTCTTGATGAGGGCGGCCGGATTGTCGCCTATCGCCACGCTTTCGATGATGTCGGGGTAAAGCGTGCCCTGAGCGAGAAAGTCGGCGCGCCCTATCTTCTTAAGGGACTTCTCGAACACCTCGATGAAGGTCTTGCCGATGATCTTGCGCTTCTTCTCGGGCTCCTCGACGCCCTTGAGCATGCGTAGGAACAGGGCCGAGGAGTCGACGACCCTCAGGTCTATCTTGAAGTGCCTTTTGTAGAGCGACTCGACGGTCGCCCGCTCGTCCTTCCTGAGGAGCCCGTTGTCGACGAACACGCACGTGAGCTGGCTGCCGATCGCCCTGTGGATGAGCGCCGCGGCCACCGAGGAGTCGACCCCCCCGGAAAGGCCGAGGATCACGCGGGAACTGCCCACGGCCTCGCGGATCTCCCCCACCGCGTGCTCGATGAAGTCCTTGGTCGTCCAGTCCTGCCTCGCGCGGCAGACCCCGGCCAGAAAGTTGAGGAGGACCTCGATGCCCCGCTCGGTGTGGAAGACCTCGGGGTGGAACTGGATCCCGTAGAACCCCTTCCGGTAGTTCTCGATGACCGCGAAGGGCGAGTTCTCCGTCCTGCCGATGGTGGTGAACCCGGGCGGCAGCTTCATCAGCTTGTCGCCGTGGGAATTCCAGACGCGAAGCTTCCTCGGCAGGCCCGCGAACAGCCGTCCGCGGCGGTGTACGGTCAGGGTCCCGTGTCCATATTCCCGCCGCTCCCCTCTTGAGACCTTGCCGCCCAGCATGTGGCCCATGAGCTGCAGGCCGTAGCAGATCCCGAGGACCGGCACCCCGATCTCGAAGATCTTCGGGTCCGGTATCGGAGCATTCGCCGAGAAGACCGAGCTCGGCCCGCCTGAAAGGACGATCCCGATCACGCCGTCCGCGCGCAGCCGCTCCGCGGGCGTCGAGAAATGGTAGATCTTCGAGTAGACTTGGCACTCGCGGATGCGCCGTGCGATCACCTGCGTGTATTGCGACCCGAAATCGAGGACTGCGATGGTCTGCGGCATTTGCGGTTTGAAAAGAGGAGAAGAAGAACCCGGACCAACGCCCAATCGCAAGTTAGAACCTCAGCCTTGCGTTCTCGTGGCCGCACCTCGGGCACTTGCACAGCTCGGTGCCTTGGGGGGCGGTGTAGAGCCTGTCGCACCGGATGCAGTGGAACGTCGTCCTGCGCCGCTCCCGGTCGAACCGCATCTGGTCCCTCCGGTCGTAGAAGAGCCACAGCCCGAGGAAGACCGCAGCGACAAGCACGCAGTAAAGGACGGCGGCGGCGGGGAGCTCGAACATCGGGGCGAAGCAAAACAAAAAACGCGCCGAAGGTAAACTTCGACGCGTTAACTGGGTCGGGGTTGGCGCGGGGAAGACTCAGCTCTTGGCCTCGCCCTCGGCAACGGCGGGCTTCTCGGCAGCCGGCAACGCGGCGGCGGGGGGAGCCTCGGTCGCCGGGGCCGCCTCCGCGGGTGCCGCGGCCTTTGACTTGCGCCGTCCCTTAGCGGAGGACCTTTTGCCCTTCGACTTCTTGTAGCCGGTGTCCTCCGCCTTGACGAACTCGATCAGCGCCATCTCGGCGGCGTCGCCCAGGCGCTGGGGGCCGAGCTTGTAGATGCGGGTGTAGCCCCCGGCGCGGTTGACGAATTCCTTGTACTTCTCGTTGAAGAGGAGCGTCACGGCGTCCTCGTCGCGGATGTCGCGCAGCACGAGGCGGCGCAGGTGGACGGCGTCCTTCTTCTCGGACTTTCCGGCCGCGTGCTTCGCCTTGGTGATCAGCTTCTCGATGAACGGACGCAGCACCCTGGCCTTCGTCAGCGTCGTCTGGATCCTGCCGTGCGTGATGAGCGCGGCGGCAAGGTTGGACAGCATCGACTCGCGGTGCTCGCGCGTGACGCCGAGTGAGGCGTGGTGTTTTTGATGGCGCATGGATCAGGCTTCCTTCTTCGCATCCAGGAGGCGTTCGTCGAACTTCATGCCAAGGGAGAGGCCGAGCGCCTCGAGCTTTTCCTTGATCTCGTTCAGCGACTTCTTGCCGAAGTTGCGGTACTTGAGCATCTCCTGCTCGGTCTTCATGGCGAGCTCGCCGACCGTGGTGATGTTCGCGTTGTTGAGGCAGTTCGCGGCGCGGACCGACAGCTCGATCTCGTTCACCGACATGTTGAGGAGCTTGCGGAGCTTGTTCTGCTCCTCGCTGACCTCGCTC
>Ga0182030_10000228_pt1 | contig 98323 bp, 86 predicted proteins | sample 812S3MmetaG_FD_121299 | JGI IMG/M metagenome (GOLD analysis project Ga0182030, IMG submission 121299) | Permafrost microbial communities from Stordalen Mire, Sweden - 812S3M metaG (Illumina Assembly) | ecosystem: Environmental > Terrestrial > Soil > Wetlands > Permafrost | place: Sweden...
GCTCGAGGGCATCGACTGGCGACATCCGCAGCGGACATGGCGGCCGGAAGCCGCCGGATGATCCTGTGGCATTCCGACTCATCTGGTCGATTCCGACGTCACGAATCACCCGATCTGTGCTCCATTTGCGGTCGTGACGCCGAACGAAAACCCGCCCGACGATTTGGAAAGCCTCAAGCGGCTTCTTGCCGCCGAGCGCGCCGCGCGGATTGACGCCGAGGCGAAGGCTGCGAGCGCTAAGGCCGCAGCCGCGCGCGCGGTTGCCGATATCTCCAGCGCCGAGGCGCTGATCGCCCATCTCAAGCTCGCCATCGAGAAGATGCGGCGGCAGCTCTATGGCAGCCGCTCCGAGCGTGGACGCAAGCTTGTCGACGGCCACGTCCTGGATCAGATAGAGCTTGAGCTGGAGGAGCTTGAAGCCGCGGCCGCCGAAGACGAGATCGCGGCCGAGATGGCCGCCGCCAAGACGGGCGGCGAGCCGACGCTGGTTCCAGAGCACGCCCGCCGCAGGCCGGCGCGCAAGCCGTTCCCCGCGCATCTGCCGCGCGAGCGCGTAATCGTTGCCGGGCCACCCGCCTGCGCGTGCTGCGGCTCGACCAGACTTTCCAAGCTCGGCGAAGACGTCACCGAGACGCTCGAGGTCATCCCCCGGCAATGGAAAGTGATCCAGCACGTCCGCGAAAAGTTCACTTGCCGGGCTTGCGAGAAGATCAGCCAGGCGCCGGCGCCTTTCCACGTTCTGCCCCGCGGCTTTGCCGGGCCAAGCCTTCTGGCCATGATCCTCTTCGAAAAATACGGACAGCATCAGCCGCTGAACCGTCAGAGCGAGCGCTATGCGCGAGAGGGCGTTGATCTGAGCCTTTCGACGTTGGCCGATCAGGTGGGCGCGTGTGCGGCGGCGCTGCGTCCGCTTCATGCGCTGATTGAAACCCATGTCCTTTGCGCCGAACGCTTGCACGGCGACGACTCGACGGTCCCAATCCTGGCGAAAGGCAAGACCGAGACGGGTCGCGTCTGGGTTTATGTGCGCGACGACGAGCCGTTTGGCGGCGCGGCCCCGCCTGCGGCTCTCTTCTACGCTTCCCGCGACCGAACCCGCGAGCATCCCGAGCGGCATCTGGCGCAGTTTGCCGGACTCCTGCAGGCTGACGCCTATGATGGCTACAACAGACTCTATCTTCCAGATCGCAAGCCCGGCCCCATCACCGAGGCGCTGTGTTGGAGCCACGCGCGCCGAAAGTTCTTCGAATTGGCCGATATCGCCGCAAATGCGCGGCGCGGAAAGGATGCGCCGCCCATCTCGCCAATCGCGCTCGAAGCCGTCAAACGCATCGACACGTTGTTTGACATCGAGCGTGAGATCAACGGCCTGCCTGCCGAGCAGCGGCTGGCGGCGCGGAAGGAGCGAAACGCGCCGCTGGTTGACGCGCTTGAAGGATGGATGCGCGCCGAGCGCGCCAGGCTCTCCCGGCACGCCTCGGTCGCAAAGGCGATCGACTATATGCTCAAGCGCTGGCCGGCCTTCACGAGCTTCCTCCATGACGGCCGGATCTGCTTGTCGAACAACGCGTCGGAACGGGCGTTGTGTGGTCTTGCGCTTGGAAGAAAGTCATGGCTCTTCGCCGGCTCCGAACGTGGGGCTGAGAGAGCAGCCGTCCTGTACACCTTGATTGGAACCGCAAAACTTTGCGACGTCGACCCACAGGCATGGCTGGCCGACGTGCTCGCCCGCATCGCTGGCCAGCCGCAGAGCCAGTTGACCGAGCTGCTTCCTTCGAATTGGCGGCAAGCCAGGCCCTTCGCGAAAGCAGCCTGAACATGGCGACGCCGAGCCCTGTGTTCACCATCGGCCGCGTCGCCGAAATCCTCGCATAAGCCTTCACTGAGGAGATGCCATGTCTGAGCCGGCTTCCAGCCTTCCAGAACACGGTCGCGTCGCTTGTTCCAAATGCTTCGACGGCCCGACCGTATGGAATGAAACCGAAACGATCGTCGCTGGTTGGCACATTGTGAATAACCCGATGTCGTGGGGCTCCGCAGAACCTCGGTATCTTGTCCTGGGTGTGTCGAAGGGCACGACACAGTGTGGGGCGATCAGCGCCAAGCCCCATGACGAAGTCCCATTCGACGGATTTCGGCCAGCACTAACGCGTGCGCTCCAGCTCCTCGGTCTGCTTCAATCAGCCGAAACCGTTGATTCCAAGATCTCGGCCAGCGAGATGGAATGGGCCTTCGGCTCAATGGTGCGATGCGCGCTTGGACTTCCTAAGGGCGACAATGCGATTGAGCGATCGGGAACCGTGGTCCAGCGACTAGCAGCTATGCCGATCGAGACAAGCTGGATAACACGTTGTTCGTCAGTCTTACTGCAAGCCCTTCCACCTAGCCTGCGCGTCGTCGTCCTGCTATCCAACGACGACAAGTATATTGAAGCCTGCTTCGCTGCCGTTCGCCGCCTCCGTCCGCGAACTCGTCGGATCAATGCTGTCGCTTATGGAGACGAGCAGACAACCTGGGTGCATATCGTCCACGTCGGCGGCCCTGGTAAGAACCACATATCGGCCTGGTTTGCGGGTGAGAGCAGCCAAGGAAGCAAGCGGGTTGATGCCCAAGTGGGGGTACGGCATTCGCTCGGTGAGTCCATCCGACAAGTAGCCGCATCCTTGGACGCTGTGGCAGACCAGGGGGCGGCAGCCCATCGTCCCTCCAGATCCCGTTCGACTACATCCATTTTGAAAGGACCGGGCAAACCGGTGCCGTCGAACCCGGTGCGGGACGCAATCCTGAAATCCATGCGACTTCACCCATTCTTTCGGTCCCATCCTGCAGAGACGAGCAAGGGCGGTACGAAGTACGTGTCGGCGTTCCTCGGCGCCAACGGGCAAGTGATCGCGTTCGACAAAGCTGTGACCACGAAGCAGCCAATGTGGTTGAGGGATGAGACGCATTTGCGCATACTCATGGACAGCTTGCGCGTGCCTTTTGACGGCTATCCGCCGGAGAAGGGACGGAACAGTAATCTGGACAAGTTGCCCGAATTCAAGGGCAAGGCGCTTCTTCGGGCATTCCCACGAACCGAAGCAGATGCGATGGCAATAGTTGAGGCCATCGCTCAAGTTCCACGTGCTGGAATGTCAGGCTAACGCGGCAGAATCACGCCGGCGCAATCAACGCGTCATGCAGCCAAACGTGCACCGTCGCAAACTGCCGCCGTGGAACTAGAAAGCTAACCAAAAGCAAATTAAAATGCACCACCGGCTTAAAGTATTTGCTGCTACCGCACTGCGCCGCGCCTGCGGTCTTCGCCGATTGGATACGGCGAAGGTTCTTGTGGAGAACGGTAGTTGGTACGATTGGCGCGCACCGATTCGGAGGGATCAACGTGAATTTGGAGTTTAGCTGGCAGCCACCGATAATGCTGGCGCGCAACAAACAAATTATCTTCACGGAGGATGATCTAGACCGAATCGAGGAAGATCCTGGCGTCTACTATTTTGCTCGTAACTTTGGAGATAAGTCTGAGCCGTTTTATATCGGGGAAACGACGAACCTCCGCACCCGGCTCAAGAACCATCTCGATACGAGGCGGATCGCCGACATCCTGCGCGGCATGACGGTTGCCGGCGCACCAACGATCAGCAATGGTCCGCGCTCCTTCCACTATGCCTACTTCAACGCGAAAAAGGGCCAGAACTGCAAAAAGTCTCTCCAGATTGCCCAGAAGTTCATGATCGGGGAGGCAATTGCCGCGAATATTCCGCTGCTAAATTCTAAGCTTACCGTCATTAAGACACACAGCTTGACCTTTGTTGGCAGTGATGTTGCCCAGAGCATTTTCAAAAAACAAAATTCGGTGGCCCTGTAGCATCTCCTTGAAGGCGGATGGCCGCTATTCCGGCTGACACATTGTCCCTGTTGCCGATAATCCTGAATTTTTAGCGGTGACGCTTTCAAAGCGTCGCCGCGTTGTTAGCCGTCAATATTTTGCAATCTACAATTCCAGATTATATGGTTATTGCGCGACCGGACGCCTTGTAGGCGCCGGCCGTTTTGCCAAGCACGATTCAGGGGAGATATTCAGGCTCATAACGCACGTAGAATTCCGCCTCTTTTTCTAAGGATTCGTCATACACCGGTGGCGCATCATCGATGTGGCGTGAATCAATTTCATGAGGCGCCCAGTCCTTGAGGAGCGGTCTACTTGCGAATCTCGCCTCATCAACCGCAACTACCTTGGGAGTCTTGGTATCGCTGACGATAACCGGATCTCTTTTAACGCCTATCTTATTTATTGTACTTACTTTTTCATGAAGCGGGTCTGTCGCAAAAGCGGAACATGGCTTTGTGCCCTTCGCAGTAGTTTGTTCCGCTTTTGCGACATCCTTTTTTGCCGTTCTGGCGCGGTTGACTCTGCGTTCGAACGTCTTGCGGCAAAACCCTTCATCCTTCCATGGCTCGCTCTTAGAAAGATTCTCGCGCACTCTCTTGGCCTTGTCGGGATTCCCGAAAATCATGGAGAGCCCGGCGTTTGTCGCCGTCCACGCATCATCCATGTTCTCGACGTAGCCGCGCGCGTGGAGCTTCACTAATGTGCGCCCGACAGTTGCGACACCCTTTCCGATGCTCGCTGCCCAGGCGCGCTGTGTGGCGTCAGGATTGGCGTGCATGGCCCGCAGAAGCGCGCATTCGGTGCTGCTAATCAGATCAAGAGGCTTCTTTCGGCGCTCCGGCGGTGTGGCGGCTCTCCTCTCGTATGAATTCTCAAGCTTTTTGATTTCCAGATGATCATCGTTTTTTACATTGATTGCATTGAACGTATCCAACTTGAGCCTACGTTTCTGCTCGTAAGTGACGTTCATGGTTTTACCAGCAGTATTGTTGCTGATCAGGCGTTCCTTTTTACCCAGGCACCTTCCTTTAAACGCCTCTTTGCATAATTCCTCTGAGAAGCTTAATCCAAGATATTTAACTTTATTTCTGACATGATATTCTAAGAAACCACGTTGGCTTGCCGAGTACGCATTGCATATCAGGTGCAACACATTGCTTTTATTGTCTAATCTTCCATCCGCGTTGTTTTCTCGGACTAATGCGCCTATTTGTTTTATACGCTTATGTGCTTCAATCTCAAAATGTGCTCTTGACTTATCCTCTGGTTCTTGTATATTTGTATTGTCGAGATCGCTATTGTGTTGTGGGTCGTCCTGGTTCCAGCCAGGACGACCCTCTTTTTTTAATCGTGTCACTTTTGCTCCAATTATGAAAGCGATAGAGTCAACTAGATCCGCTCTGTCTAACACTATGATTAACTTAGAAAGTGATTGTTATTCGAATGTCAGGCTTCTGACGCTATTCTATTGATTTCAGATGCCTTAGCTTTTACTTTGAAGTCATTGTTCTTAGCGTCGACCCATGTACGGATCTCTTTGCCGCACGGAATGGGAAACACCGAATTCACTTCAGGATCGTTCGGCCAAACTCCGAATCTGTCCTTGAACGCATGGGCCGCACCAGCCGGGTGAATAATGCCGCTCCCATGCGAGCCCGAGAAGCTGGGCCATGAACTCACGCGGCTCGATTTTCACGGCGATAACGGCCGCTGCTGAGCGCTCTAATTCGGTCATTGTGGCTGGCAGGTGGATCACGGTACAATCGGCCGGAGATGGCCGTGGCGCCGCGCTTTCGGCGCCAATGCGCACGCACCTGCCCAATTGCACCACGTTTCCGGTATCACGATTTTTGGCTGCTTTTCTCATAGCGAAACCATCGCGGTTTGTTTTGAATGATAGGGGCGTAGAGCGATCGGCAGCGAACACCAGTTAGGATCTCGCCGGAATCTCCATACTCACTTCCGCGAAAAATCGATCAAGAGTCTCTTTGGTAACAGCCCATCGACCGCCAATTTTTTTGGCCGGAATTTTTCCAGACTCCAGCAAACGAAACGTCGCCCGGACAGGACGGCCAATCGTCTTTGCAATTTCCTTAGCTCCCCAAATTGCTTTTATTTCATCCGACGCCATCTCAATTTCCTTATTTAAATTGCGGTTTGACACCGACGCTGAACGCACTGTCGATGTTCTTTGTTTGTACACTATTTTACCGGTTTTGTCAAGGCGCAGCTGTGCGCAATAAGGCATGATTCATGTCGCGTTTCATGTCGCGTGGAGCCGCCGCGACAAGATAAAACTGCTTTAGAATCAACGGTAATTGGTTGCAACACATGCAACATGAAAAAGCCGCCTCAGAGGGCGGCTTTAGCGTCTAAGTATTTGATTTTGAATGGCGTCCCGGAAGGGATTCGAACCCCTGACCTACGGTTTAGGAAACCGTTGCTCTATCCTGCTGAGCTACCGGGACCTGTCGCCCGCGCCGGCCGCCGACCCTGGCGGCCGAGCCTTTCACGCTATTCGCGCTTCGATTTAGCATGTTCGCGGGCTCCGGCAAATGGCGGGTTTCGCCGCCGCGCTCCGAATTGCTGAGCGCGCAGGTTCCTTGACTTCTCGGCCTCGGGGCGCTTAAGAACATTTGGATCCTCCGCTAGAGGTCTTCTATTGCGATCGAGCCGCCTTGTCCTTCGAGGCAAGCGGTGAACGCCCGGCAGCGCGATGCGCCCCCGGGCGCGTTTGGCGTTGACTGTTTCGGCTCTGGGGTTCGTGCGGAAAAATATCCCGCGCGGAAAATCGGCCGAGGCGGGCGGCGGAGCGGCGATTTCATATTATGTTAGGGGGAGATCCCCCTCACTTGGCCGCAGCTGCGGCCGCCCTCTGCCAGCAGAGGGGTTGCGACAGGACAAGGCGCATGTTCGAAGGGCTTTCGGAAAAGCTCTCTGGTATTTTCGATACGCTGACGCGGCGCGGCGCGCTTTCCGACGCTGACGTGAACGTCGCTCTTCGCGAGGTCCGCCGCGCGCTTCTCGAAGCGGATGTCGCGCTCGACGTCGTGCGCTCCTTCGTCGACAAGGTGCGCGTCCGGGCTGTCGGCGCCAATGTCATCAAATCGGTGACGCCCGGCCAGATGGTCGTCAAGATCGTCAATGACGTCTTGATCGAGACTCTTGGCGCGGAAGCGGAGCCGATCAATCTCGACGCCGCGCCTCCGGTTGCGATCATGATGGTGGGCCTGCAAGGCGCCGGCAAGACGACGACCACGGCGAAGATTGCGAAGCGCCTCACGGAAAAGATGAAGCGCAGGGTCTTGATGGCCTCGCTCGACGTGAAGCGGCCGGCGGCGCAAGAGCAGCTCGCCGTGCTCGGCCGCCAGGTCGGCGTCGATACGTTGCCGGTCATTGCGGGCCAGACGCCGGTGCAGATCGCCAAGCGCGCCGAACAGGCGGCGCGCCTGCAAGGCTATGATGTCGTCATGCTCGACACCGCCGGGCGCACCCATATCGACGAAGCGCTGATGGCTGAGATGGTCGAGATCAAGGCGGCCTCTGGCCCGCATGAGATCCTTCTCGTCGCCGATAGTCTCACCGGCCAGGACGCGGTCAATCTCGCCAAGAGCTTCGACGAGCGGGTCGGCATTACCGGCATCGTGCTGACGCGGGTCGATGGCGACGGCCGCGGCGGCGCGGCGCTCTCCATGCGCGCGGTCACCGGCAAGCCGATCAAGCTTCTCGGCGCTGGCGAGAAAATGGACGCGCTGGAGGATTTCCATCCGGCCCGCATCGCCAATCGCATTCTCGGCATGGGCGACATTGTCTCCCTCGTCGAAAAGGCCGCCGAATCGATCGACGCTGAAAAAGCGCAGCGCATCGCCGAGAAGATGCGCAAGGGCAAGTTCGACCTCGAAGATTTGTCCGACCAGCTCGCGCAGGTCGAGAAGATTGGCGGCCTCGGCGGCATCATGGGCATGCTGCCGGGCGTCGGCAAGATGAAGGAGCAGCTCGCCTCAGCCAATATCGACGATCGCGTCATCAAGCGTCAGCGCGCCATAATTTCGTCGATGACCCGCGAGGAGCGGCGCACCCCGGACATCCTCAAGGCTTCGCGCAAAAGACGGATCGCCGCCGGGTCGGGCGTCAAGGTCGAGGACGTGAATAAGCTTTTGAAGCAGCATCGGCAGATGGCCGATATGATGAAGTCCATGGGCGGGGCCAACAAGCGCGGCGGCGCGATGGGTAAAATGGCTTCTATGTTTGGCCTTCCCGGCGGAAATTCTCTGGCCGGCATGCCGCAGCCGACCTCGGACCAGATCGCCGCTTTGCAGAAGCAGCTGGGGCAAAAGCAGGTTGCGTCGGGACCTGCCAAGGCGCCTCCAAAGCCGCCGGCAGGCCTACCCGTTGCGCCGCCTCCGGGCATTCTCGCTAATCCTCCAAAATTGCCTGGCCTCGGCGGCGAGAAACTGCCCGGCCTTGGCGGCGGATTGCTGAGCGGGCTCAATCCTTTCGGGAAAAAGAAGTAGTTTCATGATCGGAGGCCTATTCATAACCGAGCCGCCGCAAGCGCGCCGTTGAGCTATCTGGAAAGCGTTCAAACATGGCTGAAACGGACAATCTGGTGCTTGAGCATTTGCGCCACATTCGCGGGCAGCTCGATCGCATTGAAAATAGGTTGGACGACGTCACCACGCGGCTGGGTCACGTTGAACGTTCGGTTGCGGAACACTCTGTGCAGCTCGCAGAAATCAATGGCAAGCTCGATCGCCTCGACGCCCGCGTAACCCGCATCGAAAAGCGGCTCGATCTCGTGGAAGTCAGCAATTAATCCAAACTCAAATCCGACGAAAAGGAACTCCCAATGCCCCTTAAAATTCGTTTGTCGCGCGGCGGCGCCAAGAAGCGGCCATTTTATCGCGTCGTGGTCGCCGATTCGCGCATGCCGCGCGATGGTCGATTCATTGAGCGCCTCGGCGTGTTTGATCCCTTGAAAGCGAAGGATGCCGCCGACCGGCTCGTGCTCGATCAGGAGAAGGCGAAGGCCTGGATCGCCAAGGGGGCCCAGCCGACCGACCGCGTGGCCCGCCTGCTCGATGGTCTCGGCGTCTTGAAGCGGGAGTCGCAAAACAATCCGAAGCAGGGCTTGCCAAAGAAAAAGGCGCAGGAACGCGCCGCAGCCGCTGCAGCGGCTGCGGAAAAGACCGCGGCGGCAAGCTGAACAGCGCGGAGGCTCGCGCTCGATTCTTCGCGGGCCTTTCGGCCGCGCGTCACGCCAGCGCCGCTATGCCGGCCTGCGTGACCCTGACGGTGCTGCGGCCGCCATTGCCGTGCTTTTCGACGCGCACCTGCACCGCGATGCGCTCGACCATGGCTGCGACGTGAGTGACGACGCCGACCTTACGGCCCTGTCCATGCAGGGATTCAAGAGCGTCGATGGCGACGTCGAGCGTTTCCGCGTCGAGAGAGCCGAAGCCTTCATCGACGAATAAAGTGTCGACGAAGGCTTGGCGGCCTTCGAGCCCGGAAAGGGCGATGGCGAGCGATAGAGACACTAAGAAGCGCTCGCCGCCGGAAAGGCTGCGCGCCGCGCGCTTCTCGTTCCCCATGTCGCGATCGACGACATGAACGGAAAGGTCGCTCACCGGCGCGCGTTCGAGCCGATAGCGTGGTGCGAGCGTGGCCAGATGACGATTGGCGAGAGCGACGAGATGCTCGAGCGTCACTCCCTGCGCGAAGCGTCGGAATTTGTCGCCTGACGCCGATCCGATCGCATCATCCATCGCCTGCCAGATCGCAAGATCAGCCGCGGCGGCTTCAATCTCGACAGCCAAGGCCGCCGCGCTGTCGCGCGCCGCATTATCCTGCGAAAGCTGATTTTCGATGGCGCCCGAACGCCGTTGCGCCGCATCGGCTTTGTCCTGCAAGCTCGTGATTTCGGCAGTCAAGGCGGCGGGGTCGGCTTCTTGCGCGTCGCGAGCGAGCAGGTCGTCGAGGTCGCGTTGGCGTTCGCCAAGGCTCGCCGCCGCTTGCGACAGCGCCTTGTCGATCGCATCGATCTTTACGCGCAAGCCTTCGCGCAAGGCGAGCGCCGTCCCGAGCAACTCCTGAACGTGATCGATCGCAAAATCTGTTTCCGCTACGGCGGCGGCGAAATCCTGGCGGCATTCGATCAGGCCTAGTCCGGCCGCCTCCAGGTCCGCCTGCGCGGCGGATGCGCCATGGACGGCGGCGGCAAGCAGTTTTCCGGCGTCAGATTCCGCTTCACGCGCGCGATCAAGACTCGCGCGCGCCTGCCGCCGCATCTCATTGTGACGCGTGCGATGGGCGCTTGTCGGTTCGCCCTCAATAAGCGCGGCGCGCTCTATTTGCGTGTCTTGCAGAACCGTTGCGCGGGCGTTCGCGTCGATTGTCAGCGTTTCCAATGTCGCCGTCGACGTCCGCGCGGCTTCGGCCGCGGCGGCCTGCATCGGCTCGAGCGCGCGCAAGGCGGCGTCATCCTCGGCAAGGCTGGCTTTCAAGAGCCGATAGTCATTGGCGAGCCTCTTCAAGCGCGTCGCAACAGAATCGGCGTCATGGTCCACATCGGCCGGAGCGAAAGCGCCGGCGCGCAGGAAGGGATCAAGCTCGCGATCAATCGAAAGCAGCCTGTCGCGCAATTCGCGCAGGCTCATTTCGGCGCCAGCGCGTTCAATCTCGACGGCATGCAGCGCTTGGCGCTGTGCGGCCAGCTCGGTCAATTTCCGCTCCAGCGTTTCGGCGGCTTGCCCATGCGCTTCGCGCAGCCTGTCGAGGTCCGCGCGCAGAGCCTCGGCTTGACTAAGCGGCGCGGCAAGCGCTTCGCGATCGGCGCCAACCAAAGCCGAAAGTTGCAAGACCGGCGTGAGTGTGGCCTCCGGGGCAGGGGGCAGGGCTTCGACAAAGCCCAATGCCGCGCGGCGCTGATCGAGATCTTCGAACGCGGCCGCATAAGCGGCTTTGCTTGCCTGCAGATCGGCCGACGCCGCCTCGCCGAGGCGAAGCGCGGCGTCATGGCGCGCGGCGGCGCCGGCGAGCGCTCCCTCGGCAGCCTCGACCGCGCTTGCGGCGCCTGCGATCAATCGGTCGAGTTCAGCTCGTCGCACTCGGATGCGCGCCACGAATACCGCGCCGGCGTCGCTCTGATGCGCATGCGGATGATCGGCGCCGCCGCAGACCGGGCAGGGCTCGCCTGCGACAAGGCTGGCGCGGAGTTGGATGGCTTGCGGCGAAACTGTCGCGTCGGCGAGATCGACGAGGCCGACGATCTCGGTTCGTGCGGCTTTATGCGTCCCGAGCTTAGCTTGCGCAGCCGCCCGTTGGGCTCTCGCCTGCGCCATGTCACTGACGGCGGCCGCTGCGGCGGCTTTCGATTTGACGAGCTCGTCTTGGGCGCGCACATGACGGTCGAGCACATTCGCGACGTCGCGAAGTCCGCCGAGCAGATCGCCGAGCGCGCGATCCCGCCGCCGCAACTCCTCTTCGCCGATGGCGGCAAGGACGCTGCGGCGCGCCTCGCTCTCGCCGCCGAGCCGGTCGCGTTCGATGCGCAGCCGATCGGCGGATGAATTCAGCTCTGCGATAAGCGACACGAGGCGGCGCGCCTCTTCGGTTGCCCGGGCGCATTTCTCTTGCGTTTCCACATATCGGCTTTTGAGCGCGCCGCGCTTTTGCAAAAGCTCCTCGACCTCTTGAATTCGATCGCACAGAACCGCCCGTTCCGGGCAAGCTCCCAGGAGCGCCGCGGCGCGATCACGCGCGGCGATCGTCTGCGCGTGAAGCGCGTCGAGGCGCTGGATTTCACCCGCGCAAGCGTTTGCGCTTCGCTCCGCTGCGGCGCGCAGCGCCTCGGCCTTCTCGTGTTCCTGCACGCAGTGTTTGATTGCTTCGTCGAGTTGCTCGCAGCGCGTCCAGATCGGTCCAAGCGCCTTGAAGCGGTCTTCGGCTTCAAGGTCCAAGGCTTGCGCTTTCTCGCGCTCCGCCGCAGCGTTCATGGCGGTCTCGCGCGCTTGCGCAGATGCGAGGCTCGCTTCGACGAGCGTGTCTTCGGCGCGGGCGAGGCGTTCCTGGGCTTGGGCGAGGATTGCCGCTTTCGCCCGCAGGGGCTCGACCGCATCGAGCTCGCCGAGAAAACCGCGCTCCGTGGCGACGTCTGTCGACGCAAGGAGCGCGGCATGATGCGCAGACGCCGCTTCCGCGCATTTTTCACGCGCGAGGCCAATGCGGGCGTGATGCTCCAAACGCTCTTTCAAAGCGGCGATTGCGGCCCCGATCGTTTTCGCCTCAGCCGCCAGGCTCAGGCGCTCTTCCGCGAGCGAGACGCGCGTCGGCTCATCGAAAAGGCCAATCGCCGCGCGCCTCACTTCAAGGCTGTCCAGCGTCTTCCGGCGCGTTTCCGTCTCCTCATGCGCGCGCCTTGAAAGCGCGGCGTAGATTTCTGTCCCGGTCACTTTCTCCAAGAGCTCGGCGCGTTCGTTCTCGCCGGCGAGCAGGAAGGCGTCGAACTCCCCTTGGGCGAGCAAGACCGTGCGGCGAAACTGGTCGAAGGTGAAGTCGGTTAGCGCCTGAACCTTGGCGAGCACGTCGCGCTTGCCGCTGGCGATCGCTTGGTTTTCGCCGATGCGGATAAGGCTGCGCAGCTCATTCTGCAGCGCGCCATTGGCCCGGCCTCTCGCTCGCAGAGCCTCCCAGCGCACCCGATAGGATTGTCCGTCAGCGGCCAGAAAATCGACTTCGGCGTAGCCTTTGCCTGCGCCGCGCCGCAAGAGCGCGCGCGCATCCTGGCCGCTGATCTCTTTTCCGCTCGGATCCGGCGCGAGTTCGCGCCGATCGATGGCGACGCGCGGATAGGCGCCGTAAAGCGCGAGGCAGATCGCGTCGAGGATGGTCGATTTGCCGGCGCCGGTCTCGCCCGTGATCGCAAAAAGCCCCGTGCTCGCGAGAGGCTCGCGACAAAAATCAATCTCGAAAGGAGCGGCGAGGCTTGCGAGGTTTTCGCCGCGAACGGCAAGGATGCGCATCGCTCACAAGTCCGCACGGAGAAAATGAAAGGCGTCGAGATGCGCCGCGTCGGGCGGCCGGCCATTGCGCTTTTCAAAGGCGCATCGGAACATCTCCTCGGGATCGCGTTCGGCGAGTCGGACGAGAGGGGCGTCGGTCTTGGCAGCCGGCTCCGCCTCGGCCAAGGCGGCGACGCGCGCATCGACAAGCCGGACCGGAAATCCTTCGACGATCCGATCGACCTCGGCGCGAAAGCCCGCGGAGAGCCCCTCACGTGAGAGCCTGACGTCGAGAAAAGGTCGGCTTTCGAGCGGCAGCCTCGGATCGAGCCCGAGCTGCGACAATCGATCGCCCAGCTCGTCCAGCCTCAGCGCGCCTTGCTCCGGCAGCCGCAGAAAAGCAATTGGACGCTTGAGCGGAACATGCTCGGTTCGCAATTCGGCGCCGTCGAGCGTGATCAATGTGATCCCATGGCTATAAGCCTGTTCCGTCGCAGAAAGCGGAAAAAGCGAACCGCTGTAGCGCACCCTCGCGCCGCCGACATTCTGCGCGCGATGGAGATGGCCGAGCGCGACATAGGCCGCATCTTGCTCGGTGAATATGTCGGCTGGAACAGCGTGCTCGCCGCCGATGAGAATGCGCCGCTCCGCGCCTTCCGACTCGACGCCTCCGGCGACATGGAGATGGCCTGTTGCGATAAGCGGCAGACCGGCGCGCAGCGGCGCGGCGCTTTCGAAAAACTCCGCATAGAGGGAGGCGACGGCGCGAATGATGGGAGAGCGTCCAGCCTCGCTTTGGGAGAGAGGCGGCAGGCAGGCCGCTGTCGGATAGGACACGGCGAGCGCGTGCGCGGCGACTTCGCCCTTCGCGTCAGTAAGCGGAATGAGATGCCGCCTAGCGTCGATCTTGCCGTCGCGCCGTTCGATATTGCCGACGACATGGACGCGGAATTTTTCGAGCAGCGGGCGGGGCGCTTCTAGCCTGCCCGCAGCATCATGATTGCCGGCGACGATTACGATCGTCAGCGTGGGGCGCGCGCGGTTAAGCCGGACAAGCAGGTCAAAAAAGAGCCGCTGCGCCTCCCCGCCAGGGTTTTGGCTATCGAACACATCCCCCGCGACGATGAGCGCGTCGATTTCCTGCTCCGCCACAAAAGTCGAGAGTTCGGCGAAGACCGCGCGATGTTCCGCATCGCGGGCGAAGCCGCGCAGCGTCTGGCCGATGTGCCAATCGGCCGTATGAACGATTTTCAGCATCGCTCTTCAGTTTGAAGGATTCGCGGACCAAAAACGAGGGCTTCCGCGTCCCCACGTGCGCCGATAGCAAAACCGCTGATGACGCGCCCTGGGAAGCGGCGTGGGCGCCGCGCCGAGCGGAGAAGCCAGCAAAGCTGATCGGTGTCGCTAGTAATAAATTAACACATTTCATTAATCTTAATAATTAGGAGCAGTAGCCGTCACTGCTAAAATGCGGCTATTCTGCGTCAAATCGATGCGCAAGAATAGAATTCTTGATTTTTAGAAGCGCCTCCAATATACACAAAATTGACATGAGGATTGAACTCGCCATGAAAAGAGTCGCGTTTTTGCTCGCACTCATCCCCGCACAAGCCTGGGCTGTCGAAGGCGCTACGGTTTTGCAAGGGCCTCCCGTGCAGATCGACGCCAGTTCCGGCGACGATTTTCCTCACTATGACGTCGTTGGACGGTGCAAGACGGCATGGCCTGGAAACACCCGCACGGCGGAATCGGCGAGGACGGTATGTGTTGAGAGACAAAACAGGATCGCTGGCCTGAGCTCCATGGGCTGGCGCGCGATTTCGGCCTCCGCTAGACGCGACTGCGTCAAGCGGGCCGACGCCGCTGCGGTTGCCGCTTATAATGTTCTTTACGCCTGCGTCGGCCTGGCTGCGTTCAGAGAGAATAATCAGTCGAGAGCGGAACGCATTGCAAATGTGATCCGCGAGCAAAATAGCCCTGGCCAGGGCGGTCGCGTTCGCGTCGGCACGATGGAGGAAATATTGTCGCCGGTCCAGAACGCGCGATGATGGACAGCCATGCCGTCGGTCTCCTCGGGTCGAGGGCCCGCGACAAGCGTTTCACCAGTGAAGCGGAAGCCGGTTTGCGCTGGGAAATCCTGTAAAGGAACGCAAAATATTATGGCGCCGCGCGGCTTTAGCCCGCGCCGGAAGGCGGCGCTTTGGTCTCTTCGCTCGACCATTTCTCAATAGGCTCTTCCGCGAATCGCGCCGCGGCGTCTTTGATGGAACGGCCTGAAAGGCTCAAGCCTGGCGCGATCTCGGCGAGAGGCACAAGCACAAAAGCCCGCTCGAAGAGATCCTTATGCGGCAGATTCAGCTGCGCATGCTCGAAACGTTCGTCGCCGTGGAACAATATGTCGATATCGATGAGGCGCGGCCCCCAGCGGACCGAGGGTTCGCGGCCCATGTCGCGTTCGACCGCATTGGTTGCGGCGAGAAGCTCGAGGGGTTTGAGGCGGGTTTCTCCCAAGGCGCAGGCATTGGCGAAAAAGTCCTGCTCGACATAGCCCCAAGGCGCGGTGCGGTAGATCGACGAGATCGCCGTCACGCGAACAATTCCCCGATCTTGAAGAAGCGCGAGCGCGTGGCGGATATTGCCGGCCTTGTCGCCGATATTGCTGCCGAGGCCGAGCCCAATCTGCGTCAGCGGGCCTTCGCCCAAAAGCTCAAGCGAGTTTGGCGGCATCACAAACCTTGAAAGCGGCGAAGAGCTTCGCCGCGTGATGAGCGGGTAAAATGGCGGCGCCCGTAGCAGCCGCGGCGAGACGCGCTGCGTCGCCGCGCCGCATTCCGCGATATGGAAGCCTGACGTCGCGCAGGCATTGCCTTATTTGGTCTCATCGGTCCTTCGCCGCACATCTGTTTAAGAAGATAAGGCGAAAATGAGCTCGACGAAAGCCATAGACCGTCTCCGCGGCCCGGCGCGGGCAGGAACATCACGTCTCACGCGGGGTAGAGAATCTCTCCCTTTCCGAGGGCCGCCGTATCTCCCGCGAAACGGTTGAGGAGGCTGGAGAAAAGCTTGGCGGCGCCGCGGCTTTCCGGGCGGAGCAGGCGCGCAAAGAGGCTGGCGAAGGCGAGTTCGTGCGATCCGCAATCGACGAACGTGGGGGCCAATTCAGGCGGATTCGCAAGTGCGATCGTGCCGCGCCGCATGAGATAGCCCGGCAGGACGCCGCTCGCCCCAAGCACGATCAGCGTGCCGGCGATCATGCGGCTGCCCGGATAATCGCCGGCGGAGCCTTCGATCACGATCGTGCCGCGGCGCAGACGATCTCCGGCGCGCGAGCCGGCGTCCCCGCGCACAATCAGGAATCCGCCGGTGATCCCCTCGATCTCGCCCTCGAGCGGGGCGCCGAGGAAGTCCCCGGCATTGCCCGCGATCTCCAACCGGCCGCCGGATAGGGCGGACCCCGCGTAGGGGCCCGCGTCGCCGGCGACGACGAGATTGCCGCCGCTCATACTCCGGCCAACCGATTTGCCGACATCGCCCTCGACGATGATTTCGCCGCTCTTCAAGTCCTGGCCTATATTGTCGAGCCGCTCCGATCCGCCCTCGAAGACGATCGTTTGCGCATCGCCGGAGCGGATCTTGAAAATATCGCCGACGGCAATTTTCTCGCGCGTGGTCTGCAGTTCGATCTGCGCGATCTCCTTCGCCGATTTGCCGTTGAGCGCATGCGGCGTAAGGGGGGCGAGGTCGAGCCTTTGATCCGGCTCTCGTTCAAGTGCGAAGACGAGTGGCTTCACGGCAAAAGATCCTTCAAATGGAAATGGAAGGGGCCGAGCTTCCCGCCGTAATTGCCGGCGCCGACGCGCACAGCGCCTTGCTCGGGGCCGAGCTTCACAATTGCAGCAAGGCCGGCGCGCATGGCCTTCGCCACGGCCTGTTCCGTCAGTCCGTCGATGACGATTTCGAGGACGCAGCCAATGTCCTCGTCGAGATTTGTCGCCACCGCTCCGCGCAAGGTGGGACAATAGGCGTCATTGGTGGAGGCCGACATCGCTTTGTATTTCGAGCCGACTTTCGAGCCTGAGCGCACGATCCCGCCAGGGAAGGGCAGGATCACGTCCTTGACGCCGTTCATCGCTTCGACCGCGAGTTCCGTGGCGCGCAAGGTGGTTTTTGGGGTCGCGCCCATGATCAGCAGATTGCCGCCGCCGACCGCTTTCTTGGTCAGCCCCGTCGTCGCCTCGCAGAGAAACTCGCCGTCCATGACTGGCACCCGCCAGAAGTGCCTCGCGCCGAATTTCTTCGACACCTGCCAGCCGTCGCCGAAATAGCGGATGGCGTCGCCGATCTGCAGCCTGTCCCCTCCGTCGAGATCGCCGAAACAGGCGGATCCCGGCGAGGTTAGAACACATTGGCCGACCCGGTTCACGAGCTGAGTCTGCAATGTGTCGGTCGACATGGCGAAAATGAGAACGCGGACGCCCGGACGTCCGTCGGGCGTCTCCTTCGCGGAGAGCTCATGGTCGATCCCCGCCTCGCAGCCGCAGCCGATGACGGAGGTGGCGAAGCCGGTCATGGTGGTCGCGGCCTGCCTCGCCCATTTCTGATTGGGCCCGGTGATGACGATCGCCGTGCCGCGCATCGGAAAAGCTTCGGCGAACGATTCGTCTATGCGGACGCCGTTCCTGACTATTGGGCGCATGCGACCTCCTGGAACGGATCGGGACGCGGAAGGATATGCTCCGGGACTGCGAACATATTGTGAGACACGCCGAAGTGATGGTCGTAATAGCCCGCGAGGCGGCGGTCGATGGCTTTGTCATAGCCGGGATTGACCTTGAGCGTCTTGCCCCAGCGATAATGGGTGACGGTCCCATCGCGCACGACGAGATCGCCATCCTTGAAGACGAGATGGGCGGCGCGGAACATTTTCGCTATGTCCTTGTCCGGCGAATAGACCGCGACGTCGGCGAGCCCGCCAACGCCCAGATGGCCGCGATCCTTCAGGCCGAGCAGCTTCGCGGGCGCCGCGCGGGTCATGATGGCGATTTCGTTCAGATCATATTCGCGCGCGATGGAAGGTAGAGTCGTTACGTCAAGAGCTCCCTGCGGCAGGCGCGCGGCGGCCTCGGCCCGCGCTTCGCGGCTCATGAGCAGGGCGAAGACCTCCGGATAGGTTGTGAAAGGCGCGCCATTCGGATGGTCGGTCGTGAAGAAAACGCGCCACGGGTCGTTGATCAGCAGGAATAGCTCAAGGCCGCAGGCCCATTGCACCGCATTGGCGAACTCGGTCTCGCGATAATGGTAGGGCACGATGCCGCCGCCCTCGGCGTCGGCGTCGAAAATGACTGACTTCCTCGGCCGCGCCATGCTTGTGGCGTTGAACTGCCGCAGCACGTCGGAGGAAATGGTGACTGTTTGCCGGAACATGGCCTGCCCGACGTCAACCGTCACATTTGGCGCGGCGTTGACCGCCGCGGCGACGGCGGCGGCGGCGGACGAAAAGCCGTGATCGCCCTCATTGCCATAACAGTAGAATTGTAGATGCGCGAGATGCAAAGGCTTGCCGCGCGCCGCCTCGATCGTCGCGATCGCGGTCGAGACATTGCCAGGAATGCCAAGGTTGTTGCAATGCAAATGCAGCGGATGCGGGATCTTGAGATCGTCGACCGCCTGCTGCAGGGCCTCGAGAATTTTCCGCGACGAGGCGCCGTAGAAGGGCACCACATCGTCGAGGCCGAAGGCGCGCACATTATATTTAAAGGCGGTTGCGCCGCCGGGATTGATGGTCTTGAGGCCGAGCCCGTTTGTCGCCGCCAGCGTCGCGGCGACATAATCCGCCACCGCCGAGGGTTTCTCCCCGTCGCGCAGCAAGGTCAGCAGAAAGTCGTCATTACCGAGGATTGTAAGCGCGCCTTTGTCGAGGATCGGCACGTCTGCGAGCTCGAGATGTCCCTGCAACGCCTGATGCGGCGCGAGAGCGGGCTCTATCACCGTGGTGAAGCCCATGGAGGCGTAAAGGTTGCCGGTCTCGAAGGTCGACCATTTGGCGTTGGCCAGCGGCAGGACCTTTTGCAGCGGGGCGCTGGCGCGATGCATCTCGGGGAGAAGCAAACGCGCCGTATTCACATTGCCGCCGGCGATATGGGAATGAATGTCGATTGCGCCGGCCATGACGATCTTGCCGGAGACATCATGGATTTGGTCCGGCTGCCTGCCGTGCGGCGGGGCTATGATGCGCGCGTCCTCAATCCACAGGTCGCCGATCTCGTCGCGGCTATTGGCGGGATCTATGATGCGGCCGCCTTTCAGAAGAATAAGCATTTAGACCTCTCCGCCGATATGTTGCGCGATGCGGTCGATGACGGAAGCGACCGAAGGAGCGTCGCTCGGAAGCGAAGCCTGACGGGCGACGATCGCTCCGACCTCGCGCGCGAACTCGGCTCCATCATGATCGACGCCTGGGCAGCCAACTTCCACGCGCACCTGCGGTTCGTGCTCGAACCGCGTTTGCGGCGGAACAAGCGCGATGAGCGGCACTTGTTTTTTCCATTGCGGGATCTCTCGGCCATAGGCGGAGATCCAGAGCGCGGCGTCGGCTTCGCCGCTTTCGACCAAGCGCGTGGCGTCGAACCGCCATGTGTCATGCTCGGGGAACGCGCGGCTGAACGAGGTCCGCACCGGGAACCCTGTCATCCAGCCCGATGTCTGCAAAACCCCCCCGGCATTGGCGTCCGCGCCAAGGGGAAGCCCGGAGAAGCGCGTCGTCTTGTTGAGATCGGCGAGGAGCCCATAGAGCATTTCGATCGCAAGGCTGTCGAGGAGTTCTGAGCCCCAGACCGCGACGCCAAAGCGCGCGGCTTTGAGAATCTGCGCCGCTTCATCGAGCTTGCGCTTGGCGCCCTTGCCGGAGTTGATCGGCCGATCGGCGAGGCGCGCCCGCAAGCTCGCAAGCGTGACGTGCAAATCCGTCGAGTCGAGCGTCATGACGGAAGGGCCGTCGACTTGGGCGGCAGAGCGGCCGGGTGCGATCCACATGAGCTTCCGCTCCGCATGGACGAGATCGAACTCCGGGACTTGGGCGGGCGCGAGACGCTCTAAAAGCTGCGGCCAGATGCGCGTCAGATCCTTGCCGATGAAGAGGAGCACATCGGCGCGCAGCCGGGCCTCGTTCGGCGTCGTGAAAAATCGGCCGGCCTGACGCAGGACGTCGAGATCCGCGAAAATCCTGTCCGATTGCAGGTGGTCGTAGGCGCCGCGAAGGCGCTCCGCCAGCGCGATCGAGACGCGGGCGCCGGCAATATCGGTCCCAAGACCGGCAATGACAGGCAAGCGCGCGCGCGACAGAATTTCCGCCGCGCGTTCGGCCGCCGCGTCAATCGAAGCCGGCCTCCCATCGATCTGGGCCTCAGTCATGGCGCCTCCTAGAGATCTGTTCGCATGGCATAAGTTTCGCTTTTCTCTTGCGGGCCGTTTCCTGGCGTTGCGCCAAACCTTGCGACGCATCGACGAAGGATCGCGCCGCACATGTTTTGGATAGCGCTGTTAGCGCGCTTTCGGCTCGGCGGGAACCATGAAAGCGCTCCTATGCCTCGGTTTCTCGCATTTTTGGACAGAGAGTCGCATCGCAAGGAGCCGCCATTGGGGCTGAGGCCGAACCGAAGCTGGCGAGGCATTGTCCGGCGCCGTGATCGCCGCGCGATCTTTGGCAAACCCGTGGACGGCGTTGGCGCCCCGCCCGGGCGGGCGCCGGCTGATCGAACGCGCGATGCGACGATCGATACAGGCATCGGATGATCCTCCCGCGACGGCGTCATGGGCCGACTGCCTCAAGGGCGGCGCACTGGCCTCGCTTTGGCAGCAGAGCTTATAATGGGATGATATGTCCGACAGCGTGTCACGACGTTGACGAGGCGTTAGGGCGATGGTGAGGCCCCGCCTAGCCTTCGAAGAATCGTCCGCTTTCCCCTATGCAGGCGACCTTGAAGCCGGATATTTCATAATGCTACGGTATGCTATACGAGGGTGCAAGACGACGATCGATTTTTTTCCAAGGCCACACTATATATTAGATATTAGAGTTAAATTTTCATCGGCGATCGATGGTTGACGCGATCTGCAATAATATGCATACGGGCGGTTCTGGACGTTCTCTCGTGAAACTCGGTCTTGGTGAAGCTGGGTTTTCAGCCGAAGGGACCAGCGAAGGAGGAGTCCATGCCGGGTCAATCTGAAATCTGCAAAACAGCTTACCGGCCCCGCGCCGCCATGCCAGTCGCCGAAAGGTCGGGGTTGGCGGCTTTTTATGCGAGACGCCGCAGAGACATCTGGATCGCCTATAAGGGGCGGCCCGCCGCGAAGCCGGCCTCGCCTCCCGCGGAGAAGGCTCCGCCGCCGAAGGAAGCCCAGCCGCAGACTCCCGCCGCGCCCAAACCAGCTGAGCCGGCCAAAGAGGCCGGCGGCGGCAAGGCGTCGCGGAAGTAGCTTTGGCGAGGCGCTCAGCCTATTGAGCTTATGAACGACCTGACGCAGCCGACAGAATCGACTCTAGCAATGTGGCGGGACGCCTCGGCGATCAGGGTTTCAATCGATTTGGAAATCTATTTGGCGTAGGAGATTCGGGGGAGGCCGCCGGGGCGCCAAAACCCCAAGCCTTCGAGCGCGGCCCATTCAGGGGGGATTTAGACCCAGCCGGATGAGGCTGCGGAGGCAGCTCCATGCATGTCATCGAGATCGCGTTTGGTGACCCGGCCGAGGCGGCTTTTGCGCTCAGCCATTTGCCGTTCGTCACGTTTCTCGACAGCGCAATGGCTGACGGGAGGCTTGGCCGTTACAGCTTCGTCGCGGCGGATCCCTTTGCGCGGCTCCGCGTCGCCGAAGGGGAACGCGGTTGGGTCGATCGGCTAAAGTCGCTTCTGGCGCAATATAAGACTGCTCCCTTGGCCGGTCTGCCGCCGTTTCAGGGCGGGGCGGCGGGGCTGTTTTCCTACGAACTCGGCCGCAGTCTGGAGCGTCTGCCGAAGCCTCCATTGGACAAGCTCGGCTTTCCCGATCTTTCTCTGGGGCTTTACGACGTGGTCGTCGCTTTCGATTCCGTCGAGCGCCGCGGCTACATTCTTTCGACCGGTCTTCCCGAGATGGAGCCGGCGGCGCGCAATCGGCGCGCCATCGAGCGCGGGCGCTGGTTGGAGGCGCAGCTCAGGCGCGCTGTTTCGCATCGGCCCGGAAATATTTCGCTTTCCGGCTGGACCAGCAATTTCACGCGGAGCGGCTATGAGCGGGCGGTTCGCGAAGTCATCGAGCGCATTCTCGCCGGCGATATTTTTCAGGCGAATCTATCGCAGAGATTTGAAGCGCCGACGCCGTCGGATTTCGATCACTTTGGCTTCTACCGGCATTTGCGCAAGGTCAATCCCGCGCCTTTCGCAGCCTATCTCGACCATGCCGATTTCGTCATCGCCTCGGCCTCGCCCGAGAGATTTCTTCGGGTGGAGGGCGATCGCGTCGAGACGCGGCCGATCAAGGGCACAAGACCCCGCTTCGCCGACGCTTTCCTGGACAGCCTTCAAGGCCAAGCGTTGCGGGAAAGCCGCAAGGATCGCGCCGAGAATGTTATGATCGTCGATCTCCTGCGCAACGATCTTTCGAAGGTTTGCGTCCCCGGCTCAGTGCAAGTCCCGCAATTATGCGGCCTCGAGACCTTCTCTTCGGTTCATCATCTCGTCTCGTCCGTGGTCGGCAGCCTCCGCGAGGGACAGAGCGCGGTGGATCTCTTGGCCGCCGCCTTTCCCGGCGGCTCGATCACCGGCGCGCCGAAAGTTCGCGCGATGGAAATCATCACCGAGCTCGAGGGCCATGCGCGCGGCCCCTATTGCGGCGCCATCGGCTATATCGGCTTCAACGGCGCGATGGACATGAATATTGTCATTCGAACGGCGAGCTTCCGCAATGGCGCCTGCGTCGTGCAGGCGGGAGGCGGGATCGTCACGGCGTCCGACCCGGCGGCGGAATATGTGGAGACGCTGGATAAGGCGCGGCGGATCTTCGAGGCCTTCGGCGTCAAGGAACTTGCCTTATGATCCTCGTGATCGACAATTACGATTCCTTCGTCCATACAGTGGCGAATTATTTGCGCGAGCTTGGCGCGGAGCCTGAGGTCGTGCGCAACGATGCGCCTCTGCCCGACGAGACGCCGGAGGCCATCGTGATTTCGCCGGGCCCCTGCACGCCGAACGAGGCGGGCGTCTCGATGCGGCTGGTGCGGGAATATTCCGGCCGCGTGCCGATTCTCGGCATTTGTCTTGGCCATCAATGCATAGGACAGGTTTTCGGCGGCGAGGTCAGGCGCGCCTTGCGCCCCATGCATGGCGAGGCGAGCCTGGTGCGTCATGACGCTTCGGGGATTTTGCAAGGCTTGCCAAGTCCGCTCAATGTTGGGCGTTATCATTCGCTGATTGTTGACCTCGACGACAGGAAAACCTCCCTCGATGCGACGGCTTGGTCGCAAGAAGACGAGATCATGGCTTTGCGGCATCGCGAGCATCCGACATTTGGAGTGCAGTTCCACCCAGAGTCGATCCTCACGGAACATGGCCATCAATTGCTCGCCAATTTCCTTGGGCTCATTCGCCGGCAATGACGCAGGCGTGGCAGGATGGCAGGCTCGTCGCGCCGGACGCGGCTCATGTTTCAATCGCGGATCGCGGGCTTTTGCTCGGCGACGGTGTTTTCGAGACGATGCTGGTCCATAACGGGCGCGCTTTCGATCTCGAGGCCCATCTTGCGCGGCTCGAAACCGGTCTTGGCGTCCTGGGTTTCGCGGAGGCGGTCGATCTGGCGAAGCTTCGCGTGGACATCGCGCATTATGTGACGCTCGAAAACGTGTCTCGCGCCGTTCTGCGCGTCACGGTGACCCGGGGCGGTGGTCCGCGCGGCCTCGCTGCGCCCCATGCGCCGCATCCGACGATTTTGATGACGCTCTCGCCCTTGCCGCCGCCGCGCGAGACGCCGCTTTCCCTCCAGGTCGCGACCTCGACGCGCCGCAATGAGCTGTCGCCCGTTTCGCGCATCAAGGCGCTGCCTTATCTCGACAATTTAATCGCTTTCCAGGAGGCGCGCGCGCAGGGCGCCGATGACGCGCTCATGCTCAATACGCGTGGCGCCGTCGCCTGCGCGACGGTCGCCAACCTTTTTCTCATCCGCGAAGGCCGGTTGGAGACGCCGCCCGTTGGCGATGGCGCATTACCTGGCGTGATGCGGGCGCTCGTGCTCTCGTTAGCGAAAGAGGCGGGACTGGCCCCGGCGGAAAGATCGCTTTACGCAAGCGACGTCGGGGAGGCGGACCATGTTTTTCTCACGAACAGCGTGCGCGGTGTCGTGGAGGCGGGCTCATGCAATGGCGCCGAGCTTCGACGCAGCGCTGGCGGGGCGGTCGAGCAGTTGCGGAAGCTCATAGCGGTCCGCATCGAAGAAGCGTGATTTTAGTCCTCCGCGCGCGTCTGCAATCTGGCTTTTCGGGGTGATGGAGGATCGTGGCGACAATCAGCGTCGCAATTGCATTTTAACCGCCAATCTCTATATAGAAGCGTCCGCAAGTAGGTCAGGCTATACTGTCGAGGCTTCGCTTTTAGCGTCGGCGTGAGGGTCCGAAATGCGCCGCGCGCTGAGTTCAAGCTGATCATCATGAGCTTTTTTGCCGGGTCAGACCGCATATTTGCTGTGCGGCGATCCAATTCGTCTCTGCCGCGATGACCGAAATGCGCGGCGGAGCGCGTCGGTTCGGAATGCCTGAGTTCGATTGCGCGATGCGCAAGATTTGCTAACGACGTTCAGGGAAACGCCACAATGACTTTGATGCTCGCGAGTGTGACCAACCCCGCCGAAGCGGAAGCGGTTTGGGCGGGCGGCGCCGATATCATCGATCTGAAAGACCCGGCGAAAGGGGCGCTTGGCGCACTCGATCCGGGCGTCGTCGCGGATGTCGTTCGCGCCATCGCGAAACGCAGATTGGTCAGCGCCACCGCCGGCGATTCCTTTGGCTCGCCCGAGGCCGTCATTGACGCCGTCGTCACGATGGCCGCAACCGGGGTCGATTACGTCAAGGTTGGCTTTTCGACGGATGAGGCCGGCGCCGATTGCATCCGCGCGTTGGGATCTCTCGCGAGCAAGATCAAGCTTGTTGGCGTCCTCTTTGCGGATCGCGAACCCGACTTGGAGGTCTTGCGGCTCATGGCCGAGCAGGGCTTCGTCGGCGCCATGCTCGACACCGCCGCAAAAGGGGGTGGCCGTCTTCTCGATCACATGGACGTCGCCGCGCTTGTCCGATTCGTCGATCAGTGTAGGGAGGTTGGACTGATTTCGGGTCTCGCCGGCTCGCTTGAGGCTCCCGACGTGCCGCGTCTGCTCCCGCTTCAGCCGACTTACCTCGGATTTCGCGGGACGTTGTGCCATGGCCGGTCGCGCAACGCTTCGATTGACGCCGCGTCGGTGAGAATGATCCGGGATTTGATTCCCTCCGAAGGGGATAGCCAAATCGCGCCCGCGGAGTCGAGTATCGATTGGCGTTTCCTGGCGGCCCGCGCCCACGCCGCGCCGAGCGAGCGCGCCATTGAAACCGATCGGGTCTTCGTGCACGACCTTGTCATGCCGTGCTCGATTGGCGCTTATGATTTCGAGCGCGGCCTGAAGCAGAATGTGCGTTTCAATATCGACGTCGACGTCAAGCGCGCGCAGCATCATTCCGACGACATGCGCGATATTTTTTCCTACGACCTCATCGTTGACGCGATCAAGATCATCCTCGGGCGCGGCCATGTCGAACTGATCGAGACGCTGGCGCGCGACATTGCGGAGTCCGTTTTGAGCCATCCGCATGTCGTGCGGCTTTGCGTGCGGGTCGAGAAGCTCGACGTCATTTGCGGCATGGTCGGCGTCGAGATCAAACGCGAGCGCGCGACGGAATTGGCCGCCGTCGATCAGCTTTTTCCCAGTCTGACGGGCGCCGCCGGCAACACGAGGAGCCATTGAACGTCACGATAGTAAAACTCGGCGGCAGCCTTGCGCATTCGCCGCAACGTGAGGCTTGGCTCGCCGCATTGATCTCATGGGGCGGACCGCTCATCCTCGTTCCCGGCGGAGGGCCTTTCGCCGATGGCGTGCGAAACGCGCAAAACGCCTTAGGGTTTGATGACGCCGCCGCACATCGCATGGCGCTTCTCGCCATGGAGCAATTCGCCATTGTGCTCGGCGCGCATTCGGACGCCTTCGTTCTCGCGGGGTCTCTCGCTGAGATGAACAGCGCTTTGGAAGCGGGCAAAATTCCAATCTGGCTTCCCTCGCATATGGCGCTCATCGCCGACGATCTGCCTGCGTCTTGGGACGTGACCTCCGATTCGCTTGCGGCTTGGCTCGCGGGGACATATGGCGCGCGCCGCTTGCTGCTGATCAAATCCTGCGATTCGAGGGCTCCAGTTTCGGCTCGCGACCTTGCCGCGGATCAAATTGTCGATCCGCTGTTCCCCCGCTTCGCGGCGCAAAGCCATGCGGAGGTCTGGCTCGCGGGTCCGGCGTCTCTGCCAGGGGCCTCCGAAATCTTGCAGCGCGGCGGAATGCCGGGCGCGGGCGTCACGCTTTCTTGATCCATTGGAGCCTCTAGATTGGTGCGAGCATGAGCAAAGTCGTCACCCCACGCTGGGGATGGGCGCTCACCGGTTCCGGTCATTTCTTCAACGAATGCCTCGAGCTCGCGCGCGAATTGGAGCATGTCGACATTTTCGTCAGCAAGGCTGCGGCGGAAGTCTTGCGCATGTACAAGCAGAGACTCGATCTGCCGAAAACCGCCCGCGTCTTCAGCGATACAGCCGCGAGCTCGCCGCAAGTTGGCTATTTCTACCACGGCGTCTACCACACGCTTATCGTCGCGCCGGCGACCTCGAATAGCGTGGCCAAATTCGTCTATGGCATCTCCGACAATCTCGCGAGCAATGTCTTCGCCCAGGCGGGCAAGTGCCGCGTTCCGACGATCGTCTTCGCCTGCGACACGGCGCCGGAGCTGGAAACGCGCGCTCCAGACGGCATGGTGAAGGTGTTTCCGCGCCGGATCGATCTCGAAAACTCCCAGAAGCTGAAAAGCTTCGAAGCGACCAGCGTGGCCGAAAGCTTGAACGACCTCAAAGAGTTCATCGCCCGGCGGCGGAGCGAATTGCCAGTGAAATGAACGAGCGCCTCCTCTTCCTCACCGGCCATCTGGCCTATCCGCGACTCGACAGGCTCTTACGGTCCATGGGGGAGACGCCTTTCAGCTGGGAGGTTTGCGATATAGGCGTGAAAGTGGCGGCCCTGATGACGGAATCGATCATCATGCGCCGGCTGTCGCGTCCCATTGGCGCGGATCGCATCATTTTGCCGGGCCGGTGTCGCGCCGATCTCGCGCATCTCTCGGATGAGCTTGGCGTGCCGGTCACGCGAGGGCCGGAAGAATTGAGCGATCTTCCCGCCTATCTCGGGCGCGGCGGCCAGGCTCCAGATCTGTCGCGATACGACATTCGGATCTTCGCGGAGATCGTCGACGCGCCCGCGCTTTCGATCGAGGCTTTGCTCGACAGGGCGGACGCGATGCGCAAGGCGGGCGCCAATGTCATCGATGTGGGCGGCCTGCCCGATACGCCTTTTCCGCATCTCGAGGACTGCGTTCGCGCGCTGAAATCCGCCGGCCATCGGGTCAGCGTCGATTCCGCCGACAAGGAGGAACTGGCGCGCGGCGTCAGGGCGGGAGCCGATTTTCTCTTGAGCCTTGATGAAGGCTCTCTCGACATTGCAGAGGGTTCGAAGGCGACGCCTATTCTCGTGCCCGCGCCGCATGGCGACCTCGACTCCCTTGTCCGCGCCGCGCATGAAGCGGAGCGGCGCGGCCTCTCCTTCATCGTCGATCCTATTCTCGACCCGATCCATTTCGGCTTCGCCGCCTCTCTCACCCGCTACGTCGAAACGAGACGGCGTCTTCCGCATGCGGAAATGATGATGGGGACAGGCAATCTTACAGAATTGACCGAGGCGGATTCGGGCGGAGTCACCACCATTCTGCTCGGGCTCTGTTCCGAGCTTGCCATTCGGAATGTGCTCACCGTCCAGGTCAGTCCGCATACGCGGCGCACGATCGAGGAACATGATGCGGCGCGACGCCTCATGTTCGCCGCCACCCGCGACGAAGCCTTGCCCAAGGGCTATGGCGCAGGTTTGCTGCAGCTTCATGATCGGGCGCCATACCCGTCCTCGAAAGAGGAAATCGCCGGGATCGCCGAGGATGTGCGGGACGCAAATTTCCGCATCGCGACGGCCGAGGACGGAATTCATATCTTCAACCGTGACGGACACCAAATTGCGCGCGACGCTTTTTCGCTGTTTCCGAAGCTCGGCGTCGAAGCCGATGGAGCGCATGCCTTCTATCTGGGCGCGGAGCTCGCCAAGGCCGAGATCGCTTTTTCCCTCGGCAAACGCTATGCGCAGGACGAGCCGCTCGACTGGGGCTGCGGGGCCGATCGACCGGAGGAAAACAAGAACCGCTTGCGCGAAGCCGGCCACACGCTGCGCGCCAAGGTCTGACGCGCCTTCGCGCGAGGAGCTGGCAAAGTGCCGATGATCCGAGAAGTCGTTGTGACGACCGTCAATTCCGAGGGTAGGGCGCATATCGCGCCGCTTGGCCTGATCGAGAAGGGTGACGGTTGGATCATTTCGCCTTTTCGTCCTTCGACGACGCTGGACAATCTGATGAGCGTCCCTTTCGCCGTCGCCAATTACACAGACGATGCGCGCGTTTTTGCCGGCCTTGTCACCGGCCGGCATGATTGGCCGCTTGTCCCGGCGACGATTGCGCCAGCGCCTCGTCTCGCCATGGCGCTGGCCCACGCGGAGCTCGGCGTCGCGCATGTCGAAGATCATCCGGAGCGGCCACGGCTCCATTGTAAAGTCTTGCATCGCGAGCAGCATGCGCCGTTCGAAGGGTTCAATCGCGCAAGGAACGCCGTGCTCGAATGCGCCATTCTCATCAGCCGGCTGCACTTGTTGCCGCGCGAGAAGGTTGATCTCGAGATCGCCTATCTCGCAATAGCGATCGAAAAGACGGCGGGCCCGCAGGAGCTTGAGGCCTGGTCCTGGCTCATGCAAAAACGCGACGCGTTCTATGCGTCGAATTGACTCGCGGCAATCAGGGCCACGGCGGAGGCGGGCGCGCAGTCGCATGCTTTGCTGCGAGCCTCCCGGGCGGCTTCGATCAAGTCGGCGAAAGCAATGAACGGTCGGTCCAATCTTGCGGCGAGCTTTTTTATGATCCCGCGTCCGACCCCGGCGCCGACAATGGGAGCGCTGGCGTCAATAAGGCCGCGCGACAGGACGAGTTCGGCCGCATCCATGACGTCGCGCAATTGGGCTTCCGCGAAGACGCCCGCAAGCCTGTCCCAGGCGGCGTCATCGGCTTCGCCGACGTCTCGCCCGATCATGCGCGCGAGCCTTGCGCGCGAGGCGGCTTTTGTCTTCTCACGGCCATCGGCTGTATCCGTCATATCGGCCTCCTCCGGCAATTCTCCGAGTATGCGATAGACGTCCGCGGCGGTAGCGAACCATTCATTCATCAAGGGGGTCCATTGGCCGGCGAAAGGCACGCGCTTGGGACCGGCCATCAGAAAGGTCCGCACGAGGCCGGCATAGACAAGCTCTCCATGCGTCAGACGTTGCCCGTCGCTATAGCCTTGGGCCGCCGGCCGGCCTTCGGCCACGGGGATAATGTCCGTCGTGGTCGAGCCGATGTCGATGAAAAGAGCGTCGCGCGCGCGCATGCCGGTCAGCGTCGCGCTCGCGTGCCAGTTGCAGGAGGCGATATCGCTTGCATAAGCCGCGACCTCGTCCTTGCCGACAAACCCCGAGCGTCCCGCGTAAAACCATGTCCTCCCAGGCGCTAATATGCGTTCGGCAATATTCGCTACGCCCTGGACGCCTTCTTCGCGGGATGCGAAGGCGTCGGATAGCTCGCCGGTCATGGTGACCGCATTGAGCGGCGCGGCGCCTATTTCTGTCTGGGCCTCGGAAAATGCGCGATCGAGCTCGGCCAAGCCGAGCCAAAGAGGGCAAGCGATTTGCGCCGCATGAGTGACGATCCCATTTTCCACGCGGGCCGCCTTGAGATGCGCCCCGCCGACGTCCCATCCAATGATATTTTGCATGTCAAAGATCCGGGCGAACCCTTCGCCGTGCTTAAGTGATGTAGGAACGCATGATGGAAATCATACCCGTGATCGACCTCAAAGGCGGAGCTGTTGTCCGCGCGCGCCTTGGCCAGCGGGACGCCTATGCGCCGATCGTAACGCCTCTGGCGTCTACAAGCGCGCCAATCGACGTCGTCTCCGGGTTTTTGAGGCTTTATCCCTTTCGCACGATCTATGCGGCTGATCTCGATGCGATCGAGTCGCGCGGCGGCCATGCGCAAAGCCTCGACGCGTTGAGCGAGGCTTTTCCAGCCGTGACCTTTTGGGTCGACGCCGGCGTGAACGATTTCGATAAAGCTCGGTCATGGCTCGTCCGCCATGCGCGCGCGCATCTCGTGCTCGGGAGCGAAACATTGCGAAACATTGCGCCTGTCGAGGAGCTCGGCAAGGAAGACCGCGTCCTTCTCTCGCTCGATTTTCGCGGCGAGGCCTTTCTTGGCCCCGAGGCTCTTTGCGCCGCGCCCGATCTCTGGCCGGCGCGCGTCATTGTCATGGCCCTTGCGCGCGTCGGCGGCAATGCCGGTCCCGACATGGAGCGACTTGCCGCAATCGCCGCCTCCGCGCCGGAATCCATGGTCTATGCGGCGGGCGGCCTGCGCGGTCCTGCGGATCTCGGACGCCTGACGCAAGCAGGAGTTCGCGGGGTCCTTGTCGCTTCGGCGCTGCATGATGGCCAGTTGACCAGCGCCGATCTCGCCGCCGTCCAACAGGAAGACGCCAGAAACGCAAAATAAAAGGGGGCCAAAGCCCCCTCTTATGTTCCTGCTTTCCGAGCGGCTCAGTTCGGCGCGAAAGGATGCTTCGCGATATTGCGCTGCGCCACGACATGGGCGGGTGTCGGCTCGCCGCTGATGGCGCGGGCGATGGACTCTTTGGTGGCTTGATAATTGTAGTCTTGGATCTTCTTGTCGTCGTTGGCTTCCCAATGAATGAAAACGCCGACGGAAATGAAGACGTTGTCAGCTTCCTTGATCGGGATGATCCCATCGGCGACGCTGTCTGCGACAGCCTTGGCGACGCCATGTTGCGCCGGGCCAAAGAGCTGAACAGCCTGTTTCGCGTTCTTGATCGTCACTTTGTTGAACAGGATGGTCGCCGGCTTGACGAGCAGGTTCGGGGCGATGACGGCGAGCAGCGTGGTGAACCCATCCTTATTGTTGGTGAGCGCATTGGCGAAAGCCGTTTCCGCAGCGCTGCCGCGCGGTCCAATCAGCAGGTCGATGTGAGCGACTTCATTGCCCTCTCCAACGAGCGACTCGCCGACGAGGAGCCTGTTTATCTTGGCCATGCTTGTAATCCCCTTGCGTTTCCGTATTAAACTGCGGTTGAAGCAGCTCGACAAATGCAGATGATTATCCTTGTTGTCAACGCCCGGCGTTGCGCCGGGCCGGTTGGCCAGATAGCAGCGGACGCGTTCCGCGGCGGGCGCAGTCAACCATTATTGCGCCGCTCGATCAAGATACGAGTTAGGTGATCGGCAAATACCGTCGCGACGGTGAGGTCGGCGCTCGTGCCGGGATTGAGTCCGGCGGCCTTCAGCCGCTGATCGAAAGCCAGGAGATCGGGGAGCGCTTCCGCCGGGTTCGAATATCTGACAAATCGCTGTCGTAGATTTGCCGCCTCGCCTTGGACCGTTGCGGCGCTCGCCGGGCCTGTCTTGCGCGCGATGTGACTGTCCGGGAAGCTGGCGAGAAAGGCGAGATAGACGGCGACGGTCGGCCAGGGCGCCGGCCAGCTCTCGCGGCGCGCCGCGTCGAAAGCGGCCATGCCGGTCTCGAACACGTCAGCGAAATCAAAAGCATATTGGTAGGCGATCCGGTCCCTGTCGGCCGCCGCTCGCATTGCCTCCAAAAGCGTCGCGTTCGGCGCATTGCGAACGTCGTGGCGGGGCGCTTCGCCGAGCCCTGCCGGGGATGCGCGAAGGATGGCGCGAAAGGCGGCGGCCGCATCCGCACGGGTCAGTCCGGCGAGAACGCTTTTCAACGCCGACTGGAGATCGCCGCCCATTTGCGCCGCGGCGGCAAGCGGGGCGCATAAGAGAATGATGCCGAGATTGGTGTTCATCCCGACGCTCGCCCATGTCGCCTCGACGGCGGCGATAATGCGATCGCCGACCAAGGCGGAGGATTCGCCGATCGCGGGGGCGGCGGCCTCGGCGCTGCGAAGGAATTCATCGGCGGTCATGCCGTGGCCAGCGGCGAAAATATGGACGTTGCCGGGCTTCGGCGCTTCGATTTCGTCGCGACATGAGGCGATGAAGGCCGCCGCGATTTTGTTCACCCGGCCGCCTCCGCCCTGCGCCCGCCGATGCGCGCCAAAACATGATCGACGAGCCGATCCGCAATGGAGAAAGGCGCGACCTTCTGCAAGCCGCGCCACCCCGGCATGCTGTTGACTTCGAGCACGTAAGGCGTCCCCGTAGCGTCTTCGATAATGTCGACCCCGGCGAAATCTGCGCCAACCGCCGCCGATGCGCGCAAAGCGAGTTCAATCATAGCCGCGTCCGGCTTGAACCATTCCGGCCGCGCTCCGAGCTTGACGTTCGTGATCCAATGCTTGGCGTGGCGCGTCATCGCGGCGATGACCTCGTCATGCGAAACGAAGAGCCTGATGTCGCGAAAGCCGTTTCGATCCCCTGCGACGAAACGTTGGAGATAATAGACCCCTTCGACAGCCTCGAATGGAGGCAAATCCTCTACGCGACGAATCAGCTTCAAGCCAAATCCTTGGGCTCCGAACAAAGGCTTCAAGACGAGCGGGCCTCGCCCTGCCTCGCGCCGCACGATCTGCCGGGCCGCTTGCTCCGATTGAACGGTCCAGGTGGGCGGCGTTGGAATGCCGCAGCGCGCCAGCGCAAAGCTCGTCGCGGCTTTGTCGACGCAGAGTTCGATGGTTCGCGCCGAATTAAGGACCGGTGCGCCAATGTCGCGGAGGCTATGCAAAACGCCGAGCCGCAGAGTCACGCTTTCAAAGGTTCCGAAGCCGACCGCGCGGACAAAGACCGCGTCCGGCAAATCGGCGCCGAAACCTGGAATGACAAGGCCGCTTGGCCGCCGCGTGTCGAATCCGCATTGCGCTAGCCGGATCGGCGCGGTGATCGCGCCGGCGCGCGCGAAGGCGGCTGTCAAATCCCGCGCGTGCCAATCGTAAAGATCGACGGCTAGAGCGATTTTCAACCGGCTCGAGACCCTCGCTGGCGCTCCGAGCCTATCCGAAAGAGACATCGAGCAAGGCTTGATCGATCTGACCCGCGTGGAAGGTTTCGCCCGTGTCGACAGCGGTGACGATTGCGCGCGCCGGGCTGAACAGCATCGGGTCGATCGAATAGAAGTCGCCCTTATAGGCTTTGAACACTTCGGCGAAGGGCCGGCCGTAATCGCGCGATCCCGTGCTCGGCAGCGATTGCGCGAGCGCCTTTGCGTCCTCCGCGGGGCCGGTCACGAAAAGATGCGCCTGGCCGCCGTAGATGATTGCATCATTGGTCCGCCCCATGGCCTGAATGAAATCCGGATGCGGCGGCGAGAGCGGCGCGGAGGCCAAGCCATCGACGATGCGCGACAGCGGAAATTTCGACTCATGGGCCTTGTGCAGGGCGACTTCGAGAACGCGCGCGACGACCTGAACGCCGCCGGCGAGACTCTGCGTCGGAGCGAATATAAAGGTGAGATTTTCGGTTGCGACGCCGCAATCGCGCGCGACCTTATCGACGATTTCGGGCGGCGGCGCTTTACCGGACTCGAGAACGAGCGTCGCGCGGTCGGCGTGGTCATGATACTCCAGCTCAGCGAAGAGCGGCTCCTTGCGCGCGAGCGCCCGGCCTGGACCCGAGCCCAGGGCGAAAAACGCCGTCTTGCCCTCGCCGTGAGACAGGGCCCAGCCGGCATATTGGCTGGCGAGACAGGCGATCACGGGATCTGTGCTGCGGACGAAAATCTGAAACGGCCACTTTGGATTGGGGCCGTTCGGCGCGAGTTCGACCGTTCCGAGGCCGCCAAGGCAGATTTCGGCGATGCGCAAGCCGGCTTCGATGCCGCCCGGCGCGGCTTGGCCGGCGTCGATGATGGTCTCGCCGCGTTCGCCCTTGGAGACCGCGACGCGCAATTTCGCCGCGTCCGCAATGAGCCGGTCGACGGCGTGCCCGGTCAACGTGTTGATGCTTGGTCCAATGTTGCTCAAGATGGCGCTCCGTTCCCAATGTGTTCTAGTTCGTCGAGGATGAACGCGGTCCGCTCCTCCATGAGCATCCGCGCTTGCGAGGGCAGGGCGGCGCGCGCCTTTATCGTGCAAAGAGGATCGTTCAGATGCAACGCCGTCTGCGCCTTTTGTCGGTCGGACGCCCAATCCGGCCAATCGAGCGCCGGCATCGATGCGATGGGGTGGGCGACATAGGCGATCCCCGCGGCGGCGGCTCCCTCGAACTCCAGCGCGCGCTCGGGCAGATGGCCGAGGCATCCGTCGATATGCGCCTGAAAAAGCAATCCCTCGCGGTCTTCGAATATATCGAGAGTCGCGCCGGGACGAGGATTGATTTCAATTAACGTGACCTCGTCCCCGTCGACAAGCAAATCGATGCTATTGAGGCCGCGAAGGCGGCAGGCGCGAGCGATCATTTCAGCGATCTCGGTCAGACGATCTTCCAGGCGCGGCGTGAGGCCGGCGGGGCGCAGGCTGCCGCCGAAACGGAACGGCTCATCGGGGGCCGGAGCCGGCCATTGCCGGCTCGCGCCGAGCATTTGCGCCTCGGCGCCGTCGGCGAGAAGCAGGATTGAAACAGGATCGCCCCGAGCGATGCGTTGAAAATAGATATTTTCGCCTTCCCCCCGCCAGGATCCCGCGGGCGCGACATGGCTCCCGCCAGCTCCGCCAACGCTCTTGACGAGCCAGTTCTCGCGTTCCTGCGGCATTTCGACGCCGATTTCAGGATGGGGAATGTCCAGGGAGGCGCAAAGCGCGGCCAATGCAAACGGATCCTTCACGCGCCGCGCGACGTCCGGCGGATTGCCGAAGATCGTCCAGCGCGGCGCCAGATCCTGAAGAATCTCGACGCGATCCTCAAATCCGGCGCCATAGACGAGGCCGATCGGCGCCCGTGTTTCGGCAAGCGCTTCAAGCGCGGCGATCAGAGCCGCGCTTTCGAAGCCGGATTGAAGATCGCCCGCGACAAGACAATTAGCTTCGGCCAAGACGCCTGTGTCGACGTCGTCAAAAAAGTCGGCGACGAGCGGTCGATATCCTGCCCGCCGCGCGGCGGCGGCCAAAGCTCTCCCTGACGTAGCCGCAATGAGAATTGCGGCGCCTAGGTCAGACGAGTTCACGGGCGAGAGCGAAAGCGTCGCGAAAATCAAGACTGAGCGCTTTGGAGGAAGCGGCCATGCGTTGGAACAGCCCCGATTCCGTCTTGTATTTTATGTCGCCGATGGCGAGCGGCCCGATCCCGAGGCTTCCCCCGGCCAGTTCCTGGCCGTTCCCATGCAGGTCGAGCCCCTCGATCCCGGCTGGCGGCACCGCATTGACGTCGGCGGAGACAAGAAGGGATTTCGCCGTCGCAAGCTGGTCCTTCGACAGGATTTGCCTACCCGCGGCGGCGGCGCAAAACACGACGTCGATGCCGGCGAGAGCTGCGACTTTCTTTTCCTCGGTGCTGCCGTCCACGGCGTGGGTCTCGACGCCGAACCGTTTCTTGATGTCGTCCGCTTTGGCCTGAACGCGCGCCGGTCCATCATGGCCTGCGAGGAAAACTTCAGCGCCTTCGAGCGCCGCGATGACGCCGGACGCATAGCCGACAACGCCCGTAGCGCCAAAGATGAGAATCTTTGTCCCGGAGAGCGAACGGTTCTTCTTGTCCTTCAGAAGCTTCTCGACGCAGGCGACCATGGCGGCGGCGGTCGTGAAGGAGCCCGCCGGATCGGCGAAAGCTGAAATCTCAAAAGGCTTCAACAGAGTCTTTTTCACAAGCTCCATCATGTCGAGAGCGAGGCCGGCGTCTTTGCCGGCGATGAAAACGCCGGTGCGGACAGCGTCCTTCGGGGAGCGTGAGAACATTGCGTCCTGCACCAAAGGCGCGACGTCATCGAGCGTGACCCCGATATAAGGCGTAACGGAATCATAGCCGGCGTCGAGCGCCATATTTACGTCGAAAGGGCTCATGTGCTTCAGCGGGCTGAGCATATGCAATATATTTTTGGCCACGCATTTTCCCCTATTTGATCGCCGCGAAGGTTTCACCCTTCACGAGCGCGCCGTGATTAAGTCCTTTGCAGATCACAATGTCTAAACCGGAGACTGTGACTTTTTCTTGCGCGAGATCGCTAAGACGCCGCGCTTCGTCCAGGTCGCGGGCGAAGGCGAAGCCCGTTGGTCCCCATGATGACTGGCCGGTTCCTTTCGCCCCATGACGGCGAAGATGTTCCATGACTTCTGCGACCGCCGGGCTCACGTAGGGCGCCCCGCCTTGCGCGGGCGCGAAATAATCGCCGACAATGTCCTGAATGCGCGCAATGGCGTCGCCGAAGGACCCGATGTCGCGTTCGGCCAAGGCTGGCAGCGCCTTGATCAGGACGAGCCGACAGATCTCGCCGGCGGCGGCGGCGTCGAAATCGTCGAGTTGCGCGAAGGCCGCGCGTTCTTGCTGCCCATGCGCGCCCTCCAAATGCGGGTCGAGGACCAGAATCACGCGCCAGTCTTGCGGGAAATCCATGCGGGCTATGACGGGCGGCGTCATTGTCCGTTCGCCGCGGCCGCCGTCTACGATCAATCCGCCGCGTTCGAAGAGCCCCGCGCCAATGCCGGAGCGTGCGCCTCGCTGAAGCAATACGGCGTCCTCCGAGAGATCGGGAGCGACGTCTTCGAGCCGTCGCAAGGCGGCGGCGATGGCCAGCGCGAGCTGCGTTCCAGATCCGAGACCGGCATGGGCGGGGATGGCTTCGTGAATTTGGAGTCTATAGTTCGAAGTAAGTCCGAAGCGGTCCTTGAGAAGGTCGAGATGGCTCGATGCGCGCTCAGCCTCGGGGCCTTCGATCTGCGTCTGCGCGGCGCGACGAATCGAAAGGCGCGTCGCTCGACCGTCAATCGCGAGCCCGAGACTGCCGAAGCGCCGGCCGAGCCCGCCATTCATGTCGAGAAATCCAAGGTGAAGACGGGCGAAGGCTATCGCCGTGACGCTATCGAACATGACCCTTTCTCTCGCGGACATTTATTCCTTTCGCGGGCGATCGCGCCGGATCTCTGGACGTTATCCCGCGCGGAAATTCTTGACTTTACATGATCCTATTGCGACGGCGGCTTCGCCTTTCGCGAATTATTCGCTATGAATCGCGCAAGAGCAGGCTCCAGCGGGCGAGATGAGCCCACCGGGAGCCCCAATGAGATGGTTCGCAATAGCGAGAGCCGCTCAATTGATCAAGGGCCGAGACTGCGGGGCGGCCGGCTTGGATCAGCCGAGTTTTCGGCGCAGGACCGCGCCGACGCCTCGAAACCAAAGAAAAACCTTATGGCTTAGAATGAACGACAATTGGATCCGTTGCGACTTAGGGAAATTGCCGAAAAGTGCTTGACCGCCGAGATATGAGATTCGCCGTCGCGCCGATGATGGATTGGACCGATCGGCATTGCCGGTTCTTCCATCGCGTCCTGTCCAGGCGGGCGCGGCTTTACGCCGAGATGCTGACCACGGGCGCCGTAATCCATGGCGCGCGCGATCGGCTCCTTGGATTTGACGAGGCCGAGCATCCGGTCGCCATGCAGCTTGGCGGCTCCGATCCGGCGGAATTGGCTGCGGCCGCGCAAATCTGCGCCGATTTCGGCTATGACGAAATCAATCTCAACGTCGGCTGCCCATCCGAGCGGGTCCAGAGCGGCGCTTTCGGCGCCTGCCTGATGCGGGAGCCGGCGCTCGTCGGCGATTGCGTCGCCGCGATGAAGGCGCGGGTCGCGATCCCGGTCACCGTCAAATGCCGGATTGGCGTTGACGATCAGGACCCTGAAACGGCGCTGGGAGAGATTGCCGAAGCCGTGATAGCCGCCGGCTGCGACGCGTTGATTGTGCACGCCCGAAAGGCCTGGCTAAAAGGCCTGTCGCCCAAGGAGAACCGCGACGTTCCGCCTTTGGACTATGGGCTTGTCCGCGCCCTGAAGCGGCGCTACGCCAATGCGCCGATCGTCCTCAATGGCGGGCTTTCCACGCTCGACGCGATGCGGGCCGAGCTTGCCCATGTCGATGGCGTCATGATCGGTCGCGCCGCCTATCAAGAGCCGGCGCTTCTCCTCGATGTCGACCCGCTCCTCTTCGGCGAGGAGCCGCCCGTCCCGGACGCGTTCGCCGCGGTCGAGGCCTTCATTGCTTACATTGAGGCGCGCCTGGCCGAAGGCGTCCCGCTGCACGCCATGACAAGGCATATGCTTGGCCTTTTCAACGGGCGGCGCGGCGCCCGCGCCTGGCGGCGCCATCTTGCGACCGAGGGAGCAAAGCGCGGGGCAGGCGTGGAGACTCTTCGGGCGGCTCTCGCCTACGTGGGCGCGGGGATGGAGCAAGGCGGGGCCGAGGCAGCGGCGTAGGGGGCGCGATGAGCCCAACGTCAGGTTATTTCACTCCGTCACGTTGCCCAACCGTCCCGCAAGATCCTGGATATATTGCCAGGCTATCCGCCCCGAGCGCGAGCCGCGCGTAATCGCCCATTCGAGCGCCTCGCGCTCGATCGCTTCTCTCTCAAGTCCATGGCGATCCTTCGCAAGGCCGAAATGGTCGGCGTAGCCGAAGACCATCGCCAGATAGTCGTCCTGCGAACAGGCGTGAAAGCCGAGCCAAAGCCCGAAACGATCGGAGAGCGAGACCTTTTCTTCGACCGAATCGCCCGGGTTGATGGCGGTGCCGCGCTCGTTCTCGACCATCTCGCGCGAAAGAATGTGGCGGCGGTTCGAGGTCGCGTAAAACAGGACGTTTCGCGGCCGGCCTTCGATGCCGCCTTCGAGCGCGGCCTTGAGCGATTTGTAATTGGTGTCCGCAGCGTCGAAGGAGAGATCGTCGCAGAATACGAGGAAACGATAAGGGGCTTCGCGCAGGAGCGTCATGAGGGCCGGCAGGCTGTCTATGTCCTCGCGATGGATCTCGACGAGCTTGAGCGGCTTGAAGCCGGGCTCGGCGGAGAGCCGCGCATTTATGTCTGCGTGGGCCGCCTTGACCAGGGAAGACTTGCCCATCCCCCGCGCGCCCCAAAGAAGCGCGTTATTCGCCGCGAATCCCTTGGCGAAGCGCTCCGTGTTGTCAGTGAGAATATCACGTAAGCGGTCGATGCCGCGCAGCAGCGCCATCTCGACCCGGTTGACCCGCGCGACGGGCTGCGGCGCGCCGGAGGCGGCGTGCCAGACGAAGGCGTCCGCGCGATCGAAATCGGGCGCCAAGGCGGCGGCGGGGACGAGCTTTTCAAGCGCGGCGGCAATCCGCTCCAAAGCTTGAGCGGCGTTGGCTCGGGCGGGCGGAGAGGACTCATCGAGGTGGCGGACCATTGCGTCCTGTAGTTTGAAGCGAAGGGCCCGCCGCTTTAGCTTGCCGGGGGCAGGGCGTCCAGCCCATCGCGCGCGGAGCTTGGCCGGCTAGGACTTTGTTGGGGCGACCCGTGGAGGCGCCGAATATAGGTTTGAGGTCACGATCAAATAATATCGGCTTCCCGGCTGGTTGGGTGGGCAAAGGCAGGGCTTTTGTCGGCCAAAGGCCTTCTCCGTGAAACATGCCGCCGCCGTCCCCTGACGCCATTGCTTTCGCGCCGGCTCTGGTTATATTCGCGCGCCATCCCGACACAGGCGCGCGACGACGCAAACGAGGAGAGGGGAACTTGATCACATCTGCTTTCGCCCAAGCCGCCGGTGGTCCGGCTGGCGGCCCGTCGGGGTCGTCAGACGTGATCTTGCAGCTCGTGCCCTTCGCGCTGATCTTCGTCATTTTGTATTTTCTCATCATCCGGCCGCAGCAGAAGCGGGCGAAAGACCATGCCAATCTCATCAAGAACCTGCGCAGAGGCGATAGCGTGATCACCAATGGCGGGTTGATCGGCAAGGTGACCAAAGTCATCGACGACGCCGAGCTCGAGCTTGAAATCGCGCCCAATGTCCGGGTGCGCGCCGCCCGCGCCATGATCTCGGAAGTGAGGTCCAAGGGCGAGCCGGTCAAGGACCAAGCCTGACGCCGTGGGTCGCCAACGGCGGCCCGCAGTGCTTGTCTTTAAAATTTGACGCCAAGCCTAAACCCAGGGCTTCCGGCGGCCCTCGATTAATGGATAAAATGCAACGCCATGCTGCGTTACGCGACTTGGAAGATCGTATCCATCCTAGCCATGACGGCTTTCGCGATTCTCGTCATCGCGCCGAGTCTTTTGAGCCCTGAAAGCCGAGATGCGCTGATTGCGCATCTGCCGCGATGGATTCCGGTGCGATCCATCGTGCTCGGTCTCGACCTGCAAGGCGGCTCCCATGTCCTGCTCGAGGTGGACAGTCCCTCGGTCACCAAGACGCTCATCGATAATCTGCGCGACAGCATTCGCCGCATTCTGCGCGAGGAAAAGGTTTCGATCACCGGCGGCATTGGCGTGCAGCCGCGCGGCGTCCAATTGCGCATCCCCGATGCGGCCGAGCGCGCCAAGGTCATGCCCAAGCTGAGGGAGCTAGCCTCGTCGGCCGCAGCCGGATTGCCTGGCGCCTCTCGGGTCCCGGCGTTCGACGTGACCGAAAGCGACAGCGGCCTCATTCAGTTCACCGTGACGGAGGCTGGAATCAACGCCAAGATCCGCCGCGCCGTCGAGCAGTCGATCGAAGTCTTGCGCCGCCGCGTCGACGCGCTCGGAACGACGGAGCCTAATATTCAGCGCCAGGGCGACGACCGCATTCTTGTCGAGGTTCCAGGCCTGCAAGACACGAGCAAGCTCAAGGAAATCTTAGGGACGACGGCGAAGCTTGAATTTCGCCTCGTCGGCGAGACCGGCGCGGACTCCAGTGACGTCGAACAGCTCGAAGATTCCGAGCGGCCTGGCTCAAAATTGCCGGTCGAGAAGCGCGTCATGGTGCAGGGCGAGGATCTGGTCGACGCGCAGCCTGGCTTCGACAGCCGCTCGCAGGAGCCGATCGTCAATTTCCGCTTCAATATTCGCGGCGGGCAACGATTTGGCGAGGTGACCTCGGAAAATGTCGGCCGGCCCTTCGCGATCGTCCTCGACGGGAAAGTGATCTCGGCGCCGCGCATCCTGGGTCCGATTACCGGCGGCTCGGGGCAGATCTCAGGGCGCTTCACGGTCGAGCAGGCGAATAATCTGGCGATCCTTCTACGCGCCGGCGCCCTGCCGGCGAAGCTCACGATCGTCGAGGAGCGCACGGTCGGGCCTGGCCTTGGCCAGGATTCGATCGACGCCGGCAAGCGCGCGGCCTATGTCGGCGCGGGGCTCGTCGCTTTTTATATGCTCATCACCTATGGGACATTCGGCGTCTTCGCCAACATCGCGCTTTTGGTTCATATCGCGTTCATTTTCGCCGGCCTCATTCTGCTTGGGGCGACGCTCACTTTGCCGGGCATTGCAGGCATCGTCCTCACCATAGGCATGGCGGTGGATTCCAACGTCTTGATCTATGAGCGCATTCGCGAAGAGGCCCATATGGGGCGCTCGATCATCTCGGCGCTCGACGCCGGGTTCAACCGCGCCTTCGCAACGATCGTCGATTCCAACGTCACCATGTTCGTCGCCGCGGCCATACTTTATTTTCTCGGCTCTGGGCCGGTGCGCGGTTTCGCGGTCTCGCTGGCGCTAGGCATTCTGACTACCATCGTGACGGCGGTGACGATGACGCGGATGATGATCACGCTGTGGTATCGCTACAGGCGGCCAACCAGGCTGCCGATCTAGAGGGTGAAGGTAGAACCCGATCGATTCGACGTCGGTCGAAATCGGTCTAGAATAGTTTCCGCCGAGCGGGGCTCCGGTCGGCGCGGTCGGCCGATTTCAAATGCGATTTCGTTGAGTTGCGCCAGCACGGCAAAGGTCCTTACGAATGAAACTCCTGCGCCTTGCGCCTGAGAATACGAAGTTTCCGTTCATGCGGTTCCGCCGTGTGAGCTATCCGTTCTCGGCGCTGCTTTCGATCGCCTCGGTCCTGCTTTTTCTCGGCGTCGGAATGAATTTCGGGATCGATTTTTCCGGCGGCACGCTCATCGAGCTGCGCGCCAAGACCGGAGCCGCCGATATAGCCGCATTGCGCGCCACCGCCGAGCATATGGGGGTCGGCGACGTCGAGGTGCAGGGTTTCGGCGCGCCCTCTGACGTGACTTTGCGCTTTGGCCTCCAGTCCGGCGGCGACGCTGCGCAGGAGGTCGCGGTGAGCCGCGTCAAGGCCGCGATCGGCGATGGCTACGAGATCCGCCGCACCGAGGTCGTCGGACCGCGCGTCTCGGGCGAACTCGTTCAATCAGGCACGCTCGGCGTCGTCATTTCGATTCTCGCTGTGCTTTGTTACCTCTGGTTTCGGTTCGAATGGCAGTTCGCCGTCGGGGCCATCATCGCCACGATGCACGACCTGCTTCTGACCGTCGGCTTTTTCGCCCTGACCAGACTCGAATTCAACACGACCTCGATCGCAGCCATTCTCACCATCGTCGGCTATTCGCTGAACGAAACCGTCGTCGTGCTCGATCGCATTCGTGAAATGATGCGCAAATATCGCAGGATGCCGACCGATCAATTGATCGATGTTTCGGTCAATGCAGTCCTCCCTCGCACGATCATGACCGCGACCACTGTTTTTCTCGCGCTCTTCGCGCTTGTCGTCTTCGGCGGCCAGGTGATCCGCTCTTTCTCCATCGCGATGATCTGGGGCATTTTCGTCGCCACCTATTCCTCGGTCTTCATTTGTTCGCCCATGCTGATCTATCTGGGGCTGCGCAGCGAGACCGTGGGGTCGGCGCCGGAGCCTTCCGGCAAGCTCGCCAAAACTTCGGCTTGAGAGCTGTGTGATCGGTCTGGATGCGCTCGGAGCGGCGATCATGACCGAACAAAAATATGCTGGTTTCCTGCCGGGCGCCCATGCGATTGAAGGATATGGCGGCGGCGGCTTCCGCTTCGGCTCCACGTCGCATCGCGGCTCGATCCTGGCGCTGCCTTCCGGCATTTACGCCTGGAGCGCCGTGACCCCGGCCGATATAGACATAAAATCGCTCGCGCCCCTGTTCGCGGAGCCGCCGGGGCTTGTCGAACATCTCCTGGTCGGGACGGGAGCGGAGCTCGCGCCTCTCGACGCCGCCTTGCGTCAGCGCCTGCGTGAGGCGGGCGTCAGGGCGGAGCCCATGGCGACGGGCGCCGCCGCGCGCACCTATTCCATCCTGCTTGGCGAAAATCGCAGGGTCGCCGCAGCGCTTCTGGCCGCGCCCTGATGGGGGAGGCGACGGCCGACGCTGGCGGCTCCGACTACGCCTATTGCGAGACGCTGCTGCGCCGCGACGATCCCGACCGCTGGCTCGCGAGCCTCTTTGCGCCCGAGCAAAAGCGGTGTCACATCCATGCGCTTTACGCGTTCAGCCTCGAAATTGCGCGCGCGCGGGAGATCGTCTCGGAGCCTCTGCTCGGCGAAATCCGCTTTCAATGGTGGCGCGATGCGCTCGAATCGCCGACCAGGATGGATGTCGGGGCTAATCCCGTCGCTGCGGCTCTCTTCGATACGATCGAGCGCTTCGGCCTGCCGAAACAGGCTTTGCTCGAACTGATCGACGCCAGGCTTTTCGATCTCTATGACGATCCCATGGAGACGGTCGAGCAGCTTGAGGCCTACGCCATGGCGACGTCTTCGAACCTTTTCCGCCTTGTCCCGCTCATTTTGGACCCGGAAGAGCCGGCCGACGGGCTCGGCGCGGCCGATCATGGCGGAATCGCCTATGCGCTGACCGGCATTTTGCGCGCCCTGCCTTGGCATAGCGCCCGCGGACAGGCCTATGTTCCGCTCGATATATTGCAAAGACATGGGGCCGATCGACGCGACCTCGCCGCTGGACAGAGCTCGCCGGGCGCGCTTGCGGCGCTCGCGGATCTGCGCAGTCTCGCCCGCCGCCATCTCGATATTTTCGCCGAGCGAATCCCTGGACTGCCGGACGCGAGCCGCGCCGGCTTCTTGGTCCTAAGCCTCTGCGAGCCCTATCTGAGCCAGATGGAGAAGCGCGGCTACGATCCGTTCAAGACCGCGGTCGCTTTGCCGCAATGGCGCCGGCAATGGAGTCTTTGGCGCGCCGCGAAACGATGGGCTTAAGTTCGTGGCGAACCCTCGCTCAGGCGGGGCCCAGCCTGGAAAGGCTTTATTCGCCGCGCTTCTGTTGCTAGAAGTCTTCTATGTTCATGACCAAAGCGACGCCTCCGCTGCGAATTACGGGCCCGGCTCGCGCCTGAGCGACAAGCCGCCCGCTTTGCCGCTCGCGCCCGGCCGGGGACGTTTCTCTGAACCAATGGGCTCGCCCCTTGATCCGAACGCCCGAGCGTCTGGGTCGGAGCGAAGGCCCATCCTGGCGGCTTAAGCCGCGCCATTTTCGAGCAGGCCTGAACAATCATGAACGAACAGTCGAGGACGGCAGAAGCGGCTGACGCGAAGCCCGACGAAGGCCAAGGACATCCGCCGGATTATTCGAAAAGCCTCTATCTGCCGCAGACCGATTTTCCGATGCGCGCCGGGCTGCCTAAGAAGGAGCCGGAGATCCTCGCGCGCTGGCGCGAGATTGATCTCTATCATCGGTTTCGCGAAGCGGGGCGGGGCAGGCCGAAATTCGTCCTGCATGACGGGCCGCCCTACGCCAACGGCAACATTCATATCGGCCATGCGCTGAACAAGATCCTGAAGGATCTCGTGACGCGCTCGCAGCAGATGCTCGGCAAGGATTCGAACTATGTGCCGGGCTGGGATTGCCACGGCCTGCCGATCGAATGGAAGATCGAGGAAAACTATCGCTCCAAAGGCAAGAACAAGGACGCCGTGCCGGTCAATGAGTTCCGCCGCGAGTGCCGCGCCTTCGCCGAGCATTGGGTCGAGGTGCAGCGGGAGGAGTTCAAGCGCCTCGGCGTGACAGGAGATTGGGATCATCCCTATCTGACGATGAGCTTTCCGGCCGAAGCGCAGATCGCCCGCGAGATCATGAAATTCGCCGAGAACGGGACTTTGTATCGCGGCTCGAAGCCGGTGATGTGGAGCGTTGTCGAGAAGACCGCGCTCGCCGAGGCCGAGGTGGAGTACGAGGACCATGTGAGCGACACGGTGTTCGTTGCGTTTCCCTGCAAAATTGTAGTGCGCGATGGTCCACGAAGCGATCCAAACCAAGTGAAATGGAACGACTTTGGGAAGCTCTTTCCCGTCGGAGATCATTTCGTTCCGACGTCGATTGTTATTTGGACTACAACACCGTGGACTATCCCTGCCAATCGCGCGATCAGCTTTTCATCGAAAATTCGATATGGGCTCTATCAAGTTATGCGCGCGTCTGAAGAAAATTGGGCGAAAGTCGGAGCTACATACATCCTGGCAGAAAAGCTAGCCGCCGATGTTTTCAAGGCAGCTCGCGTTGATGAGTATGCGCATCTGAGCACCATTGATCCTAACACATTGTCTGTTGGTGAGTGTACGCATCCGCTCGCCGCGACCATCGCGGACTATGGCTTCAAGATTCCACTCCTCGACGGCGATCACGTCACCGAAGAAACCGGTACGGGCTTCGTCCATACCGCGCCGAGCCACGGGCGCGACGACTTCGACATCTGGATGGCGCATGGCCGCTGGCTCGCCGAGCGCCATATCGACACGCGTATTCCCTACACAGTCGACGCCGACGGCTTCCTCACCAATGCGGCTCCGGGGTTCGAGGGCCGCCGGGTCATCGACGACAAAGGCAATAAGGGCGACGCCAATGACGCCGTCATCAAGGCCTTGATCGAAGCCGGAAACTTGGTGGCGCGCGGAAAACTGAAGCATCAATATCCGCATTCCTGGCGCTCGAAAAAACCGCTCATCTTCCGCAACACGCCGCAATGGTTCATCGCGCTCGATAAGCCTATCGAGAACCCTCTCCCTGAGGAGGCGCGAAGCGCCGTCTCGAAGGGCGAGGGTTCCGGCTCTGCGCCGCCATCCTTCGAGACGCGCGCTACGCACGCTCCTCAGGATGAGGGTGCGTCAGGAAATGGATACACGCTGCGCGAAATCGCCCTGCGCGAGATCGCGGTCACTAAATGGTATCCCCCGGCGGGCGAGAACCGCATAACCGGCATGATCGCCAATCGCCCGGATTGGGTGGTCTCGCGCCAGCGCGCCTGGGGCGTGCCGATCGCCATTTTCGTCCATAAGGAATCCAAAGAAATCTTGAGGGATGCGAAGGTCAATCAACGGATTGCCGACGCCTTCGAGAAAGACGGCGCCGACGCCTGGTTCGGGGAATCGGCTGTCTACCGTTTTCTTGAGCCGGACTATAACCCCCGCGACTATGAGAAAATCGACGACGTGCTCGACGTCTGGTTCGATTCGGGCTCGACCCATGCCTTCACGCTCGACGATCCGAAACATTTTCCGGGCCTCGCCGGCATCCGTCGCATCCGCGACGGCGGCCAGGACGAGATCATGTATCTCGAAGGCTCCGACCAGCACCGTGGCTGGTTCCATTCTTCTCTTCTCGAATCCTGCGGCACGCGCGGGCGCGCGCCCTATGACGCGGTTTTGACGCATGGCTTCGTTCTCGACGAGAAGGGCCAGAAGATGTCGAAATCGCTCGGCAATGTCACCGCGCCGCAAACCGTCATCAAGGATTCCGGCGCCGACATTCTCCGGCTGTGGGTGGCAGCCTCGGACTATTCCGACGATCTGCGAATCGGCCCGGAAATCCTGAAAACCTTCGTCGAGACCTATCGCAAGCTGCGCAACACAATCCGCTGGATGCTTGGCACGCTCGCCCATTACGAAGAGCTCCATGCCTCGGATGGGCCTGTGTTCGAAGTAAAGGGCCGTGAGCTTGAGCTCGATTATCTTATGCGGCATCGCCTTGCTGAATTGGATGCCGAGATCCGCGACGCCTATCAGCGCTTCGATTACAAGCGCATTGTCGCGCGCCTTTCGGCTTTCCTCAATGCGGACCTTTCGGCCTTCTATTTCGACATTCGCAAGGATGCGCTTTATTGCGATCCGCCCTCGAGCGCGAAGCGCCGCTTCGCGCTCGATACGATCGAGCAGATTTTCCGCGCCGTGACTCTGTGGCTCGCGCCGATCCTTGTCTTTACCTGCGAGGAAATCTGGCAGTCGCGCTATCCCGGGGCTGTCTCGGTCCATCTCGAATGTTTTCCCAAGATTCCCGCCGCGTGGCGCGACGATGCGCTCGCCGCCAAATGGGAGAAGATCCGCCGCATCCGCGCGGTCGTGACCGGCGCTTTGGAGATCGAGCGGGCGCAAAAGCGCATCGGCTCCTCGCTCGAGGCGGCGCCGAAGGTTTTCATCGCCGCCGACGATTGGCGCGCGCTGCTGGATGGCCTGGATTTCGCGGAAATCTGCATCACCTCAGATATTTCGATCGAGGCGGGAGAGGGACCGGCCGAAGCATTTCGCCTCGATGACGTTCCGGGCGTCGCCGTCTTGCCGAGCCTCGCCGAGGGCCGCAAATGCGCGAGGTCCTGGAAGATTTCGCCTTCGGTCGGCGTCGATCCGGAATTTCCCGACGTCACGCCGCGCGACGCGCAAGCCTTGCGCGAGCTCAGAGCGGCGGGCCGCTGGCTGTGAGTCCAAGTCTTTTGAATCCACGTCTTCTCGGCGCTTTGGCCGCCGTCGCCACGCTGGCGGTGGACCAGGCGAACAAGCTCTGGCTGATCTTCAGCTATGGCATCGAAACGCGCCAGCCGGTTCGGCTCGCGCCCTTTTTCGATGTGATCTTCGCGAAGAATCCGGGCATCTCCTATTCGCTCCTGCGCGCGGAAAACGGGACGGAGCGCCTCGCCTTGCTTGTCCTGACGCTCGCGGCGACGGTCTGCATCGGCGTCTGGCTCTGGCGCGCGGGAACAAAAATCGTTGGTCTGGGTCTCGGCCTCATTGTCGGCGGCGCGCTCGGCAACGCCTGCGATCGCCTCGCCTACGGCTTTGTCGCCGATTTCTATCATTTTCACCTCGGCTCATTCTCCTGGTATGTCTTCAACCTTGCCGATGTCGCGATTGTCGCCGGAGTCGGGCTGCTTCTTTACGATTCCTTATTTTTGACGCGAAAGACTGGCGAGGCCGAGGGCGTCTCTCGGCGATAATTACGTTTGGGCGCCCGGTCTGCCGCCAAAATGCCCTGAAGCTCTGCAGAATAGATCCGGCGAGCTTTAAGATTGCGCGAGACGCCTGCGGCCTTTTGAAAGCGCAAGGGACGCCGCGCAAGGAATGAAGAGGATGGACATTATGGTCTTCGACAGAGTTCAACCCCGCTGGCCAGCTGCGGCCGGCTTGCTGGTAGCCGCAGGGTTGTTCCTGGCGGGATCCATGGGCGCTTCCCCGGCGAAGGCCGAGGAAGACACGAATATGTTCAATTCGATGCTCGGCTTCTTCGGCATGCAGTTCGACAAGGAGCAGGATTCGATTGATTATCGCGCGCGGGCGCCGATTGTCGTCCCGCCGCACATGGATTTGCCGCAGCCGAAAGAGGCGGCGCGCGGCCAAGCTTGGCCGACCGATCCCGACATCGCCGAGCGGCGGCGCGCCGCGCTCGACTCGCGCCGGCCCGCCCCGCAATTGACCCCGAATGCGCGAGCCGAGCTGTCCCAGTCGGAATTACAGCGGAACGTCGGCGGCAACAAAGCGCTTCCGAGCGAGGGACCGCCGAGCGAGTGCCAGGCCAGCGCGGGCACGCCGATTTGCCTTTATGCGCCTTGGAAGGCCTTGCAGACCGCCATCTCAGGGACGCATTCGGATGAGGTGCAGCCAGGCGTGGAGCCCGACCGGAAATATTTGACCGAGCCGCCGCCAGGCTACAGAAAGGCCACTGCAACCGCCAAGGCGACGATCGAAGCGCCCAAGGACCAGCCTGACGCCGCCGACCCCGGCGCCTATATCCGTTCGCAACAGCATAAAACCTCGGTCGATAATTAAGCTGATCAGGCGGGGGCCGACAGTATTCGCGCGGCGAGGATTGGGCCGGTCCCCCGCGCGAAACGCCCTTCTGACCGCAAAGCCGTTCCCCGCGATCCGGGTCGCTCTAAGTGGGTGGCCGGTCGAGTGTCGTTGCGTTCCGCGATCAAAGGTCGCGATAAACCTATGACGTTTTCGAAATTCTATCCTATATTCGTTCAACCCGCCTTGCCTGGCGAAGGATAGGGCCGCGCCTTCTCTGGAGGCGACGGAACGAAGAAAGCGATGATTTCGATGTCTTTAGGTCAACCCACGGCGGCGCAGGGCGCTGTCTCTCTTACGCCTTCCGCGCCATCGCCCGCCAAGCCGGGGGGGCCCGCAATCGCGCAAGCAAAGCTCGCCAACGGCCTCGACATCGTCGTCATTCCGGACCATCGCGCCCCTGTCGTCACCCATATGGTCTGGTATCGCAATGGCTCGGCCGACGACCCATTGGGCAGATCGGGCATCGCCCATTTTCTCGAACATTTGATGTTCAAGGGCACAAAGAATAATCCGCAAGGCAAGTTCTCCGAGCTCATCGCGGATTTCGGCGGGCAGGAGAACGCTTTCACCTCGAACGACTATACCGCCTATTTTCAGCGCGTCGCCAAGGATCATCTCGCCGTCTGCATGGAATATGAGGCGGATCGGATGAAGAACCTCGTCCTGACCGACGAGGTGGTTGCGCCCGAGCGCGACGTCGTTCTCGAAGAGCGCCGGATGCGCACCGATTCCGATCCCTCCGATCAGCTGAACGAGGCCGTCCAGGCGGCGCTTTTCACCCAGCATCCCTATGGCAAGCCGATTATCGGCTGGAGCCATGAGATCGAGAGCCTCGGCCGCGGCGACGCTCTCGCCTATTACGATCGTTTCTACACGCCGGAAAATGCGATCCTCGTCGTCGCCGGCGACGTGGAGCCGCAAGAGGTCATCGATCTCGCGCAAAAGATTTACGGACAGATCCCGGCGCGCGGCGAGCCGCCGCAGCGGACGCGCCCGCACGAACCGGAGCCGCGCGCGCATCGCCTGGTGACGCTCGCCGACGAGAAAGTGGAGCAGCCCTCGCATCAAAGCGTCTTCCTCGTGCCCTCCTACCGCACGGCCGCGCCGGGCCAGGCGGAGGCGCTTGAGGTGCTGGCGCATCTGCTTGGCGGCGGCCAGACGAGCCTGCTCTTCAAGACATTGGTCATGGACGACAAGCTCGCGGTCGCCGCGGGAGCGCATTACCAGGGCACCGCGGTCGACGATACGCGGTTCTATGTTTTCGCAGTGCCGGCCCCAGGCGTCACGCTCGAACGCCTCGACGCCGCCATTGATGCGATCATCGCGCGCGTCGCGGCGCTTGGCGTCAACGAGGCCGATTTCCTGCGCGCCAAGACGCGTCTCGTCGCCGAGGCGATTTACGCGCAGGACAATCAGGCGACGCTCGCACGCTGGTATGGGGCCTCTCTCGCAACTGGCCTCACCATTGAGGATGTCGCGCATTGGCCCGAGCGGATCGAGGCGGTGACCGCCGAGGACGTCAAGAAGGCGGCGCTCTGGCTCGACAAGCGGCGCAGCGTGACTGGTTTCCTCATGTCCGCTGAACCCGCCGCCTCTGTCGAGAGCGACGCCGAATCCGCGCTCGTCGCCGGCTGAACCCTAAATTTTTCGCCGCGTTCCGGACCATGTCGGGGCGCGGCTTTTTGGATATGAGAGATATGACCGCACGCGCAACCACCGAAAGCCCCTCACGCGCCGCCGCCGTGCAGAAGGTTGTCTCCAAAGGGGGCGTCGAGGCTTGGCTCGTCGAGGATTACGCGGTCCCTCTCATCGCCCTCGAATTCGCCTTCAAGGGAGGGGCCGCGCAGGACCCGATCGGCAAGCCGGGCGTCGCCACGCTCCTCGCAGGCCTGCTCGATGAAGGGGCCGGTCCCTATGACGCCGACGGCTTCCATCGCGCGCTCGACGAGGACGCGATCGAAATGTCCTTTTCGGCGGATCGCGACATTTTGAGCGGGCGCATGCAGACCCTGTCGCGCAACAGAGCCCGCGCCTTCGAGCTTTTGCGGCTCGCCGTCGCCGAGGCGCGGCTCGACGCCGAGCCCTTCGAGCGCGTGGTGAGCCAGATGGCGGCCGGCCTGAAGCGCGAGGCGAACGACCCGGACTATGTCGCCGGCCGCGCCTTCCGGAGCTTTTCCTATCCGGGCCATCCCTATGGCTTGCCGGTGCGTGGCGATCTCGCGACTTTGCCGACGCTGACCCGCGGCAATCTGATCGACATGCGCGCCAATGTCTTCGCCCGCGACAAGCTGAAAATCGCCGTGGTCGGCGCCATAGACGCGGCCACCCTTGCCACGCACATCGACGATGTTTTCGGCGCTCTGCCTGAGAAATCCAATCTCGATCCGATCGCGTCTGTATCTTTTTCGGGCGAGGGCGAGCGGCATGTCTCGCAAATCGATGTGCCGCAATCGACGATCCGCTTCGGCCGCGAAGGCATCGCCCGCAAGGATCCGGATTTCATCGCGGCGACCGTCGTCAATCATATTCTCGGCGGCGGCATATTCTCGGCGCGGCTCTTTCGCGAGGTGCGCGAGAAGCGCGGCCTCGCCTATTCGGTCTATTCGCAGCTCGTAACCTATAATCACGCCGCCATGCTGTCAGGGGGAACCTCGACCAAGAACGAGCGCGCCGCCGAATCCATGTCGGTGATCGAAGGCGAGATCGCGAGCCTCGCCAATGACGGGCCGACTGAGCAGGAGCTCGACAAGGCGAAGAAATATCTCATCGGCTCCTATGCGCTTCGCTTCGACACTTCGACCAAGATCGCGGGCCAGCTCACGCATCTCCAGACGGAAGGTTTCGGGGTCGAATATCTCGACGAGCGCAACAGGCTCATCGCCGCCGTCACGATGGAAGACGCCAAACGCGCGGCCAAGCGCCTCTTCGGCGACGCCAAGCTGCTCGTCACGGTCGCCGGGCGGCCGGAGGGGATGTGAGGGCCGCCGCCGCTTATGGTCTGCCGAATGGAATTTCCGCCGAGGAAGCTTTGGAAAAGCTTCTTGTGCTCAATCTCGCGCGTGCCTTGGCGGTCGCTAAAGGGTAGGCTGAGGGCGCAACCCCGCCCCTCATCCTGAGGAGAGCGAAGCGCGTCTCGAAGGGCGAGGATTGTGGAGACAGAAGGGCTCCTCATCCTTCGAGACGCGCTTCGCTCTCCTCAGGATGAGGGTTTTGGAGCGTAAAGGCCGATCCGATGCCCGTTCGCCGCCTGGATCCTGTTCTCGTCGATCGCATCGCCGCGGGCGAGGTCGTCGAGCGGCCGGCGTCCGCCTTGAAGGAGCTTATCGAGAACGCGCTCGACGCCGGCGCCAGCCGCATCGACATAGCCATCGAGGCGGGCGGAAAAAGGCTCATCCGAATTATCGACAATGGCGGCGGAATGAGCCGCGAGGATCTCGACCTCGCCGTCGAGCGTCATGCGACCTCGAAACTGCCGGATGGCGATCTGTCTTGCATTGCGACGCTGGGCTTTCGCGGCGAGGCTCTGCCATCGATCGGCTCGGTGGCGACGCTCGAAATTTCCTCGCGCGCGGAAGCCGCGCCGCACGCCTTCGAGATCCGCGTCGATCAGGGCCACAAGCATGGCCCGGCGCCTTGCGCGCGAACGCTCGGCACGCAGGTCGAGGTCCGCGATCTTTTCGCGGCGACGCCGGCGCGGCTGAAATTCCTGAAAACCGATCGCGCCGAGGCCCGCGCCTGCGCCGATGTCGCGCGCCGCCTCGCCATGGCGCATCCCTGCGTCCGCTTTAGCTTCGCCGGCGACTCCGTCGCCAGCTTCGATCTCGCCGCCCGCGAGGCCAGCGAGGCCGGCCTTCTGACCCGTCTTTGCGAGATCATGGGGGACGAATTCCGCGCCAATGCGCTGCGCGTCGAAGCTGAGCGAGAAAGCGTTCGCCTCGAAGGCTTTGCGGGACTGCCGACCTGGCACCGCGCCAACGCCTCGGAGCAATATCTCTATGTCAACGGACGGCCGGTCCGCGACAAGCTCCTTTCCGGCGCCGTGCGCGCCGCTTACATGGATTATCTGCCGCATGGGCGCCATCCGGCGCTCGTGCTTTTCATCAGCCTCGATCCGCGCGAGGTCGACGTCAATGTCCATCCGGCCAAGGCCGAGGTCCGGTTTCGCGATTCGGGCCTCGTGCGCGGGCTTCTCGTCGGCGCCTTGAAGCAGAGCCTCGCTGGCGCGCTCCATCGCGCGACCCCGGCGAATGGCGCGGCGGCGCTTGACCTGATCGCGCGGCGCGGCGGCGCAGCTTTTTCGCAGCGTCCCGCAGTGGCCGAATGGGATTGGCGCCAGTCGCCTGCGCGTCCGTCGCCCGCTCCCTCAGGCTTTTCCGAATCGCCGCCGCAAAGCTTCGACGATTTCGCTGGATTGGGCGCGGCGCTCGCCGTGGACGCGCGGGCGCATGAGGAGCAGCCCTCGCCGACATTCATCGACGCCCCGCTCGGCGCGGCGCGGGCGCAGATCCATGACGCCTATATTCTCGCGCAGACCCGCGATGGGATCGTCCTCGTCGATCAGCATGCGGCGCATGAGCGCCTCGTCTATGAGCGCCTGAAGGCCGCGCGGGACGGCAAGAGCGTCGAGCGGCAGGCGCTTCTGATTCCAGCGATTGTCGAAATGGGACGAAGCGATGTCGAACGCATCGTGGACGCCGCGCCGCTTCTCGCGCAATTCGGCCTTATCGTCGAGCCTTTCGGGCCGGGCGCCGTGGCGGTTGCGGAAATCCCAGCGGTCTTGAAGCTCGACGACGCCCAGCGGCTTCTGCGCGATCTCGCGGCGGCGCTGCGCGAGGATGATCGCGCCGTCGCCTCTTTGGAAAAGCGCCTGGATCATGTGCTCGCGACCATTGCCTGCCACCATTCGGTGCGCTCCGGGCGCCGTCTTTGCGCCGATGAGATGAATGCGCTGCTCAGGGAGATGGAGCGCACTCCAGGCTCCGGCCAATGCAATCACGGCCGCCCGACCTATATCGAATTGAAACTCAGCGACGTCGAAAAATTATTCGGCCGCAAATAGGGCGTAGCCGCGCGAAATGAATATTCTACTCCTGGGCTCGGGCGGACGCGAACACGCCATCGCTCTAGCGCTTGCGAAAAGCCCTCTTCTGAAGGAGCTTTTCCTCGCGCCGGGCAATCCGGGCATGGCGTCCTTGGGCCATGTGGTCGCGCTCGATGCGGCGGACCATTCGGCGGTCGCGAGCTTTTGCAAGATCATGGGAATCGATCTCGTCGTGATCGGCCCGGAGGGGCCGCTTGTCGCGGGCATTGTCGATGATCTCGCGGCGGCGGGGATCAAGGCCTTCGGCCCGAGCAAGGCCGCGGCGCGGCTCGAAGGTTCAAAGGGATTCAGCAAGGATTTTTGCCGCCGCTACAATATTCCGACGGCTGCTTATGCGCGCTTTGCCGACGCTCGCGCCGCAAAGGCCTATGTGCGCGAAAAAGGCGCGCCGATCGTGGTCAAGGCGGATGGGCTCGCCGCGGGCAAGGGGGTCGTCGTGGCTACGAGCCTCGCCGAGGCCGAAGCCGCGATCGACAGGATGTTTGCGGGTGGCTTCGGCAAGGCGGGAGAGGCGATCGTCGTCGAGGAATTTCTCGCCGGAGAGGAAGCGTCCTTTTTCGCGCTCTGCGACGGCCGCCGCGCATTGGCGCTCGCATCGGCGCAGGATCATAAGCGCGTCGGGGAGGGCGAGACAGGGCAAAACACCGGCGGCATGGGCGCCTATTCGCCGACGCCGATCATGGATGCGGCGATGAGCGAACGCGCGATGCGCGAGATCGTCGCGCCGACGCTCGAAGGCATGGCTGAGATGGGCGCGCCGTTCAAAGGCGTGCTTTTCGCCGGCCTGATGATCGGCGAGGAGGGACCGAAGCTCATCGAGTTCAATGTGCGCTTCGGCGATCCGGAAACGCAAGTCATCCTGCCGCGTCTCGAAGAAGATCTCCTTTCGCTGATGCTCGCGTGCGTCGAGGAGCGCCTGCCGGAGCGCCCCCTGCGCCTCTCGCCGCAGACTGCGCTCAGCGTCGTGCTCGCCGCAGAGGGCTATCCGGACGCGCCGCTGCGGGGCAGCGAAATTCGCGGGCTCGCGCGCGCCGAGGCCGTGCCTTTCATAACGATTACGCATGCGGGGACGAAGCGCGATGGCTTGAGGATCATCGCCGATGGCGGGCGAGTCCTCAATGTCACGAGCCTCGGCGGTGATGTGGCGGAAGCCCGGGCCCGCGCCTATGCGGCGGTCGAGGCGATCGATTGGCCGCAGGGATTCTATCGTCGGGATATCGGGTGGCGGGCGCTGAAGCGGGCTTGAAATGAGCCGTTCACGCGGCTCGCGCGAACATGACTTGCGTATCGCCATAGATCCGCGTCTCGATCAGCGCGAAGCCTTCGGGCAAAGTGACTTCGGCTTGCGCTGCCTCTTCAATGAGAACGAGCGCGTCATTGTCGAGCCAGCCACCGTCGCGCAAGGCGACAAGCGCTTGCGGAGCGAGCCCCTCGCCATAGGGCGGATCAAGAAAGGCGAGGCTGAAACCATCGTCCACGGACGCAGCCCCCAGCTTCCTTGCGTCGCGGCGGAGAATTCGCGTGGCCTCGCCGAGGCCGAAGGTTTCAACATTGGTGCGGATAAGCGCGCAGGCCTCGGCGCTCTGGTCGACGAAGAGCGCGAAACGCGCGCCGCGCGACAGCGCCTCGATCGCCATCGCTCCGGTGCCGGCGAAAAGATCCAAGACGCGCGCGCCCTCGATCGAATCGCCATAGGAATGAATGAGAATGTTGAAGAGCGTCTCGCGCAGGCGGTCCGAGGTCGGCCGGATCGCGTCGGCGGCTGGGCCTTTCAAGGCGCGTCCTTTTAACCTGCCGCCGACAATGCGCATGAGGCGTCAGCGCTTGTCGCGCGGTCGCCCTTTTCCAGGTCCGCTTCCCCGCATGGGTCCGCCTTTTCCGCCGGGCTTTCCCCCGGCTGACGGTCGGCTCGCGCGAACTGGGCCGCCGCCTTCGGTCTTGCCCTTTGGCCTAGCGGCGCGGGCGCCTACATCGAAGCGCTTGGTGGCAGGCGCGCGCTCGCCATGCGCGCCTGCTTTTTCCCAATGTGTCCGCTTGCGTTCCTGCGAGGCCTCCGGCCGGCCCGCTGGACCGCTGGCGGGGCGGCCGCCCTCCGTTTTGCCCGTCGGCCTGGCCGAGCGGGGACGTTCATCAAAACGTTTCGGAGGGCGCTCCTGTCCGCCCTGGGCGCCAGCCTTGTCCCAACGCGTCCGCGGCCGCTCCTGCCGCTCCTCCGTCGTTGTGGCTCGTCCACCGCCTGTGCCGGCGGCGCGGCGAGCGGGGCGGCCGTTCTCAGTCTTGTCCGTGGGCCTTTCGGGACGAGGATGTTCGTCAAAACGTTTCGGAGTGCGCTCGCGCCCGCTCGGCGCGCCTCCCTTGTCCCAACGCGTCCGCTTCGCCTCTCTTGATCCTTCCGTCGTCGAAACTGGCCGGCTTGTCCGGCCGCCGGCGGGCCGGGCGATCTCGCCGTCGCGGCTTTTTCGTTCGGCGTCGAAGCGGCGGCCATTGCGCGTGGCGGGCGCCCGGAGCTTGTCTTGTCGCGCGCTCCGGACCTCGGTGGAGACGAGGCGTTCGACCTGAATCGTCCGTCCGCTGCGATCGGCGGTCTCGCGCCGTTCGATCCGTTTGCGGGCGCCGCCTTGCCCCGCGCTCTCTTCGGCGCGCAGCGCGGTAATATGCTTGCGCGGGCGCGCCTCCGGTTTGAACCTTGCTTCGGCGGAAGGCGTGCGCTCGGGCGGACGCGTCTCCCGTTGTCGGGGCTCACGCGCGCCTCGCGGCCCGGCGCCACGCTCTTCTCGATCGCGGCCGCCTGTGTGGGGCCGTTCCTGCCGACGACTCTCGACGCGTTCCGGCACCCCGGGCGCGTCGGCGGGAGGGCTCGAAAAATCGACGCCGGCGGCCTTTGCGAGCGAAGGTCCGAGCTGGTCGCGCAGCACCCGCGTGCGCACCTCCTCGACCGCGCCTTCGGCCAATTCGCCGAGCTGGAACGGTCCGAAAGAGAGCCTGATGAGACGGTTCACGGTCAACCCGACATGTTCGAGCACGCGTTTGATCTCGCGATTCTTGCCTTCGCGCAATGCCAGCGTCAGCCAGTTGTTCGCGCCTTGCTCGCGATCGAGCGTGGCCTCGATGCCGGCGTAATCCATGCCGTCCACGGTCACGCCTTCGCGCAGGCGGTCGAGAATGCTCTGATCGGTTTCGCCTTTGGCGCGCACGCGATAGCGCCGGACCCAGCCCGTCGATGGCAATTCGAGGATTCGCGCGAGACCTCCGTCGTTTGTCAGCAGCAAGAGCCCTTCGGTGTTGATGTCGAGCCGACCTACGCTGACGACGCGTGGACCGTCCGGCCAATGCTCGCGCAAATAATCGAAGATCGTCGCCCGGCCTTCGGGGTCGCGTTCCGTGCTTACGAGTCCGCGGGGCTTGTGGAACAAAAAGAGCCTCGTATGGCCGGGGCGGGCGAGCGGTTCGTCGTCGACCGTAATCTTGTCGGCGGCGCTGACATTGACGGCGGGGTCCCTCACCGGCTCGCCGTTCAAGGCGACGCGGCCCTCAGCGATCCAGGATTCCGCGGTCCGACGAGAGCAAAGGCCGGCGCGCGCCATGACCTTGGCGATGCGTTGCGCGCCGCCTTCTTCGCCGCCGGCTTCGGCGTCATGCGCGCGAAAAGGCGCTTGCTTTTCGTCATGGCGCTTCAGGGGTTTCTTATGCGCCGGACGAGGTCTCGCAGCTGCCGGGCTCGAGGGCTTTGCCGCGAAGCCAGATGAGCCGGGCGAAGCGTCGCGCCGCGATGGCCGCGCGCTCTTCGCAGGCGTATCTCCGCGATCCGGCGAACGGCTCCAGGGACGGGTAGGACGATGGTCTTTGGTTGGGCGATCGCGCATAAATCCTGATAACAGAGTTTGAGCCTAAAGGGTAATCATGGCGTTTGGCGCAGCATTGCCAACAGAACGCGTTTAAGACCGGCCAAGCTATGCGGCAAATGGAAACCGATCCGATGTCTTGCGCCTTTTTTGAAGCGCGGGCCGCGTTGGAGCGCGGCGAGACGCCGATTGGCGCAGTAATTGTCCGCAATGGCGAGATCGTTTCGCGCGCCGGAAACCAGACCTTGCAGGATAAGGATCCCACAGCGCATGCTGAAGTCCTGGCCATTCGTTCGGCCTGCCGGACGTTAGGCTCCGAAAGGCTGACCGGCAGCGATCTTTATGTGACGCTCGAGCCTTGCGCCATGTGCGCGGCCGCGATTTCCTTCGCCCGGATACGGCGTCTCTATTGGGCCGCGTCCGATCCAAAGGGCGGCGCGGTCGAGCATGGCCCGCGTTTTTTCGCGCAGGCCACCTGCCATCATGCGCCCGAACTCTATGGCGGCATCCGCGAAAGCGAGTCGGCGGAGATGTTGCGCCGTTTTTTCGCCGCCCGGCGATAGATGGCGCGCCTGGCGCCCGGTCGTCAAAATGACCTCCGCCTGCATAATGTCGCTAAGGCGCGGCGGTCCCCGCCGGCTTGTCTCTCTCCACAACGAAATCGATCAGCTTAGCCGCCGCGGCGCTGTGATTCTCGAAACTGTATGGCGCGCCCGCCGGAATCTTGAAGCTCATGCCGGGCTTCAGGTTCAGCTCTGGCTGGCCCTCGATCTTCAATACGAAATCGCCCTCGAGGATATAGAATAATTGGACGCCGGGATGCACATAAGGCGGAACAGCGCTATGTGCGGCGATCGTAACCATATCCATGAAGCCGATTTTGTCGGGCGGCAGCGCGACTTCCTGCAGCTCCACGCGCTGCAGCGCGGCGTCTTGAGCCTGGGCTCGTTCATGCAGCGAAACTGCTGTAAAAAATAGGCAGCAAACGAAGAGAAGCTTTTGCATTTTTGCTCCCGACGAAACAACATATGTGGCGAGGGGCTTGCCGTAAGCTATAGAGCTTAAAGGCTAAGAGATCCGAAAAAGACGATCGAGCCAGGGTCAAAAAATGCTCGAGACAGGCCTTTACGTGATTGTCGCCCGCCAATCGAGGGACTGCGCGCAAGTTTGTTCCGGTTTTGATGAATTCGCGATATCATCACTTATATTTTTCGGCTTAGGCCTCTACTTAGCATCAGTGGAGGAGCCTACTTGACAGCCGAAGGGGCGAACCCATAAACATTTGCAACCCTGGGCTAAGCTCTACATGAACGTCAAGCCAAAGTTACGCGTCCTCCTTTGCGCGCCGCGCGGTTTCTGCGCCGGCGTCGTGCGCGCGATAGACGCCGTGGAGGAGGCGCTCCGGCTCCATGGCGCGCCGGTCTATGTCCGGCATGAGATCGTTCACAATAAATATGTCGTCGAAGGGCTCAAGGCCAAAGGCGCGATCTTTGTCGAAGAGCTCGACGAAGTTCCGGATACGTCGAAGCCGGTGATTTTTTCGGCCCATGGCGTTCCGAAATCCATCCCCGAGGAAGCCGAGGCTCGAAAAATCTTCGCCATCGACGCCACTTGTCCCCTCGTGACCAAGGTGCATCGCGAAGCCGAGCTTCACTTCAGGCAAGGCCGCCAGGTCATCCTCGTCGGACATGCCGGACATCCCGAGGTCGTCGGGACGCTAGGGCAATTGCCGAGCGGCTCGATTTTCTTGGTCCAGACTTTGGACGACATCGCCAAATTGGCGCCCAAGGACGAAAAAAACCTCGCCTATGTCACGCAAACGACCTTGTCGGTGGATGACACGCGCTGCATGGTCGAGGCGTTGACGCGACGGTTCCCGAGCATCATCGGGCCGCTTCGCGAGGATATTTGCTACGCGACCACAAATCGACAGGAGGCGGTGAAGCATATCGCGCCGATCGTTGACGCCTTGCTCGTCGTCGGCTCCTCCAATTCGTCCAATTCGCAACGATTGAAGGAAGTCGCCGAACGCTCTGGATGCAAGCTCGCCCGTCTCGTGCTGCGCGCCGACGATGTCGAATGGGACTTGTTTTCCAACATCTCCTCGCTCGGAATCACGGCGGGAGCCTCGGCCCCCGAAATTCTCGTCGAGGAAATCATGGACGCCTTCGCCGAGCGCTTCGAATTGCGCGTGGAGACAGTGTCGACCGCAGACGAGGGTGTCTTCTTCCCCTTGCCGCGTGAACTGCGTCAGGCCGTGTAGCGCGGCCTCGGCCAAAGCAGGAACCGGCGCGCTAAGGCAATAAAGGGCGCGCGGCCGCCAATAAGACCGAGACATAGAACGCTTTCCAAGTTATTCGCGCCGAAAGCGCTATCGGGTCCAAACGAAAGAACCTCGGACCGTATTGACCAGACCTTCGGCGATCCTCATCGCGGGACCGACGGCGAGCGGCAAGTCAGCCTTGGCGCTTCGCCTCGCTTGCGCCTTCGACGGCGTGGCGATCAACGCCGATTCCATGCAGGTTTACCGTGATCTCAGCGTGCTGAGCGCACGGCCCGGACCGCAAGACGAGGGCAGGGCCCCGCATCGGCTTTTTGGCTGCGTCGATGGCGCGATCAATCATTCGGTCGGACTTTGGCTCGAGGATGCGCGCCGCGCGCTCGACGAGGCGAAGCGCGACGGCCGCCTGCCGATCTTCGTCGGCGGAACCGGCCTCTATTTCAAGGCCCTGACGCAAGGGCTCTCCGTCATCCCGCCTGTTCCGATCGAGGTCCGCGAAAATCTTCGCGCGTGGGCCGAGAGCCTGCCCGTGGCGGCGCTCCACGCCGAGTTGGCGCGCCGCGATCCGGTGATGGCGGCGCGATTGCGGCCGACCGATCCGCAGCGCATCTTGCGCGCGCTTGAGGTTTTCGAGGCGACAGGGAAAAGCCTCGCATCGTTCCAGACCGAACGGACGCCGCCGCTGCTCGACGCGAAACACGCGCTTGCGCTGTTTCTCATCCCTGACAGGCGCATTTTGGCGGAGCGCATCGACTCGCGCTTCGACGCCATGCTCGCGGCCGGCGCCTTGGATGAGGCGACGGCGTTGCGCGCGCGCGGCCTCGACCCGGCGCTCCCGATCATGCGGGCGCATGGCGCGCCGCATCTGATCGCGCATCTCAACGGCGAAATATCTTTGACGGAAGCGGCGGCCCTCGCCAAGCTCGACACGCGCCGCTACGCCAAGCGCCAATTCACCTTCGCACGGCATCAGCTACCCACGTTTCGATGGGTCGCGCCGGAAGACGCCGAGGCGCTCGCGCGGGCGGAGCGAGTGGAAGGAATAAACAAATGTCAGGCCCTGAGGGGAAAGGCATAGTGCTTGTCTCTTGCGTCAAGTCCAAGCAGCCCAAACGCTGCGCTGCGGCTGAGATGTACATAAGCCCATTGTTCAAAAAGAAGATGGTCTATGCCCGAAGCCTTCAACCGAAGCGCATTTTCATACTATCCGCCAAATATGGCCTGCTTGATCCAACTACAGTGATCGAGCCTTACGAACAAACTCTGAACAATATGTCAGCCACAGAGCGCCGCGCATGGACGAAAGCCGTTCTCAATAGCTTGCAAGAACAGGCTGATTTGAATAACGACCATTTTGTGTTTCTTGCCGGCGCCCGCTACCGCGAAGGGCTTCTGCCGCATATTCGCAATTATTCCGTGCCTATGGAAAAAATGCCTTTCGGAAAGCAGCTTCAATGGCTTGAGGCGACGCATCCATGACCGAAAATTGTGCCCATCTGCATGAAGTTGTGAGGAAACTTCCACGATTAAAAGCCGGACTCGATCCGGCTGATATACCCAAGAATGGCATCTATTTTCTGTTCGAGACAGGCGAGTTTACCCATGCTGGAGAGCGCATCGTCCGTGTTGGAAGCCATACGGGACAAAACAATCTGTCAGCACGGCTTAGGGAACATTTTTATGCCAAGAACAAAGACCGCAGCGTCTTTCGCAAGCATATTGGGCGCTGCCTTCTGCGACGCGACAACCATTCGTACATGCAATGTTGGGAATATGATCTCACCAAGAGGGCGGAGCGAAACAAGTATGCACTCCTAATCGATAGCCATACCCAGGCCGCCATTGAAAATAACGTTACCGAATATATGAACAAGAATTTCTCGTTCTCAGTTATTCGCGTTGATCGGAAAGAAGATAGGCTGTTGTACGAAAAACGACTCATAGGCACGATTATGCAATGCAATGAATGCGGAGGGTCAGCGCAATGGCTCGGAAAATGGCATCCAAACACTCACATATCCAAAACGGGGCTTTGGAATATACAAGGACAGGATGGCGAAACGCTATCCTGTCCAGAGATAGATGCCCTGTTCGGCTCAACACTCTAATAATAAGCCAATTATCGCTTTGCTGACGCCAAAAGAGGCGTCTGGCCGGCTCTATATGTGGGGCTGTCGATCTCAACCAATAGGCGCGGTTTGTTCAATGCCGCCAGAATATGATTTGCCCAATGGTCAGCAGGATCTCGGCAATGATCAGAACCACGACCGTCGCCTCGAGGCGGGTCGCGCGATCGGCGTCGATCATGTCGGTCAGCGTCCGCGCCGTCTCCACGATCATGTCTAGCTTGCGCTTCAAGGTCTCGGCGCGCTCTTTCAGTTCATATTCGTCTTCGAGGCGGGCGTAGAGCCGCTCGAGATCCGGCCGGTCCCACAGCACGTCGGGCTTTTCCTCGACGGCGACGCGGCCGGAGACGCGATGCTGCACGAGAAGCGTCTGGCCGATCAATTTCAACATCGATCGGCGCTTCCACGGCGGACGGCCGTTTCGCGCGAGATCGGCGGCGAAAGGTTCAATAATGTCGAAGACGGAATTGACCTCGCGTTCGTCGCGGCCGAGCGAAACGGATTTTGCGAGCGCGTCGGCGACGACGAGGAGGCGCTGCGCGGAAAGGTCCTTCATCGCTATGGCGCCGCCGGGCGGAATCTTGTCGTCATGCTCCGCCGAGATTTCGAGGATCGCGGTTTCGTCGTCGATATGCTCATGCGGCCCCGAAACCCGCAGCTTGACCTGATTAAGCACGTCGTCTTCTTCGAGCGGCGACAACCCGACCATGACGGCGACGCCAAAACGATAGAGCGCGACGAAGCCGTTCGCGCCGACGTGAAAAGCGAGCGGCGTAGCCGAGATCATATCGGAGCGTTCGAGCCCGGCGGCGTCGATCCGGTCGCCGAGCAGCAGGGCCCGCGCCCGGACGCGCATTTGGGCCTGGGGCGCGTCTAATGCGGGTTGGACATCCGTCATGGCCTATTCCTAAAGCAGATCCCGCCCAGGCGGAAGCGCCAACCGATTCGCCATGTTGGGCAATGGTCCGAATGGCCGCTTAATCGAACCATCTAAAGGCTGAGAAGCGCAGCCAAATGGCCAGGATCGGCGGCGGCGCGAGGATCGCCTCGGCCTACGCCGCGAGGCCGCCGCGCCAATCGACTTGCGCGCCGAAGACGTCGAGGAAGAGGGCTTTTATTTCGGATGAGGACGGGAAGAGAAGCCTCTGCCGATGGCGTCGGAAAGACTATTCGTGTCCTTTTCAGCCGTAAGGGTCGAGGCTGGTCCATTTTTGTCAAGGGTCCCCAGACGAGGCGCTTGTGCTCTAAATTGCAAGGGATAGCTCATCCCGCGACCCCGGGTGTTGACCCTGCGCGCTTCAGCCGCTATAGGGTGACGGTCGTTATATTTAGGACCAAACCGTGAAAATTTCTCTTATCGTAGCTTGCGCGCCGGAGGCGGGACGGAGATAGGCTCCGCAGTCCCGAAACTGGCGCATATCCGAGGCCCTCTGGGGGCCTTTTTTATTGCCTGAAGGCTGGCGTTCATCCTGGGAGCCAACACATGTCCAATCTGTTGACCGGCGCGGAAATGGTTGTCCGGGCGTTGCAGGATCAAGGCGTCGAGACGATCTTTGGCTACCCAGGCGGCGCCGTGTTGCCGATCTACGACGCCTTGTTTCACCAAAGGCACATCAAGCATGTGTTGGTGCGCCACGAGCAAGGCGCGGCGCATGCCGCCGAAGGCTTCGCGCGGTCGAGCGGCAAGGTCGGCGTTCTTCTCGTGACGTCGGGGCCAGGCGCGACCAACGCCATCACAGGCTTGACCGACGCCTTGATGGATTCAATTCCGCTGGTGTGCATTACCGGTCAGGTGCCGACCCATCTCATCGGCTCCGACGCATTCCAGGAATGCGACACGGTCGGCATCACGCGCCATTGCACCAAGCATAATTATCTTGTGCGCCAGATCGAGGACCTCTCGCGCATTTTGCACGAGGCCTTCTATGTCGCCCAGAACGGACGTCCGGGTCCGGTCGTCATCGACATTCCGAAGGATGTGCAATTCGCGATCGGCGCCTATTCCGGCCCACATAAAATCGAGCACAAAACCTATAAGCCGAGGCTCGAGGGCGATGCCGACAAGATCGCCCAAGCGGTCGAGATGATGGCCGCGGCCAAGCGTCCGATATTCTACACCGGCGGCGGGATCATCAACTCCGGCGTCGAGGCTTCGCATCTGCTGCGCGAACTCGTCGGCCTCACTGGCTTTCCGATCACCTCGACCTTGATGGGGCTCGGCGCCTATCCGGCGTCGGGCGAGAACTGGCTCGGCATGCTCGGCATGCACGGCACTTTCGAAGCCAATAACGCCATGCACGATTGCGATCTGATGATCGCCATTGGCGCGCGTTTCGACGATCGCATCACCGGACGGCTGGACGCGTTCTCGCCGGGCTCGAAGAAGATCCATGTCGATATCGATCCGTCCTCGATCAACAAGAATGTGAAGATCGATCTCGGAATCATCGGCGATTGCGCCCATGTGCTGCGGCGGATGATCGAATATTGGCGCGCGAAAAAGCTTGCCTCCAATGTTGAGCCGCTCGCCAGATGGCAGGCGCAGATCGACAAATGGCGGGCGCGGAAATCCCTGTCCTTCAAGGCGTCGAATGAGGTGATCAAGCCGCAGTTCGCGGTTCAGCGTCTTTATGAATTGACGAAAGGGCGCGACGTCTACATCACGACCGAAGTTGGGCAGCATCAGATGTGGGCGGCGCAGCATTACCATTTCGAGGAGCCGAACCGTTGGATGACCTCGGGCGGCCTCGGCACCATGGGCTATGGCCTGCCGGCGGCGATCGGCGCGCAGATGGCGCATCCGGGCGCGCTCGTCGTCGACATCGCCGGAGAGGCTTCAATCCTCATGAATATTCAGGAGCTTTCGACCGCCGCGCAATATCGTCTGCCGGTCAAGATCTTCATCCTCAACAATGAATATATGGGCATGGTGCGCCAATGGCAGGAGCTTCTGCACGACGGGCGGTATTCTGAAAGCTACTCGGAAGCCTTGCCGGATTTCGTCAAGCTCGCCGACGCCTATGGCGCGCATGGCATACGCTGTTCGGACCCGGCGAAGCTCGACGCCGCCATCATTGAGATGATCGACACTCCGAGAACCGTGATCTTCGACTGCGTCGTAGATAAGACGGAAAATTGCCTGCCGATGATCCCCTCGGGCAAGGCGCATAATGAGATGATCCTGCCCGATCAGGACGCCGAAATCGGGAGCGTGATCGACGCCCCCGGCAAGATGCTGGTGTAGCGACATGAATGCTCCCGCGGCCCCCCTCTCGCCTTATTCCTCCGCCGTCGGCAAGTCGAACATCGAGGCGCACACGCTCTCGGTGCTGGTCGACAACGAGCCTGGCGTTCTCGCCCGCGTCGTCGGGCTCTTTTCCGGACGCGGCTACAATATCGAGAGCCTGACCGTCGCCGAAGTCGCCCATGCCGAGCACCTTTCGCGCATCACCATCATGACCTCGGGAACGCCCGAGGCGATCGAGCAGATCGGACATCAGCTGGAGCGGCTCGTGCCGATCCACAAAGTAACCGACCTGACTCTGCGCGGCGGCGCCGTCGAGCGGGAGCTTGCGATGATCAAGGTCGCGGGCACCGGCCGAAATCGCGACGAGGCCTTGCGGCTCGCCGACGCTTTTCGCGCAAGGGTGATCGACGCGACGATCGAGAGCTTTGTCTTTGAGCTGACCGGCAATGTCGGCAAGATCGATCAGTTCATCGAGCTCATGCGGCCGATCGGGCTCGTCGAAGTGTCGCGCACCGGGGTCGCCGCGATTTCGCGAGGGCCCAATCCGATTTGAGATAGCGCCTGCGCTTAGGACTAAGAAATCTGTTCGTCATAGCATCGTCCCGGACTTGCGCCCGGCCTTGCGGCGGCGCCTACGCCGCGAACCGTGAAGCGCACGACCGCGATCGCCGGATTTCGCACTAGTCTTAAGCCGAAATCCATGCCATTGGGAGCGCCGGAAGGCTGCCGAACGAACGAGGAAACGTCACGAAATGCGCGTTTATTATGATCGAGATGCCGACATCAATCTCATCAAGGGCAAGAAGGTCGCCATTATCGGCTTTGGAAGCCAAGGCCATGCGCATGCCTTGAACCTCAGGGACTCCGGCGTGAAGGAGGTCTCCGTCGCCTTGCGGGAAGATTCGGCGACGGCCAAGAAGGCGGAGGCGGAAGGGCTTGAGGTGAAAAGCGTCGCCGACGCCGCCAAATGGGCCGACGTCGTGATGGTGCTGGCGCCCGACGAGCTGCAGCGCGACATTTACGCCGATCATCTCCGCACCAATCTGAAGCAGGGCGCGGCTCTTCTGTTCGCGCACGGCCTCAATATTCACTTCAATCTGATCGAGCCGCGCGGCGACCTCGACATTCTAATGGTCGCGCCGAAGGGCCCCGGCCACACCGTGCGTTCGGAATATAAGCGCGGCGGCGGCGTGCCCTGTCTTGTCGCGGTGGCGCGCAACCCGTCAGGCAATGCGCTCGACCTTGGCCTTTCCTACGCCTCGGCGATCGGCGGCGGCCGCGCCGGCATTATCGAAACGACCTTCAAGGAAGAATGCGAAACCGATCTTTTCGGCGAACAGGTCGTGCTCTGCGGCGGCCTCGTCGAACTCATCCGCAACGGGTTCGAGACCTTGGTCGAAGCCGGCTATGCGCCGGAGATGGCCTATTTCGAATGTCTGCATGAGGTGAAGCTCATCGTCGACCTCATTTATGAGGGCGGCATCGCCACGATGAATTACTCGGTCTCGAACACAGCCGAATATGGCGAATATGTCACCGGGCCGCGCATCGTGACGCCCGAGACGAAGGCCGAGATGAAGCGAGTCTTGAACGATATCCAGTCCGGCCGGTTCACCCACGATTGGATGCTCGAAAACGAAGTCAACCAGACGTCCTTCAAGGCGATGCGGGCTAAGGCCGCCGCGCATCCGATCGAGGAAGTCGGCGCGAGGCTTCGCGCCATGATGCCCTGGATCGGCGCGAACAAGCTGGTTGATAAAGACAAGAACTGAAGACGCGCAGGTCGAGGCCATGTCTCCACGGCCTCGACCTGGTTCGAACAGCTAGTCAATATTGACGATCCCGGCTACCTTCTGCTTCAGCCCATCGCGCAAAGCGCCGGCCGGGCCATTCTGCTCGCCGGCGACCATGATGACCGCCGTGACGGGATTGGTTCCGATGCAGGTGATCGCGGCATAAGCCCCGCCGCTCGTGCCGGCGACCTCATCGGGACCGAGGCGAATGTTTTGAACGTTCAGGTCTCGCATCGCGTCCTGGGCGAACGAAAGGCACTGGTTGAGTTTGGATGTATGCACTGAGGTTGTGGCCCAGTAAAGCGAGACGGCGCCAGCCGTCCCTGGAACAACAAGCAGGAATGCTGCGGCTGCGGCGCTGATGAGCCGGCTCTGCTTGCGTTTAGAACTCGTGTTGGTCTCCATCTTTCCCCCCTTTGATGCTTTCCCCTAAGCCATCAAAGGTTCATTCGTGGCAGATCGGCTGTCAAGGTTTGGCATATGTTTTGACCAAGAAAGGAGCGTCGCCGCTCGCGCGGGCCGCGCATCTGATCGTCGGAGCAAAGCTCCGCGCCATGACGCCGGGATCGGCGCTGACTAGCTGGTTGATAAAGCGAAAACCTAGAACTCAGAGCTCAACCTCATCCCGAGGAGCCGTGAGAGCGGCGGCGTGGAAAACCAAACGCAAATCAAGCAGATAGGCGGATGTTTTATTAGCCGGTGTTCGGAGGATTGAGCCGACCTCTCGTGATCCGCGCCAATTGCAGCCCCACTGCGATCAGCGCAATAAACAATCCGAGCAGGACGCTTTTAAAGGCTCCTTCTAAGAAGGGGAGGTCGATAGCTTTAGCGCTAGAGTTTCGATCCCCCAAAATAGTGCCGAAGAGCACCGGCGCTATGAAAACCAGGGTCCACGTATATCGCTCCCAAAAGCTTGCTCGATCTTCCGTTCCGCAAAGGTCTATAAGAAGCTTTTTCAGCGGTGCGCGGAGAAAGATGACGGACGCCATCGCAACCGCGCCGCCCATGACGATCTCGATCAAAAATCTCATCTTCCAAGCTTTGAAAAGTACGAACCGGAAAATGCCAATCTCAGCGCTGAATTTTAGGGATTGATGATTTTTTCTGCGTAGGCGTCATATTCCTTGCGGGTACGAAAAATCGAAAAAGTGCGCCCGCCCTCTTTCGTGTCGATCGTTTCGACGACGATCAGGTTTTCCGCGGTTTTCTTGTCGACGGCGGCTTCGGCGCGAACGATTTTTGAGCCTACGACGAAAGTGATAGGGGCTTGGATCAGGGCCATCGGAAATCTCTTCGAGCTGTGGAGAGTTTTTTCGCGCGCCGAACCGCGGCTGCGCGTTGAAGCCCAGCTTAGGCGCATCGGCTGGGAAAAGATACCGAACTCTTCCGCCTGATTTTGGTCAGCTCTCTCTTGGCCCGTCAGCTCTCTTGGCCCGTCAGCTTTTGGCGTCAGTCTTGCTGAACAGGAATGGCGCGACCTCGCTGACGCCGGGCGCGCGTCCGCTTGAAAAGGGCAGCGGACGGCAGACGGCCATCGCGGAAAGCCCCACGCGAGCCGTCAAGAGTCCGTTCAACACGCCTTCGCCGAGCCGGGCGGACAATTTGGCGGCTATGCCATGGCCGACGAATTGCTGCAGCAGGCTGTCGCCGGCGGCCATGCCGCCGGTGATCGCAATATGCGCTACGATGGAGCGAAGCAGCTTGAGAAAGCCGAGGAAGCCGGGGCGCCCGCCATAAATGGCGGCGATGCGGCGGATGAGGCGGATCGCTTGCGCCGCCACGAAGACGACGTCGATGATCGCCCGCGGCGCGAGCGCCGTCACCATTGACACGCGCTTGGCCGCGCGCGCGATTTCCCGCCGGACATCCGCGTCGAGCGGCGCGATGAGTGTGCGCTCCGCGATATCGATGAGGTCGCGTCCGTCGACGATGTCATGCGCCAGCTGACGGAGCTGTGTGCGGGCGCGGGCGGTCTCTGGCCTGGCGACGTAGAGCGCGGCGAGCTCGCGGACAAGGCGGCGGGCCTCCTTGAAGTCGTCTTTTTCTCTCGCCCGCGCGAGCCCGATATGGAGTTCGGCGATGTGGCGCTGCCGCATAACGCTCGCGATCTCTCGCCCGGCTAGGACGAAAAGGGCGACGCCGGCGAGGCCGGCCAAGATGACGGCGATGGCGCCGAAGGTCGGCGCGCGCGCAAAGAGGGCGTCGACAAGCTGGGTCAGCTGAAGGCCGAAGCCGAGCGAAACAAGGCCGCCCAAGGCGGACCAGAAAACGCCCGACCAGGAAAATAGCGAGCGCGCGACCATGCCTTTTTTCTGCGCGACCTCGACCGCGACTTCGTCCGGATCCGCCGCCGCCGCTGCGGCTGCCGCCTCCGCTTCGAACGGGTCTATGACGGTTTCGATCACCGTCGCGCCGCGCGGCTTATCGTCGGGCGACCCAGTAAAGTTCAAGCTTATCTCGTCGAGGCGGAAGGCGCGCGGCGGGCGTCTCTTTTCAAGCGTCACGGGACAAACCTCTTGGAGCGCCTCTTGATCGGATGGAATCGTCCGATCAAAAAGGAATCACTCAATATCAAAGAGTTGGAGCATGTTCCGATCGAATTAGTCGAGTCCATCATATCAGCCTGTCGCCGAAGAGGAATTGGAGCGCGCGATCCAGCCGGATATGGGGAGGCGGAAGCGTAATTCCATTCTGGCCGCGAGCCGGGATTGGCGGACGGAAGCGAACGAAGCGGTAATCGATCTGATCGGCCATCACGGCGAGCGGCTCGCCTTCGAAGACCAGCTTCGGATTGCTCGGCAGTTCGCCCGGAAAGATCGCCGCCTCAGACTTGCCGTCGAAAACTTCATCGCCGATGCGTTCGCGATCGAGAGGCGTGCCGATCACGGCTTCGAGCGTAGGGCCGCCATGGCCGTTGACCTTGGCTTCGCGGGTCGCCCGCACGGCGGCGAGCGCGATCACGTCGACCTCGGCGCCGACCAACTCGACGCGGGCGATGGCGCGCGAGGTCAGATGGCGCAAGATCGCCTCGAGCCTGTCATGGCTCGTATGGTGCAGATGATCAGCCTTGGTCGCGGCGAAAAGAATTTTGTCGATCTTCGGCCGGAAAAGATTCGACAGCACATTCCCGCGTCCCGCCCGAAACGCGGCCAGAACGTCGGTCAGAGCCGTTTCGAGGTCGCGGACCGCCGCCGGTCCCGCATTAAGCGCGGCAAGCGCGTCGACCAGCACGATCTGCCGATCGAGCCTGGCGAAATGATCTCGAAAGAACGGCTTGACCACATGGGCCTTATAGGCCTCGTAGCGGCGCTCCATCATGGCGGCGAGCGAATCCTGCGGATAGATCTCGCCCTCCTCGACGGCGAGCGGCGCGAAGGTCAGGGCAGGCGATCCTTCAAGGTCCCCGGGCATCAGGAAACGGCCGGGGGGCAGGCTGGAGAAGCTATATTCATCGGCGCGGCAGGCCCGCAAATAAGCGGTGAAAAGCTCAGCCGCGCCGCGGGCGTCGTCTTCATTCGCCTTGGTCCGAGGGTCTGTGTTCACCGCGAATCCGCGCCATTGCGCGGCGAGCGGCGCGCGCGCCGCGCTCGCGGAGGCGATGAAGGCTTCACGCGACCATTGCGCGAAGGATTTGGAGAGCAGCGGCAGATCGAGCAGCCATTCTCCGGGATAATCGACAATATCGATGGCGAGCGATTGCCGCCCCGGCCGCAGGCCCGCTTTCTGTTCGAAATCGAGGCGCAGCCGCAATTCAGAAATGCGCCGCGTCGATTGCGGCCAATGGCGCGCCTCAACGCGCCGATCGGGCCCTGTCAGCGCGGCAATATGGTTTTCATAAGCGAAGCGCGGAACGGCGTCGTCCGGCTGCGGCTCGAGCGTTCCGCCGATAAGCCGTCCTTCGGCATGGACCCGAAAAACCGGCAGGGTGTTCCGGCGGCCGCGCAAGGCCGGACTCGTCGCCTTGGTCAGATGTTCGACGAGCGCGGTGATGAAGACGGTTTTGCCTGCGCGCGACAATCCGGTGACGCCTAGGCGAATGTGCGGACCGCTGGCATATTCGGCAAGGCTCTGCGCAACGGCGCGCGCTTCGAACAAGAGATCCGAGATCAAGGGCAAAGCAAGAATTCCGACCGGTTTTCGACGGGATGAACTCTGATAGATGGTCGCAAAATAGTTAAAAGAGGCTCGCTCCTCGACATCCAATGCGCGCGGTTCAAGCCCGCTCTCCCGGAAGGAAATTTCCCTTGGCGGTTAGCCCCGCCGAGCGGTTTTCTTCGCTATTGCGGTAGATTTGCTCCATGCGGAGGCGATAAAACAAGGATATGGAGCAATTTCCGGCGAAACGGAAACATGTGCCCGATGCAAACATTCGGCGCATGGAATCTTTAGAGCTCTTTAGGTAAGGTCAGACAGGAATAGGCCCGCAACTTAGCGACGCTTCGCTTTTCTGTCATGTTCATTCTAGGGACGATCCCGATTATGTGAAGCGGCTTCTCGATCCGCCAAATCGGGAAGCTCCGGGATCTGAGTCTGAGTATTTGCCCAATTGCAGCGCCGTCATTGCGCCGCGCCGGCGAATGCTCCAGCGGCTTGGTTTCGCCGCGTCCCCAGCTCGACCGCGGCCGCAATCAGTTCCGGCCGGGCCGCCAATGGGCCGATCTCGACCTTGGCCATGTTGAACATCAGCCGCGGAAGGTTTGTCCCCGGCGTCCCGTCAGAAGAAAAGAGCCTCAGATCCTCGTCGGGATCCGAGGCGACGCCTTCGATCGCGCGCAGAGCGTAATTGTGAATCCTTTGACTTTCATCCGGACATGTTGCGCCGCCTGCCGGCGCGGCTGGCTGGGCGGGCTCGAGCGCGGCGAGCTTGATCGGAGCGCGGCCGAGCTCCACTTCGCCCATGCCGACGGCGATCTCCGGCGCGCGCATCAGCGGCGCCGGCCGATCCGCGACCACCGAGCGATGCAAGGGCGCTATTTTGCCGCCGCTGGCGAAGCCCGGCCTGTGCGCGGCGAGCCAGCGCGCGCGGAGCGTGTTGGCGATGCCGTGAAGCGCCAGGGCGCTCGCCCCGCTGGCGATCCGCACCCTCGGCGCGCCTCCCCGGCGAGCGCTTGCGGCAGTTGCGCTCCCGCATTGCGCCGGCGCCCAGCGCGACAGGATGGCCAACGCGGAATGGCGACGATAATCGAGGTAATAGCGGCGCAGTAAGTTCGCTGCGACGATAGCGCCCTCGATCGCGGAGGCGAAGGCGACATGGCCCTCGGAGTCCGCGGCGATCTCGCCGGCCCATCCCGCGCGCTTGATGCACCAATAATTGTTGAGCTTCACGCAGCGGGCGACGGCAGGCGGGTCGGGGCTTGCGGCCAGCTTCATCAGGGAGTCCGGCGGCAGGTCGAGGTTTCCCGTCGCTTCGATCCGCCAATTCGTCACAGCTCGTTCAGCAGGACGAAATTTCGCTTGGGGCAGGACATCGGCGAATGACGTATGACGCAAGGTCGCGAGGAGAGGAGAAAACCCCTGCAGCTTCGCATCCATTTGGCTTGTCGCGACCGCGTCGCTCATCAGCAAGGCCAAAAGACCGAAAATTTCAGGAAGCATGCGCATGCCTCTTTACCGGCGAAAGCCCGACAGGTCCGGCTTCTCTCTCGCGCCGCGCCGATTGTGGGTCTTACCCAGACAAAGTAGCAAGAGTCACGAAACGGTCGAGCGCGCCCCTACCGACGCGCGCTTCGCTCCAATTATCCTCATGAAAGTCAATTACGGCGAGACAAGGCGCTGGGAACTGACTGCGCATTCTGGTGAGGACAGCGCCTTCCCCATCCTTCGCAAGTGCGTTTGCGACCTCGGCGAGGCTTGGGTTGTGCCCGACAATCAGCAAGGTTTTGACAATCGCCGGCGCCCGCGCAAGCGCGTCCAGGAGCGCGCTCAGGCTAGCGCTGTAGAGCGAAGGTTCGATTACAGTCGAAAGCTCGCGCGCCAATTCACGCTCGACGATCTCGAGCGTCTCACGCGTTCGCCGAGATGGCGAGACAAGGACGAAGTCGGGAGCGAGACCAGACTTACGAAAATATGCGCCGATGCGCGCCGCGCCGGCGCGGCCGGCGGCGGTTAGCCGCCTTTCGATGTCGCCGCTCGCCGCATGAGCGACGGCCTCGGCGTGGCGAAGAAGAAGGAGCCGCAGCATGACGCAAGCCAAAGCTTGATAGCAGGAAGAACGCCGGATGGAAGCAAGATCCCGAAGCTTTTTCATGTTTCCGCGCCATATGGCAATATGAAAGAGCGGCTGTTCGCAATTTAGCCAATAGCCCTTGGCCCGACCGGCGCGTGCTCGGCCGGGATATGCAAGTGCGCATTCACTCGAGTAAAAGATGCTCGGCGCCGCTGCAGCGCACAAATCTTATGTCGCGATTTGGCGATTATTGCCAGTTAGGCCTTTTGAAGAGCCCGAAGCAAGCGCCTACATGGCCTTGTTGCGATGTGGGAATGTTTAAATTTATGAATTAGTTGAGCGAAAATGAACGATATTTGCTCCGGCGTAGGGGATGATGAACGCCGCTCCCACGGCGGAGCCTGCCGTTTTTAAAACGAGACTTCGGCGGCGTCCTAACACAACGTCGACGGGCACCATAACCCATCGTCGTTTCGCGCATAATGCATTGCCGTCATTCCTTGCGCACGGCTTCGGACAGACGTTCGACATTTGCCGCGACCGCCTTACGCGCCGCCTCGGTCGTCTGCACCGCGGCATCCACCGATTTCGTCCACGCGTCTTGATAGGTCTTAGTCAGCTCGATTGGAAAAGCCGCGAAAAGCTCGCTGAACTTTCGCGTGTGTTGGGCGGCGTGCTCGAAAGCTTCTTTCACGAAGCTCGCCTGTATCGCCAAGATCTCGTCAAGGCCATGCGCATTGCGCAATTTTTCGATGGTTTCGGTCGCGTGTTCTAAGGACTGTTTGGACATCTGCGCGATTTCGCCGGCAAAAGCCTGGAATTTCTGGGACGTGGCCGTCACTCCGTTCACCGCTGCATCGATGCCGGCTGCGGCGGGCTTCCCCTGCGGATCCTGTTGAGCCATCTCACTCTCTCCTTAAGCTTTGGGCGCCCTCCGGCATCGAAGAGGGCGTTTCCAAAACGACTCAGGACCAATTGGGTTGCATCGGGATCCGAAACTTGTGGCGGATCCGAGCATATGACCAAACGCGGGCCCTTCGAATTTTCTGGTTTTATGACAATTGTGGCTCTCTGCCGCTTCAAGGGCATCGCCTTGGAGTTCCGCCGCTACCAATTTGCTCGAGCGATAGAACTGCGATCGAAAGTCCACCCGTCTCAGTGCGGACACGATCTTCCCCTTGACGAGCGCCGCCGTTAAGCCGCGCGCATCGTTTCGCGCAGAGCGTCGCCGACGGCGGCGAGCGCTGCTTCTCCAGCGGCTCCGTCCGGGCCGCCGGCCTGCGCCATATCGCGTCGGCCGCCGCCGCCCTTGCCGCCGAGTTTCGCGGCGGCGGCGCGCACCAATTGAACGGCGTCGAAGCGCTCGGTCAGATCCGCAGTGACGCCGACGACGATGCCGGCCTTTCCGTCCGCGTCGACGCCGACGATGGCGACGACCCCGGAGCCGACGCTCTGCTTTGCTTGGTCGGCGAGCGATTTCAGATCCTTCATCTCGATCCCTGAGACCGCGCGGCTGAAAAATTTGACCCCGTCTATCTCTTCCAAAGGCTGCGCAACTCCCGCGCCGGCGCCGCCCATCGCCAGCTTTTTGCGCGCGTCGCTCAGCTCGCGTTCGAGCTTGCGGCGCTCCTCGATGAGACTCTCAAGGCGCTTGACGGAGTCCTCCTCAGGCGTCTTGAGAAGGGCCGCGACGTCATGCAGACGCTTCGCTTGTGCATTGAGATGGAGGCGCGCCTGCGTTGCGGTCTTGGCTTCGATGCGGCGCACCCCGGCGGCGACCGGGCTTTCGTCCAAGATCGCGATAAGACCTATGTCGCCTGTGCGCGCGACATGCGTGCCGCCGCAAAGTTCGATCGAAAAGGCGGACCCTGTAGGCTCACCGCGTCCTTCCTCAGAATGCGCATAGCCCATCGAGACGACCCGGACCTCGTCGCCATATTTCTCGCCAAAAAGCGCCCGCGCGCCGGCGCCGATAGCCTCCTCGACCCCCATGAGGCGGGTGGCGACCGGAGCATTCTCCAATATGGCGCGATTGGCGATATCCTCGACGCGCGCCAGTTCGTCTGCGGTGATAGGCTTCGGATGCGCGAAATCAAAACGCAGGCGATCAGGCGCGACCAGCGATCCTTTCTGCGCCACGTGATCGCCGAGGACCTGGCGAAGCGCCTCATGAAGGAGATGCGTCGCCGAATGATTGGCGCGCACAGCAGTGCGGCGGTCGTGATCGACAACGAGTTCGACTGGAAGCCCTAATTCGACGATCCCTTCCTCGACCACGCCTTCATGAACATAAAGGTCGCCGAGCCTCTTTTGCGTGTTGGCGACGCGAAAGCGCAAGCCGCTTGCCAGGATGAAGCCTGTGTCGCCGACCTGGCCGCCCGACTCGCCATAAAAGGGGGTCTGATTGAGGATAACGGAGCCGGCTTCCCCGGCGCGGAGCTGACTGACCTCCTTGCCGTCCTTGAGGAGCGCGGCGACGATTCCTTCGGCGCGCTCCGCATCATAGCCGAGGAAATCGGTTGCGCCGATTTTGTCCTTTATGGAAAACCAGATGGTCTCGGTCGCGGCCTCGCCGGAGCCGGCCCAGGCCTTGCGCGCCTCGGCGCGCTGGCGCTCCATTTCCTGGCTGTAGACCTCGGTGTTGACCGTGTTTGAGGTCGCCCTCAGCGCATCTTGAGTGAGATCGAGGGGGAAGCCGTAAGTGTCATAGAGTTTGAATGCGATCTTCCCATCGAGCTCATCGCCTGGCTTCAATGACGCTCTCGCCTCATCCAGGATTTCGAGACCTCTCTTGAGCGTGACGCGAAAGCGCGTCTCTTCGAGGCGCAGCGTTTCGACGATCAGCGCCTCGGCCCGCAAAAGCTCGGGATAGGCCTGGCCCATCTCGTGCGAAAGAGCCGGAACGAGCCGCCACATCAGCGGCTCCGGCGCGCCGAGAAGCTGGGCGTGACGCATGGCGCGGCGCATGATGCGGCGCAGCACATACCCGCGGCCTTCGTTCGAGGGCAGTACGCCGTCCGCGACGAGAAACGCCGAGGCGCGCAAATGATCGGCGATGACTCTGTGGCTCGCCATTTGCGGCCCGTCGGGATCGACGCCAGTCGCCGCCGCGACCGCGAGGATCAAGGCGCGCATCAGATCGATATCGTAATTCGAAGAGACTCCTTGCAAGAGCGCGGCAATGCGCTCCAGACCCATGCCGGTGTCGATCGAAGGCCGCGGGAGAGCGACGCGCTGATCCGGCGTGACCTGCTCGAACTGCATGAAGACAAGGTTCCAGAACTCGAGAAAGCGGTCGCCGTCTTCGTCGATGCTGCCGGGCGGCCCGCCAAAGAGCTTGTCGCCCTGATCGTAGAAAATCTCGGAGCAGGGCCCGCAGGGGCCTGTATCGCCCATCGCCCAAAAATTGTCGGAGCTCGCGATGCGGATGATCTTGGAGTCCGGAAAGCCGGCGATCTTTTTCCACAAATCATAGGCTTCGTCGTCATCGTGATAGACCGTGACGAGAAGCCGGTCTTTCGGAAGGCCGAATTCCCGCGTGATCAACGTCCATGCGAGTTCGATCGCATGCGATTTGAAGTAATCGCCGAAAGAGAAATTGCCGAGCATCTCAAAAAACGTGTGGTGCCGCGCGGTATAGCCGACATTGTCGAGATCATTGTGCTTGCCGCCGGCGCGAACGCATTTTTGCGCCGTCGCCGCGCGCGCATAGGCGCGCCTCTCGACGCCGGTGAAGAGATTCTTGAACTGGACCATCCCGGCGTTGGCGAACATGAGGGTCGGGTCATTGCGCGGCACGAGGGGCGACGATGGGACGACCTCATGTCCGTTCCTTTTGAAAAAATCGAGAAAGGCCGATCTGATCTCATTGACGCCGTTCATGTCTATCTACCTGTCTGCGCTCGAACGCTGCGGTTGCGCCGGCCATGAAAGCAAAGCGCCAGCGCGACTGGCGCAAGCGCTGCGCGGGCTCCCGCTCATGAAAACATAAGTGCTATTTTAGAGCATTTCCCGCGCATCTGGAAACACGCCCGCCGCCGGAGCCGGTCGGCGCGGGCGGCGATCGCTCTCCGGGAGTTCCTTGGCGAAGCGGCGCCGGAACTCTTAGCGCTCATTAAGACCTCGAGCGGGTGGATCGAGGCGCCGGGAGCGCTTCGTCTTCGCCCGTCTCATTCTTCATCAGCGGCGTTGGGATCGATCTGGTCGAGAATGCGGTCTGCAATAAGGCCGGAATTTTCCCTGATGGCCTGCTCGATCCGGTCCGCGACCTGTGGATTAGCCTTGAGGAAATTCTTGGAATTCTCCCGGCCTTGGCCGAGCCGCTGGCTGTCATAGGAAAACCAGGCGCCTGATTTCTCGACGACGCCGGCCTTCACGCCGAGATCGATGAGTTCGCCCGTCTTCGAAACGCCTTCGCCATACATGATGTCGAATTCGACTTGCTTGAAGGGCGGCGCAACCTTGTTCTTCACGACCTTGACGCGGGTCTGATTGCCGGTGACTTCGTCATGGTCCTTGATTGATCCGATGCGGCGTATGTCGAGCCGGACCGAAGCGTAGAATTTTAGCGCGTTGCCTCCTGTCGTCGTCTCCGGGCTGCCATACATGACGCCGATCTTCATCCGGATCTGATTGATGAAAATGACCATAGTGTTGGATCGCGAGATCGATGCGGTGAGCTTGCGGAGCGCCTGGCTCATGAGACGCGCCTGAAGGCCGGGCTGGGCGTCGCCCATCTCGCCTTCGATTTCCGCGCGGGGAGTTAGAGCCGCGACCGAGTCGATGACCAGCACATCGACCGCGCCCGAGCGCACCAGCGTATCGGTAATTTCCAGGGCCTGTTCGCCAGTATCGGGCTGCGAGATCAGGAGGTCCTCGAGATTGACTCCGAGCTTTCGCGCATAGACGGCGTCGAGCGCATGCTCGGCGTCGATGAAGGCGCAGACGCCGCCTCTCTTTTGGGCTTCGGCGATGACATGCAAGGTCAAGGTGGTCTTGCCTGACGATTCCGGACCGTAGATCTCGATGACCCTTCCGCGCGGCAGGCCGCCGACGCCCAAGGCGATGTCAAGTCCGAGCGAACCGGTCGGAACGGTTTCGATCTCGACCGCCTTTTGGTTCTTGCCGAGCCGCATGATCGAGCCTTTGCCGAAGGCGCGTTCGATCTGGGAAAGAGCGGCGTCGAGCGCCTTGGTTTTGTCCACGGACGATCCTTCCACGAGGCGAAGATTCGCTTGGGTCACTGATTTTATTCCTTCTGGCATGAGCAGGGCATAGAGCGCAATGAAAGCTGCGATAGACTTAAATGTACCCCGTTTGTTCTCTCACGCAAGTTCTTTTATGCGCCAATTCTGCATTTGCCGTAATAAGAATAGAAATGGTTAAGGAAGCCGAGAAAACGGAACCTGGGTTGCCTCGCTGACTGGCCGGAAGTCAATGTGACCCTTGATATGATTAATGTGCGAGCCGCCGTGGGCACAAGATTTGCTTTTCACTCTGAAATCCCGGACCAAATTCGAGATGACGCGCGATTGCCCATGCCAGAAACAAACGAACCGATAAAGCTTCGGACCATCAAGGATAATCTCATTGATTTCGGCGACGTCCTGCCGGAAGTGAACGAGATCCTGCAGCGCGGCGTGTCGCTTTACCGACATGATCCGAGCGGGGCGGATCTCGCTTTTCGCGAGGCTCTTGCGCTGCGGCCCGAGGCTTTGCCGACCTATTTGTGCCTCTATAAGATCCATACCTATCAGGGCAATCTCGACGAAGCGCTGGCGATCGCGCAGGCGGGCCTCGCCGAGGCCGCGCGCCAAGCCGGGCTGGATCCGGATTGGACCCTTTGGAAGCCAGGCCAAATTTCTTCCGACGTCAATGGGCCGGGCCATTTCGGCCTTTACACCTTGAAGGCGCTGGCCTTCATTCATCTGCGCCGGGACGAGAATGCAATGTCGCAGCGCTACCTCGACAAGATCGCAGAACTCGGCGCCATGGAGACAGTTGGCGGAACCGTCATCGCCGCTCTGGCGGCGGGGGTCGCCTGACGCGAAAATGGATTGCGTCTATGCTCGCTGGTAATCTATGGACATTTTTTTCGAAGCGTTGCGCTGATGATGTGCGCGACGATCAACAAAGGGTGAGCAGCTAGGATGCAAACCACATTTATCAGAACTACTTCGGATGGCCGCAAGATAGAGGTGATTGGGCCTCATGTTTGCGTCGACGGCAAGCCCGTCGGCGACTCACTTGTGGAGGTCAAGACTCATCCAAACAAGGAGCAGATCCTGTTTGCGCTTCCGAACGCGGCGTTTATGGCCGGCCCTGTCGTCTTGACCGCCGAGGAAGCTTCCGTCGTGCGCGGCGCGCTCGCGGCGGCGAAGGATCCCCTGACCGATCGCATCGAGATTACCGAGCGTTTCCGCAAAGCCTGGAACGCGCGCAACCATGAAGCGGGAATCGAGTAGATCCGTCGCCGGCTTTACTGGAAAATCGGCGCGCCGCTGCTTTTTCCTGAAGGATTGGATTGACGCGGAGGACCGTGGTCGCCTCCGCGTCAATGCTTCTCTGCGATCGGAAATGGACGAATGCTTCCCTCCGATGCGCGCCGGCGCTATCCCATCCGTGGCGTCGCTCAGCCGTGAGCCGTAGGGTGCGGGAAGCGGCGTGCGCCTGCAAGCAAAATCAGATCGGGCTGAATGCATTTCGAGCTCATGCCAAATCCCTTTGATTACGACAGAGCGGCGTTGTCACGTGATCCGATGGACGTGGAGTTCCGCAGCCTATTGATGAACTTGCTACAGGCGACGCAACCGCGATGGCGGATGATGTCGTGGGATTGAAGCCGCGGTTGGAGAGTCGCCGGTCGCGCGTGAACCGCCAAATGTTCTCCAGAGGATTGCGTTCGACGACTTCGACGGCGGCGGAAAGAGCGTGACGTTGTCCGGGACGGAACGTCTTGTCGGGCGTGTCCAATATGATGCGCCAAGCGGCCAAAGCGGCAACCCCGCCTCATTGATTTCATTGCAGTTATATTTTGGTTGAATACAGCGGCGAAAGTCCGCGGCGGCGCGGAACAAATGGCCGAATGGATGCGTTTGGCCAAGGCGATTTTCGCTAATCGGGCAATCGGGGGCAAAGCCTGCCAAGCGTCGTAGGCGTGCGAAAGGACTACACTCGCCGAGTCACAGGCGTTGGGAGTTGAACGCCGCAGGACTCGGCGTGCGGCGAACGTCCAACACGAAATTTCACCGATAGCTTATCGCGCGATGCGCCTCAGAGTTTCATGCATGGAGGGGAGCATGAAAGACGGTAAACTCGCGACAATTTTTGTAGTTTTGCTGCTGGCGTTTTTGGCTCCGGTCGCCGCATCGGCGCAAAATGCGTATGTAACGTCCAATTACCGTTCCGGTGGGCAGACTCTTTTACATGGGCCGGGACCCATCAACTTTGGTGAGAGCATTCTCCAGATGCCGGTTCCTGATGGGATCTATGTCATCAACGCCAAGACGTCGATAGTAAACGCCGCGGTCGACGCCCAGAGCGGAAATTGCAAACTCTGGATTCTGATAGGCGGATTTGGGCCTAACGGGACATGGCTTCCCACCAGCCAGCTTGTTGTGATCGATCAGACCGAGTTCAGGATCGGCCGTAAAGACGGCGGGAACCAGCAGGCCGTGGCCCTTCAGGCGGCGTTCAAAATCGTTGGGTCGCCATCCGCGACGAGCAAAAACAACAATGTGATTGGCGTGGCTTGCCGTGCTTACAGCGGGGCCGCGGTCGATTCTGTTCTCACGGCCGTCCAGATTCTCGGAGGCGTCGTGACTCTCCAGCCGGCCGAATATGAAGCGCCGCCGCCTCCGCAGCGGTTCTGAGGCCACAATGGCGAACTTGGGCGATCGCGACGCCAATTGGATGCGTTGCGTCGGCCGCGAGCGCGTCAATGCGAAGCGGCGCGCAAGAAACCCAAGAAACCATTGAGAGAGGGCGGACGCGATCCGTTCGACGTTCAGCTTGCGGACGTCGTGGTTCCCTTCACCGCCTCGATCAATTGCTTGAGCGAAAAAGGCTTCGGCAGAAAGCCGAAATCCTCGCCTTCGGGGAGGTTCTTGGCGAAAGCCTCCTCGGCATAGCCCGACACGAAAATGACTTTCGCCTTCACGCCGCGTTTGCGCAATTCGCCAAACATTGTGGGGCCGTCCATTTCCGGCATGACCACGTCGGAGACGACGAGATCGATGAGGCCTTGGTTCTCGTCGGCGATCTCCAAGGCTTCAAGCCCGGTGGCCGCTTGCAGCACGGTATAGCCGCGCGAGGCGAGCGCGCGGGCGCCGAAAGCGCGCACCGCCTCCTCGTCCTCGACAAGGAGAATCGTGCCATGGCCAGTGAGATCAGCCGCGGGCGCCTTCGCGGGTTCGCTGGGCTGCGGCGCGTCGGCGGCCTCGGCGACATAGCGCGGCAGCAGGATCGTAAAAATGGTCCCTTTGCCGAGCGCGCTTGCGCAAAACACATATCCGCCGGTCTGCTTCACGATGCCATAAACCATGGAGAGGCCGAGGCCGGTTCCCTTGCCGACTTCCTTGGTCGTGAAGAAGGGCTCGAAGATCTTGTCTTTTACATCCGGCGGGATGCCGCATCCGAAATCCTCGACCTCGATTGCGACATAATCGGCCGGCGCAAGGGATTTTTCATCGAATTCGTCGCATTCGGCTGAGTTGACATTGCGGGTCCGCAAAAGGATCTTGCCGCCGTCCGGCATGGCGTCGCGGGCGTTGACGATCAAATTTACGATGACCTGCTCGAACTGATTGAGATCGGCCTTGACGAGCCAGAGATCGCGGCCGTGGCGCAGGTCGAGATCGATCTTTTCGCCGACGAGCCGACGCATCAGCATTTGCAGGTCGGATAAGACGTCACCGAGCTGCAAGATCTGGGGCCGCAGCGTCTGGCGGCGCGAGAAAGCAAGCAGCTGACGAACCAGACCTGCGGCGCGGTTGGCGTTTTGCTTGATCTGCATGATGTCGCGAAAGCTCGGATCGGTCGGCCGGTGATTGGCGAGGAGGAGATCTGAATAGCCGATGATCGCGGTGAGGACATTGTTGAAATCATGCGCCACGCCGCCGGCCAGCTGTCCGATCGCCTGCATTTTCTGCGACTGCGCGAAATTATTCTGCAATGTGCGCTGTTCCGTGGTGTCGAGCGCGTAAATCGTCGCGCCGGTTCCTTCGCGCTCTTCGGATGCGGAAATGAAGAGCCTCGCCGAACGTTCGCCTTCGCCATGAAGGCCGACGTCAACGGGCGGAATGTCGCTTTTCGACTGGGAGGCGGCGGCGAGCGCGGTTTCGAGCGCGCCGCGGTCGCGCTCGATAATGCCGGAATAGATCGAGCGGCCGGCCACGCCATCGGCGGGCTTCAGGGCGTCGGGCATGAGCCGGGCGAAAGCGGCGTTGGAGCGGGTGATTCGTCCGGCGGGGTCGAGAATGGCGATCGCCATTGGCGTCGAATTGAAGACCCGCGCAAAACGGACCTCGGCCGCGCGCAAGTCTTCAGCCGGCTCCTCGCCCTGGGCGCGGTTGAGGACGAGGGTGCGCGAGGCTCCAGGCGCGCCGTCCTGGCCAAAGGCGACGCGATGGAGCAGGCGCGCGGGAAGGCTTTGGCCGCTCCGGCGCTTCAAGTCGATGTCGAATTGCTCGGTGCGCACTTCGCCGGAGCCGCCGGCGATCGAGGCGAGAAGCGAGGCGCCGTCGCCGGCCACGAAGTCCGTGAGCGCCAAGCCGCCGGAGCCGACTTGGGCGAGATCATAATCGAGCCAGGCGGCCAGGGTTGCATTCATGTAGGAAACGGAGCCGCGCTGGTCGCAGGAAAAAAAGCCAGCGGGCGCGTAATCGAGGAAATCGATCGCGTGCTGCAATTCCTGAAAGACGTTTTCCTGCCGCTCCCGTTCGCGGGTCACCTCGGCGACAGTCCAGAGAGTCGCGCGCCGCGAGCTTGCGAAGGTCAGCGGCCTGACCTTGATCCTATACCAGCCGACGCGGCCTTCGCCGCCGAGCGGCGGCGAAAGACGCAATTCTTCCGCGTGGCGCTTGCCGTCGCGCGCGGCCTGGGCCAGCCGGTAGACGGCTTCGGAGACGTCCGGCGCTCCGGAAAACAACCGCTCCACGGTCCGCAGATCAGTGGGATCATGCGCGCCGGACAGATTCATGTAGGTTTCGTTAGCGTAAATGATCTTGCCCGAACCGTCGATTGCGATCAGCCCCTCGGGGTTGCCGTCGCAGATGAGCTTGGTGAGGTCGTTTTTCGACGATTGGCCAAAAAACTGAAGAATCCCGGCCGCGACGGCGAACAAGGCGAATATGCCGACGATGGCGAGAACGGCGAGAAGACCGATCACGAGATTGCCGGCCTCGTCCTTCGGCAGGAGGGAAAAGGCGGCCGCGGCGCCAGCCAAAACCATGGCGAAAAGCAGGACGAGGCCCGGACTGCCTAAGCGTTCGGTCCGGTCGACGGCGGTTGAGATCGGCTGGTCGCTCATCGAGATTCACCTGGTGAAAGCGGCGGAGCCGCCATGTCTCGAACGCCCATTGTCTCGCCTCGATCCGATTCGGAACAGGGCCTGCCCATCTGAGTGAAATCTCGCCGGAATTCGCGAGCCCCACCCTGCGGGATCAAAGCATCAAAGACGTCTTGCATTCTAGCCGGCCCCAATCTCAGGAGGGCGTGCGGCTGCGAGCATGCGTCTCCCAAGATGTCTTTGCAATCATATCGTGAAGAATTGTCAAAAATCGCTTGTGGATCGCTGAATGCGTTCCTAAACGTCTGTCGTGGGATGTTTGCTTTCCCCGATATAGTTTCGTGGAGCGCGCCTCCGTCACGTCGTTCGATCGGGCCGCGACATAAGTCGTGGCTGGAGATCTTCGCTTGAAGGGCAAGATTTCGGCCCCAGCAGGCAAGACTTTTCAAATGCAACGGTCACAAGAGCCAATCGGGGCGCGCGTCGCCTCCGGTTTCTTCGTCGCCGCCAAGGCTTCTTTTGCGCCCATTTGTCGCGGCGACGGATGCGTCCATCCGGACAACTCGATTTTCGCCCAAGTTTTCGCCAACCGATCCGGCCTTGGCGCGTTCAATGGACAACGATTTAGAAAGCGCGCTTGGGCAATAGCGCGAGATCATAAGTCGCTGGCGAGCGCCGCCCAGAAATTCTTTGGCGCGATGGAATTTAAAGTGAGGAAAAAGAAAATGAGACTTTCAGCGAAGATGTGCCTAGCGGCGTTGGCCTCGATTGCGGCTTCGAGCGGCGCGATTGCGCAAACCTATTACGATTATGGGGCTCCGCCTCCGCCTCCCTCAGCCTACCGCTATCCGGGATCGGGCTTCGAGGGCCGCTCTGCCGCGGGAGAGGACCGGGCGCGCTATGATTGGTCCGGGACGCGGGGGCGCATGGGGCTCGGCGCCAATCCGATGCATCCGGAAGGGCCGGGCAATTTTTCGAATCCGCGATAGTCGCGAGAGCCTGAAAGATCAGGCTTCGCCTTTCGGCGAATTGCGTCGGCCAAGTCATCTTGCGCCCGCATGGGTGATCGGGGCATGATGGGGCTTGCCGCCCGATGTGGCGTTTTTTTTATTTTGAGTGAGCCGCCCAGATGCTGGCCTTGAGTGACAAGCTGCTCGAGAATAAGAGCTTGATGTTTGCCGCCGCTGCGATTGCGCTTCTCGTCGCGGCGGTTCTCTTGCTTTTGATGTTCCGCCTCGCCTTTGGGCGCAGGCTTCGCTTGCCTGGAAGCAGCCGGGGCCGGGTCCCCCGCCTCGGCATCGTCGACGCATTCGACCTCGACCGGCAGCGTCAACTCGTGATCGTCAGACGCGACAATGTCGAGCATCTGATCATGATCGGCGGTCCAAACGATCTCGTCATCGAATCGGAGATCATTCGAGCCGAAGCCCGCGAGGGCAGGATCCGCGACAAGGAGCCGAGAGAGACGGCGCAGGCTTCAGCCGCGGTCGGCTGGCCGCCCGAACTGGAGGCGCCGCGGCCTGCGCCGGCCCCGCCGCAGCGCAAGACGCAATTGGCGCCTGTAGGCGCGGCGGAGCCGGAAGCCCCGCCAATCGTGGTCGCTGGTTTCGATGAGGCGCCGCCAGTGTCGTCGAACGTTGCGCCGACTCCGCGGCCGCCTGTTTTTCCATTGCCGCCTAGGCGGTCCCCGCCGCCATTTCCATCTCCGCCGCAGCGGACGTTCCCGCAGCGCGAGCCATCGGTGGGACGTTCGGATCCGCCGCAAAGAGAAAAAGAAAGAGCTGAGGCCGGAGCAGGCTCGTCGAGCGGATTTTCGCGCGCCCCTCTAGCGACCCCTTTTCTGCGGGCAGCGCCGACGGCGCGTCCAGCGCAGGGGCCAGCTGCAAGACCCGCTTCGTCCAACGCCGCCGCGTCGCCTTCCGAGGCGCCATCTTCCACTCCATCGGCGGCTCCAACGCCTCCCGCGGCCGTTGCGGATTCAACCGCAGCCGCTCCGGTTGTCCCAGTCCACGCTGCGCCAGACCCGGAAGCCTCAGCGCCGCTTCAGGCCGCAAGCGTCGCCGTGTTGGCCCCGCCGTCAGAACGTCCCGAGATCGCCCCAGGACAAGATCCGTTGGATTCGATCGAGGAAGAAATGGCCAAGCTCCTCGGCCGCGGCCCAACGAATTGAGAGCGGATAATCTCGTTGCGAAACGGGCGGAGGCCCTTGAAGGCCGTGCGGCCTTGAACTTATCGATCTGACATTGGCCCTTCGAAAACAGATCAGGCCCTTCGATGCGGAAACGGTTGAGCGCCATTTCCGAAAGTGGTCGGCGGCTCCAGAAAAAATAATGTGAAATCAACTAACCAAAGCAAGGCGACGTCGCCTTGCGAGTGCGGTTGGGCCTAGCTGTCGCGATAGACTCGCTCGCGTCTTTCATGGCGTTCCTGCGCCTCGACGGACAAGGTCGCGATCGGTCGCGCGTCGAGACGCTTCAAGGCGATCGGTTCGCCGGTTTCCTCGCAATAGCCATAGGTGCCGTCATCGAGTCGGCCAAGGGCCGCGTCGATCTTTGCGATGAGCTTGCGCTGGCGATCGCGCGCCCGCAGTTCGATGGCCCGGTCTGTTTCAGAAGAGGCGCGGTCCGCCAGATCGGGATGATTTTCATTTTCGCTTTGCAGAACAACGAGTGTCTCGCGGCTCTCGCGTAGAATATCCTCTTTCCACGCCAGCAGTTTGCGACGAAAATAATCGCGCTGGCGATCGTTCATGAAAGGCTCTTCTTCAGAAGGTCTATAATTATCTTCGATCAGTTCGGCAGGCACTTGCGAGTCTCCCCAAACCCAAAACGAAGCCCTTATAGCGTCTACTTCGTCTCTATTCAATCAAATGTGCGCAGTAACCACCGGTTCCTGCGCTTCAACTATAGGGGCCGCATGTTCGTGCTTTCGTGGTTGCTCGATCGTGGAGGTCAGGGCGAAGCCGTGTGATTGCTTGTCACTGAAACGCCATAACAGACGAGCGGGCTGGCCCCATCGCTGTCAACTCATTCCAATGCGGAGTTTTGCAGTCTGCGCCGCGATTTCTCCGCTGGCCGCCGCAATAGGCGAAATCAGCGCAACCTTGACGAGAGGTCCATTAGCGGCGGCGGGCTGATAAGCTCGCGCCCGCATCGGATGCGCATTCGTATTCCATCTGGCGAGCCAAACAAGTATTGCCCCGCAAACGGCAACGTCCGGGATAGGATGAAATGTAAAGGCGCATAAGGACGGCTGATTTCGGGCGATTGTTCCTGCCCGCGACGCCCTAACGCGGAGCTACGGCGCAATTCCGCTCAAAAGTCGGAAGCCACAGCCTTGCGCAGGTTCGCGGCGACCTTGTCGAGAAAGCCGGTCGTGGATAGCCAAGGCTGGTGGGCGCCGACAAGAAGCGCGAGGTCCTTGGTCATGAAGCCCGCTTCGACCGTCGCGATGCAGACCTTTTCGAGAGTTTGCGCGAACTTCGCGAGTTCGGCGTTGTCGTCGAGCTTGGCGCGATGCGCGAGACCGCGAGTCCAGGCGAAGATCGAGGCGATCGAATTGGTCGAGGTCTCCTTGCCCTTCTGATGCTCGCGGTAATGCCGCGTCACCGTGCCATGCGCGGCCTCGGCTTCGACCGTCTTGCCGTCCGGACTCATCAATACCGACGTCATCAGGCCAAGCGAGCCGAAGCCCTGGGCGACAGTGTCGGACTGGACGTCGCCGTCATAATTCTTGCAGGCCCAGACATAGCCGCCTGACCATTTGAGCGACGAGGCGACCATGTCGTCGATGAGGCGGTGCTGATAGGCGATCCCAGCGGCGCGAAAAGCCGCTTCGAACTCCGTTTCATAGATCTCCTGAAAGAGATCCTTGAAGCGCCCGTCATAGCCCTTGAGGATCGTGTTCTTCGTCGATAAGTAGACCGGATATTTGCGCGCGAGCCCGTAGTTCATCGAGGCGCGGGCGAAATCGCGAATGGATTCATCGACATTATACATCGCCATGGCGACGCCGGAGCCGGGATATTTGTAGACTTCCTTCTCGATGACCGTTCCGTCCTCACCCTCGAATCTGATGGTTAGGCGGCCCTTGCCCGGGATCTTGAAATCGGTGGCGGAATATTGGTCTCCGAAGGCGTGGCGGCCGATGACGATCGGATTCGTCCAGCCGGGCACCAAGCGCGGGACGTTCTGGCAGATGATGGGCTCGCGGAAGATCACGCCGCCGAGGATGTTTCTGATCGTGCCATTCGGCGACTTCCACATCTGCTTCAGCTTGAACTCTTCGACCCGCGCTTCATCCGGCGTAATGGTCGCGCATTTGACGCCGACGCCCCATTTCTTGATGGCGTTGGCGGCGTCGATCGTCACCTGATCGCCTGTCGCGTCCCGGTTCTCGACGGAAAGGTCATAATATTCGAGATTGATCTCGATGTAGGGATGAATGAGCTTGTCGCGTATGTAATGCCAAATGATCCGGGTCATCTCATCGCCATCGAGTTCGACGACGGGATTTTCGACCTTGATCTTGCTCATCATTGCAACCTTTTTGACTTGTGCTGAATCGAATCAACTCTTTAGGCGTTACTTGCGCGCCGCATGGGCTTGCGGCGAACAGGCGCCCGGCGCCGGACCTCGTTTCATTTCGACGATCCGGATCGCAAGGATTGCGCGAAGGTGGGATCGACGTCGGCGGCGAGAGCTTCGAGGAGAGGTTGATTCTGTGGCCATGCATTGCGATAAGCCGCAACGATCGTAGGTTTCAGGCGCGGCTGATAGGCCAGGATTCTGCGCATGTCGCTCTTGATGAACTCTTGAATGTCCTTGTCCGCGAGCGCGTTGGAGGTCGCCGCGCGTTCGAGGCGCAGATCGGCGAGGCTCAACTCGTTCGGCGCGGTGAAATAGGACATTTCGAGAAGCGATGCGACGCCGCCGTCGGTTGACGGCGCGTTGGGAAGCTTCGCCAGGAAAAGCCACGCCTCGCCGTTGATCGGCGCATAGGCGAGAGCCGTCTCGGCATTTGACCTTGCCCGTTCGAGCTGCGCGGAATTGGCGCGGTCGGCCCACATGAGGTTCGAATCGGCGAAGGCGGCCTCCGCCCAAAGATCTCCCCTGATCGCGCCGATCCGCGCGGCCAGTTGCGCCTTCGGTTGAAGGGCGGCTGCGGCTGCGGCGCTTGTCTTATCATGTGCAAGGCCGATTGCCTTAGGGCGTAAAAGTTCGGGCGCAAGGAGCCAAATGCCGCAGAGACCAAGAAAGACGCCGAAAGCGAGCAGGCTCACGCGGAGCTTGGCGGACGCCACAGGGGCTGCCGGAGCGGCCCCTCTCAGGAGGGATGCGGCGTGCTGGGGGGAACCGTCCGTACTCATCGATCTCCTCCTGCGCCTAAAGCATGCTGCGTCGAAATTGAAACGGGCTCACAACAAAAAAATGCGTCAATTTTGGAACTCTAAAGGAATTCAATTTCATCGCGCTCCAGCCTCAGACAGGTCAAGCGGCCGGTCGCATAGGCGCCAGTGTCGATGTCTATGCGGTTTTTCCGCACCTCTGGCTCCATGACCGGCGTATGGCCGTGAACGATCACCTTTTCGAAGGGTTCTTCGTGACACAAGAAATCGTCCCTTATCCAAAGCAGATCTTCTTCGCGTTGACGCGACAGCGGCACGCCCGGGCGGATGCCCGCATGAACAAAGAGATAATCGCCGCAGGTGAAAGATAGAGGAAGCTGGGTGAGAAATTGATAGTGGCTTTTCGGCATGGTCCGGCAGAGTGCGGCCGCGAGCTCAGCCTGTTCTTCGAATCCGGCATTTAGCGTCGGTCTTAGACCATAAGACAAAAGCGTCGTCAAAGCGCCATACTGCGCCCAGACCTTGAGGATGGCGGGGTTTTCAAGAAACTCCAAAAGATAGATCTCGTGATTGCCTTTCAGGCAAAGCGTCTGGTGCGTTTGGCTGCGGCTGACCAATCGATCCAGGACGCCGGCGGAATCAGGTCCGCGGTCGATATAGTCGCCGAGAAAAATATGGATGGCTTGGGCGACCGGGCGCTCGTCGAGGTCCTTGTCGATCCGCAAGAGCAGCTGATCCAGCAAATCGGCCCGGCCGTGAATATCGCCGATTGCATAGACCCGCAGCCCCTCGGGAACGACCGGGCGCACGGGAGCGCCGCCAAAAAGACGCGATTTCCACATTAGAGCAATGCTTTATGCCCGCATTCGGCGGCGTCGATCGAGGTTTGCGTCTTGCGACGTCGGTTGGCCATTTCCAGTTCGCATCTGCTCGAGCTTTTGTCGGCGGGGTCAAACCCGGCTCGCGACAAGAAAATCCGGCTCGCCAGAGCCCAGGGCGCTGTCTTGTTCCCATGAAACATGAGTAAGGTCCAGTCAATAGAAAGCGCGAAAGGCCTCGCGCGCTTGGCCGGCAAAATACCCGAGACGTTAAAATGGCTTCGTCTTGGCCAATTTCAAATAGGCTCGCATCGCCTTCTTGAGTTCCGCGCTCGTGTCGATCTTCGCCGCGGCCCATTGTTCGGCCGCCGAGATCGCCGCCTCGTCAAGGCCGTTTCCTTCTTCGCGCCAGGATTGAACCTCGGCCTCCACCAAGGCGACCTTGGCCTCTTCGTCGTGCATTTCGCCGAGCGTCGTCTGCAATTCGCCGAGAGTTTGAACGAAGCGCTTCAGCAGCTTGGGGCTGACGGCGACGCCTGGGACATCGACGAAGAACTCACCCATATAGCGCAGCTTCTTGGCTTCTATACGAACCCGGTGGCGCGCTTCGGGGCCGAGATCCGCAAGGTTCGCGCCCTGCCGCATGAGAGATTTGAGCCGTTTTTTCAAACGCCGCCCGATGAATGACGTGAGCGCCGCATCGGGCAAATCGGAAGGCTGCTTCCGCCACTGGCCATCCTCGATCCAAGCGACGATATCGACGAGCAAGGTCCGCGCGCGTTCATCTTGCGCGCCCTCGAGGACAGCCTTGTGGAATCGACGCCGTTTCGCCTCGATGCGATCGGCGAAGGCTTGCAGCCCGGCAGGGAGCGCGCCTCCTTCGGCGGGCTCCGGCATTCTCTCGGCGAGAACATCGAGATCTCGCGCAGCGCCAAGGAGGCCCGCGAGCCATTTCAGCTCGTCATGCATCCTTGCATAGGCGTCGTCGAGAACCATCGGCTTGAAGAGAGTAATCGCGGCGCGCAGGCGGCGGATCGCAATGCGGCCTTGATGAATGGCCTCGACTCGATCGGATGTTGCGAAGCTCGCTTCGTTCAGCATGAAATCGTGCAGGCAGCTTTGGCAGATCGCCTGGAAAGCCTGCCGGCATGTCATGTCGACGCCAAGGCGAGGTTTCGAAGATTTCGCCGAGCAGCCCCATATGCGTTGGGCGAGACGATGGCCGCGTTCGGCTTTGCTGATGAAGCTCAAATGCAGTGGGCCTTGCGATGAGATCGCGCGGGCGAGATCGAACAAGGCGGCTTGGTCGCCGCGCTTCAATTCGAGCTCCAATTCACAGACGGCGAGCTTTCCGCCTGCGGCTTCAATGTCGCCTTGATCGATGGCGACTTCAATTTGCGCGCCGCCGTCGTCCAGCATGAAGGACATGCGTTCGACATGAACCTCGAAGGTTGGCCGCAAAGAGGCGCCGAGGCGATGCTTGCGGATCAGATGAGCAAGCGGCGTCCGGCCGATCGCGGCCAGGTCCGGCGCGGCGCAAGCGGTCTCGCGCTCCCATTCGCCTCTCTCGATGCTGGATGGGGTCTCTTGCTTGACGGACTGGATCAGGCTTTGCCCAGCCTTACGGATGCGCAGGATGAACCCTCGTTTCCAAAGATCTCGATCCGGCGTGTCGAAATAGATTGTGTCGATGCGCCCGCGATGGGCCCCAGGCAATGCGGCTTTGAACGCGGGAAGGAGCATGACCTTTTTCAGATCCTCCCCAATGATCAAGAACTTAAGCTCGGTCTCCAGTTCTGTTTCGGGCATTTTCGCCGAGTTTGGAGCTTCTGCTCTAGGAGATTCTGTTTCTCGGGCGCTCATACGCGGCCTTTGACGCCTCTCGCCGAGCCAACATGCCCATGCGCCGACGCAGGGAGTGAAGCGACTGCGGCGAACGCATTAATCCTAATACCGACGATCCGCTATTTGCAATGAGCATTGGCGGCAGTGGAGGTCCGGCGACCTATATGGGCCTTGCGTTACAAACAGCTAAACCATACATGACGTCATCAGCAACGCTACGGAAACGTATGAATATAGACAACTTTTAGGCGAGTGAACGCCTTAATAGATAAGTGATGAATATCATATTTCATCATATTATTAGGTTACAAATATTTTATGCTGGGCGTATAGAAATTACGTTTAATTTATGTTATGTTTATGTCAGATGATATAAAACGACAGTCTATGAATATAGTCTACACGCCAGAATTTGGATACGAGGCCGCAAATGGTTAGCAACGAAATAATTATTAAAATCCTTCTCGAATCTAGCCAGCTTCTTCAGAGGAAGGGCTGGAATAAACATGCTATGGCGCGCAATGAGAATGGGGATAAATGCGGTCCTGACAGCTCTGAAGCGGCATGTTATTGCCTTTCCGGCGCGCTGGTAAGAGCTTGGCGGACGATTGATCCAAAGAACGAGGATTTCTATTTCAAATATTTTGAAAAGAAATTTTCAGAAATCTTAATGGCCAGGTACAACTACAATCGTACATTTACACAATGGAACGATCAGGTTGCGACCTCAAGAGAAGATGTCGTTAAATTGATTCATACTGTCATAACGTCGCTGCTTGTCGATCATACGAATATTGAGCATGAAGTTGAGAGATTAAGCGCCTGATTCGGCGCTTCTCGTCGCCTTAATTCCAATCTATTTTTGCAGCTGAAGATATAGAGGCGGGAAGCCTAGCGCCCCCGCTGACATTTGCGACTCCAAATATGTGCTTTTTGGCGCGATTCTCTCGACGAAACAGGCTTGGCGCTCTCAGGCTGGACTATTAAGACAAAAGGCTGAGGCAATCTGTCTTAGCGGAGGCGCCGGGTCATATCGGGTCATATTCGGAAGAGAAGCAGCCGACCCCGGAGCGGGGCGCGCAATGCCGCTGGCTTTATAATGCCATCGGATTGAATGGGGCTAGCGCCAGCGATGCAGAGCGGCGCTTTCGCATTGCAAAAATTGAAACTTAGTTTCGGCGTTGAACGTGGCGGTGGAGTCAGGGCTCGTCTGCAGTTCCCTCCACGGATCTGGCGCCTCTTCTCCCTGATGCGTGCGTCCTGGACACGCGCTCTATCAATGGACTTGCAAGAGCAACGCGACGAGTTCGCTTTGTCTATGCGTCCCGGTCTTAGCGAATATCGACTTCAATTGATTGCGCGCCGTCTCGCGTGAAATCTTAAGCTCCAGCGCCGCTATTTCCGGTCCGGCCCCGCGCGCGATGATGCAGGCAAGCTTGGCCTCCGAGGGCGTAAGGCCGAATGTTTTGGCCAGAATAGGCGCCGGCGGTCCGGGTTTTGGGCCTAATGCATTCAGCGTCAGGAGCGCGCGCACATCTGGAGAAGGCCAGCGCGCCGTTGCGTCGATGGGCCAAATCCGGAGGAGGATCGGCAATTTGTCCTGCCGCGGCACGATAACCGGATCGATCGACGGCGTCAGATGGAGCGGGGAATATTTGAGTTGATCGAGGAACACGCGAAGCTTGGTCCGCGCCTCGAGATCGCGAATCAAAATCCGCCGATCCTTAATTCGAAGGTCGCTGTTGAAAATGGCGACGGCCGCTACATTCTCCCCGACGACGCCGCCGTCGAGGTCAAGCAAAACCGCGGGCTGGCGCAACATATTCAAGGCATTTGGCGAGTTAAGCGACTCAATTTCCGACCTTGATAGGGTGGCGATTTCGATTAAACGACGAGTAAACGCAGCGAGAATGCGTTTTTCTTCAGCTTCTAGGTCGATCTCATCGTAGCACGCTGCAAATGGTGTCATAGCATCGCCATAATGGTTCGAGTCTGGGTTATTCAAAAAATGCGTTGATGCTTCCCGATGGTTCGGCGGAAGTTTATTTGGCGCCGACCTAAGCAGAATGCGGTGAAGTTCTTTCGGGCTCATGACATAATTAGCTAAGAGGCAAAGCGAAGATGTGAAGTTCAGATTCTGGCTAACGAAAATGTTATTTCATCAGTCGCCATTTCTCCGGCTGTTCATTTATACTTTAATAAAGATTGCGGCGTTTGATGTGCTAAAGCGCACATGCGAGCTTTAGATGTGCGTAACGATTACGTGATTTATAAATGTTGAATAGGCTTTGATGAGGATAGAAATCGATCGATTGGCCAGAATTAGGCTCCACCTTTTTTATCATACATTAGTTTAAGGTATTTTGGTATCATTTTCATGGAAATTAGTTCAGTCTGTCATTGATCATCCATAGATATATAATTATTATTGTATAATGCATTTTAGTAAACATCATCAATCGCATTGGCAGGGTCGACGCAAGCTTGGTCGATCAGCGTGTAGGCGTGTAGGCCGTCGCCTATCGGGAGCGGTTGCAGATTTACCATTCGTCGCCTCGGAAATGCGACGGCCTATGAACAATGGGTGACGCATTCGCCGCCAAACTAAGCATGAAGCATTCCATCCGGAGGTGGCGCAGCGCCCGGTTCGGCCCTTGAGCCGGAAGCCTAAAGGCCGTAAATCCGCTGTTGGCGGCGGAATCCCAGGCCTTTGGCCGCTGCGCTGCGGAAGCATGTTTCGCCGGCTCTCGAGCCATTTGGCCAAGGGAAGCCGCATCAACGCGAAACAGTCAGGAAAGCGAATTGAGCGAGCGCCTTCAAGATGCCCCTCATCGGGACGGCGCCTCATGAAACAAGCGCTTACGTCGATTGGTATCGGCGAGTGAGCAAATAGGAGTTGCCGGCATGATTTCAGTGACTTTCCCAGACGGCGCTTCGCGCGCCTTCGAACCTGGCGTCAGCGGTTTTGACATTGCGAAAAGCATTTCGCCTTCGCTCGCCAAGCGCGCCCTCGCCATGGCGCTCGACGGCGATTTGCGCGATCTCGCCGATCCAGTCACAAGCGACGCCAGGATCGAGTTCGTTACCCGCGAAGATCCGCGCGCGCTTGAACTGATCCGTCACGACGCCGCCCATGTTCTCGCCGAGGCGGTGCAGACCCTTTTTCCGGGCACGCAGGTCACGATTGGCCCGGTGATCGAGAACGGCTTTTATTATGATTTCTATCGCGATGAGCCTTTTACCCCGGAGGATTTCGCCGCGATCGAGAAGAAAATGGCCGAGATTGTCGCGAAAGACCGGCCTTTCACCAAGGAGATCTGGACCCGCGATGAAGCCAAGTCCTGGTTCGAGACCCATGGCGAAGCTTTCAAGGTGGAGCTCGTCGATGCGATTCCCGGCGATGAAGACTTGAAAATCTACAGGCAGGGCGAATGGCTCGACCTCTGCCGCGGCCCGCACTTGCCTTCGACAGGCAAGATCGGCGACGCCTTCAAGCTGATGAAGGTGGCGGGAGCCTATTGGCGCGGCGATTCAAACCGGCCAATGCTCCAGCGAATCTATGCGACGGCCTTCGCCAAGCAAGAGGAGCTCGCGGCCTATCTGAAGCAGCTCGAGGAGGCCGAGAGACGCGATCATCGCCGCCTTGGCAGGGAAATGGATCTATTCCATTTCCAAGAGGAAGGTCCCGGCACGGTCTTTTGGCACCCGAAAGGCTGGACCTTGTTCCAGACGCTGATTTCCTACATGCGGCGGCGCCAGCAAGACGAGGGCTATCTCGAGGTCAATACGCCGCAAGTGCTTGATCGCGCCTTGTGGGAGACCTCTGGCCACTGGCAGACCTTTCGCGAAAATATGTTCCTCACCAAGACCGAGGACGAGCGCATTTTCGCGCTGAAGCCGATGAATTGCCCCGGCCATGTGCAGATCTTCAAGAATGGCCTGAAGTCCTATCGCGACCTGCCGATGAAGATCGCCGAATTCGGCGTCGTGCATCGATACGAGCCCTCCGGCGCTTTGCACGGCGTCATGCGGGTGCGCGCCTTCACCCAGGACGATGCGCATATTTTCTGCACCGAAGACCAGATCATGGACGAGGCGATGAAGGTCAATGACCTCATTCTCTCGATTTATGAGGATTTCGGCTTCGAGGACATCGTCATTAAGCTGTCAACGCGCCCGGAGAAGCGCGTCGGCTCGGACGAAGCTTGGGACAAGGCCGAGGCGGCGTTGTCGCTTGTTCTCGAAAAATTGGCGGCGCGCGGCCTCAAGACCGGCGTCAATCCCGGCGAAGGCGCCTTCTACGGTCCGAAGCTCGAATATACCTTGCGCGATGCGATCGGGCGCGAATGGCAATGCGGCACGACGCAGGTCGATTTCAATATGCCCGGCCGTTTCGGCGCCTTTTATATAGCGGCGAACGGCGAGAAGACGACGCCGGTGATGATCCATCGCGCCATGTTCGGTTCGCTTGAGCGATTCACGGGGATCTTGATCGAGCATTTCGCTGGCCATCTTCCGTTATGGCTCTCGCCTTTGCAGATCGTCGTCGCAACCATCACGCAGGAGGGTGACGATTACGCGCTCGAGGCCGTGGCGAAGGCGCGCAAGCTCGGTCTGCGCGCCGACGGCGATCTCCGCAATGAGAAGATCACCTACAAAGTACGGGAGCATTCGCTCGCCAAGATCCCGGTCCTTTGGGTCGTTGGCAAACGAGAGGCTCTGGAGCGCGCCGTATCAATCCGCAGGCTCGGGTCGCAGGCTCAGACGACGATGGCGCTCGATGCAGCGCTCGAATCGCTCGCAGCCGAAGCCACGCCGCCGGACTTGAGAAGGGCGGCGGCGTCGCCGCACGCATCGCCCTTCGTTTGAGAGCCGGCCATTTGGCCGGAAACTTCGCGCGAGGCGCGCTCAGGCGGGTGTCATCGCGCTGACAGGTAAAGGTTAACGTGGCGTAACTTTTACGCTTCTCGCTGTGGTGGAAGAAAACAAATATTACAATCAAAAGCGGCTAACGCGGCTCGTCTAGGCGAGCCGCGCCCTGTCTTGCGGGCGCGCGCATCGGTTTCGTGAATGTCGAACAATGAATTGTTTTTTGGGATCAGGCCCGATTGGGTCTCGAATCAGCCAGGTTTTAGGTTGATTTTTTGCCTTTATTGTAGCTTAATAGCAGGGAAGCAACCTGCTGAACAACGCGAGTTAGGAAATGTACTTTAACCGCTTGAGCCAAATCGCGGAGTCGCAGGTCCAAGCCGAGAGAAGCGTGCGCCGGTTTGACGTTTCCTATAAGAATATCGAGACAATCGCAGGCGTCCTCGATATATTGGTCATTGTATTTGCCAGCGTGTTTGGAGGCGCCCTTTATCAATATATTTGGTTCGGACAAATCGCCAGCGCCGACGTCGATCTCGCTGTGGGCGTCGCCAATAGCTTATTATACGTCTATGTGGCTGGTTCGCGCGGTCTGTATCGACTTCCGGTGTTGCTCGAGCCCTCGCGATATCTGGCGCGCATTTTTGTCACTTGGGCAATAGTCGGTCTTTTTGTTACGTCATTTCTATTTTTTCTCAAGGGGGAGACCGAGTTTTCGCACGGAGCGATGATTACCTCGGCCATTTTGCAGATAGTCCTTTTGCTCCTTGCCCGCTGGATCGCTGAAAAGACGTCCAGATCCATGATGGCGACGGGGAGCTTGGCTGGACGCCGCGTCGTGACGATCGGGGAGCCGGAGGAACTTTTGAGATTGAGCACGGCTGTCCTCTTTCGATATTTTGGCCTGAACGAAGTCGTTCGCGTTTCCCTGACGGCGAACCAGGGGCCTTCGTCTGACGACGTGCTCGTCGATCTCGACCGGGCGCTCCATGAGGCGCGTGAATATGGCGTAGAGGAATTCGTCGTCGCCCTTCGCTGGAGCAGCAAAGAGCTTCTCGAAACGGTTCGCACGCGACTTCGCGCGTCGCCGCTCCCGGTGCGTCTTTTGCCCGACCATAC